>Ga0310121_10003624_pt1 | contig 14008 bp, 15 predicted proteins | sample CB27_Tmax_986_MG_FD_203504 | JGI IMG/M metagenome (GOLD analysis project Ga0310121, IMG submission 203504) | Marine microbial communities from Western Arctic Ocean, Canada - CB27_Tmax_986 | ecosystem: Environmental > Aquatic > Marine > Oceanic | place: Canada: Western Arctic Ocean | collected... | reverse complement strand
GCTGAAGAGCAAATAAGTAAAGCAAAAGAGGAGGCAAAAAAAATAAAAGAAGAAAACATTAGTTATGTTCAAAAAAGAAAAGAAAGCATTAAACATGGGATGTTAAAAAAAGAAGAAAGGATGAAAAACCTTCAAAGGTCATTTGCGTCAAAAGAAGACTTTTTAAACAAAAGAGAAGAGAGGGTGAGGAGTTTAAAAAAAACACTTTCAATAGAAGAGCAAGCAGTAAGGTCTACCCACGATAGAAAGAAAAAAACAAAAGAAGAAGCGTTAAGCAGGCTCTCAAACAAGACGGGGCAAAGCCCAGAGCAGTTAAAAAAAGACATTTTAGAAGAATATAAAGCAAACCTATATAAAGACAACGAAGAAAAAATTATAAAAAAAGAAGAAATATTAAAGGAAGAGGCAGGAAAAACAGCAAAAAAAATAATAACAGGCGTTATACAAAGAATGTGCTCGCCAACATCGGTAGAAACAAGGTCTGTTCACGTTAAGGTGCCAAAAGACCACATAAAAGGAAAAATAGTAGGAAAAGAAGGAAAAAACATAAAGATGCTAGAAGAAGCCCTGGATGTATATATTGTTTTTAACGACCTTCCAAACGTAATAAGCGTGTCGGCTTTTCAGTTAGTTAACAGGAGAACAGCCCAAAGAACACTGGAGAAACTAATAAAAACAAGAGGCGATATTACGGAGGGGTTAATAAAAAAATCAATAAAACTAGCAGAAGAAGAGATAGATAAAGAGCTATATAAGTTAGGGAAACAAGCCTCAGAAACAATGTTAATAAAAAACGAAGACAAGGAGTTTTTAAGAACAGTAGGTAGGCTAAAATACAGAACAAGCTATGGTCAAAACATAATGCTTCATTCCATGGAGGTAGGTTGGGCAGCACAAATGCTAGCTAGCGAAATAGGCCTAGATATTAATGTTGCCAGGGTTGGAGGTTTTTTGCACGACCTAGGAAAAGCAATCGATCAAGACCCTAACGTTAAAGACGCCCACGACCAACTATCAAAAGAAATTATGGAAAAACACGGTTTTTCGTGGGAGGAAGTACATGCTGCATGGACCCACCACGACGCTATCCCGCAGGAAACAGCAGAAGCGTTAATTGTAAAAGCAGCAGATGCAATATCTGCCAGTAGGCCAGGCGCAAGACAGGAGTCATTTGGTAAATACGTAGAAAGAATTAGTTTAATTCAAGAAACCGCAAAGTCTTTCGATGGCGTAAAAAAAGCCTACGCAATATCTGCCGGCAGAGAAGTGAGGGTTGTTGTTGATTCAGAAAAGATAAAAGATGAAAAACTAAGGCCTTTAGCAAAACAGTTGGCAAAAAAGATAGAAGAAGACATAACCTATCCAGGAAAAATAAAAGTAAATGCTATTAGGAGGACAAAACATACCGAAATTGCAAAATAACCAAAAGCTTATGTTTAAAAAAAACAAAAAAGAAGAGAACAAGGGAAAGAAAAATATAGAAAAAATAATAATGGGAGCAGTAATTGGCGGAGCAATAGGGTCAGTCCTTGGAGCCACAATTGCACCTAAAAAAGGAAAAGAAACAAGGAAAGAACTACAAGAAGTAGCAAAACAGGCAAAAGTATCCACAAAGGTATTCTTTAAACGATTTAAAAAAATGTTAAAACCAAAGAAAGACCAAGAAGAAATAGATGCTACAAAAAAAATTCCAAACGAAATGGAAAACTAAAGATTCATGAAAAAAAGATTAAGTAAACTAAAAATAACAATTGCCATATTCGTAGGTTTGGTGACAGGCTTGGCTTTTTCTTTAGCTATGGCTTTTTCCAAAAATGCAGTGCACGGCAAATTTCCTCTTGGAACCTTTGTTGCCGGGGTAAACATTTCAGAAAAAACACTAGACGAAGGAACAGTAATGTTAAACTCAAAAAAAGAAATATTTTTAAGCACAAACATAGAGGTTCATTTTCTAGGGCAAACGGCCAACTTCAAGGCAAAAGACCTTGGGGTAGAGGTTATGGTGGAAGAAACCTTAAAAACAATAGAGCAAACAGACGCAAGAAAACTAGGAGTGGTTGATTTATTGATGTCCAGGGTTCCAGCCAGAAAAGACTTAGCGCTTATAAGCAGGATAGACTATGACAAGCTAGTAAAAATATTGGAAGAAAAATTTAAGACAAAAGACCTAGAGCCAAGGTCTGCCACTTTTTATTTTGACGAAACAGGAGAATTAAAGATAAAGGAAGAAGCAAAGGGAATAATAATAAACACAGAAAAACTGTTTGAAGAGATAAAGCTTGCCGCAAATAGTTTAGAGGCACAAAACATCAGTATAAAAACGATCGAAAAAGAACCAGCAATAACAACAAAAAAACTATTAGAACAAGAGGAAAAAATAAAAGATCAGCTAAACCAAACAATCACCTTGGTAGACCCAATTTATAGTGACGACTGGTATTTAAACATAAATAAAAACCTTGACTGGATAGAGTTTAAAGAAAAAGAAAAGATAATAATTCCTTACATAGAACAAGAAATAATAACAGAAAGCACAATAGAGGGGATTGAAGGTGAAACATTCATTGCTATAGAGATCAAAGAAGAAAAGTTAGACGAATATATCAATGAAAACATTTCAAAGTGGCTTGATCGACCAGCCGAGGACGTTAACATGTATTTTAATGAGGAAGGTGCTGTTGTAATTGAAGGAAAAGGAAGCGGAGGAAAGAAGGTTCAAAGGGGGCTTTTACAGAGCGCAATAGAAAAAGCCATAGCCTACAAAGTAAACGAAATCATTATTCCTGTTGTAGATGTTGAACCAAAAATAACAATAGCACAAGAATTACAAGAACTTGGAATTCAAGAAAAAATAGCCGTTGGCCACAGTTCATATTATGGGTCTCCAGGAAACAGGGTTCACAACATAAAAATAGGGGCCGCAAAGTTTAATGGAAAATTAATTGCCCCAGGAGAAATATTTTCTTTTAATCAAAACCTGGGCCGTGTAGATGGCGGCACTGGCTACAAAAAAGAACTTGTTATAAAAAAAGAAGGAACAATCCCAGAGTATGGGGGCGGAATTTGCCAAGTTTCTACTACCATGTTTAGAACAACCCTTTTTGGAGGGCTACCAATAACAGAAAGAAATGAACACAGCTATGCTGTGTCATATTACTCCCAGGTTTTAGGCCATGGGCTAGATGCAACAATATATTTAGGAGGTTCAGATTTTCGTTTTGAAAACAACACAGATCAACACCTCTTAATTCAAACCTATACCGAAAATGACTATGAGCTATATATAGTTTTTTATGGAACAAAAGATGGACGACAAGTCGACATGGAAGGACCATATCTTTCAAATTATCATTATCCAGGGCCAACCATGTACATAGATACAGACAGGCTTTATGTTGGCGACACAAAACAAGTAGAAAAACCACACACAGGATTCAAGGCTTTGTGGTATAGGCATTTAACGCTGGCAGATGGGACAACAGAAACCGAAACAATAGGAACTAACTACAGGGCAGTACCAGCAAAAATATGGGTTGGTACAAAAGCAAAACAAGTAACACCAACACCTAGCTAGCTAGCTTTTTCAGGTCCTTTAGCATAGAGGCAGCATCTTTATTCTCAGGGTTTATCTCTAAGATTTTTTCCAAAACAACCAAAGCTTCTTTATTGTTTTTCAACTCAACTTGAATAGAGGCTAAAAGCAGTAAAAAGTCCATGTTTTCTTTTTCTATCTCTAGGGCTTTATCAAGGGCGATCAGTGAATGCTCTAGTTGCCCCATAGCCCTATAAACCTGGGCAAGACTTACAAATCGAGCTGCTCTCTTGGGGTCTAACTCAACCGCTTTTTGATAGGCAGATTTAGCTTCTTCAAGGTTACTTTGTTTATAAAGCGCTAAGCCTAAATGGCTATAATAAACAGGGTCTTCAGAAGATTCGACCAGCCTTTTAAACAGTGCAGCAGCAGCACCATACATTTGTTTTTTTAAATATAAAACGGCTAGCCTGTGTTGAGTTTCATTATGTAATTCATTTAAAGCAAGCGCTTGAACAAAACATTTTATTGCATCCTCCTCCTTGCCAACCTTTATTAGATTAACACCTTTTTTGCACAAAGCTTCAGTCCTGTCTTTATCTTTTCTAGAAACGTTAACGGCCTCGGGTTCTTCAGGGGCGTTGGTGTTCTCAACAGCGACCTTAACAGGATCATCACTTGGTCGTTTTCGGTAGTGTAAGACTAATCTTCTAGCAAAAACTAAAACAATCACAGAAAGACTTATCAATATTGCTAAATACGTCCACATAGCTAGGTAGTTTTTAAAAGCTTAGAAGGTTCTTTTGAAACAGAAGCGATTTCGCTTAGGTCCACAACTGAAAATTCTCCTCTATCAAAGAGTATTTTTACTTTTTGATTTAAAATGTCTAACCCAATGACTTTTGCATTTTTTTTGTCAAACTCTTTGGATTTAGTTTTCAAAACAATGGGCGAACCCATACTAGGAAGAAGCTTGCGAAGTTCTTTATAAGCGTCTACTTCATATTTTAAGCAGCAAAGTAATTTTCCACAAGCACCTGAAAGTTTTGAGCTCCCCTTCCCCTCGAGGGCTTGTTCTCTTACCATTTCCATACTTATGCTTTCTAGTTTTCCAAGCCAAGTACTACAGCATAAGGGGCGTCCACATTTTCCATACCCACCAATAAGCTTTGCCTTATCTCTTGGGCCAATTTGATGAAGGTGAATCTGCTTCTTCATTATTTGGGCGAGTTCTTTTACCAGATCCCTAAAGTCCACCCTGTCGTCAGCAGTAAAGAGAAAATAGAGCTTACTGGCATCAAAAGAATATCCTGCGCTGAAAACACTCATATCAAGACCAAGTTTTTCAACAATTTTATTACATTTTTCTAGAGAAGATTTCGCAGTATTTATGTGACTTTCAATTTTTTGAATATCATTAGGGGTGGCCTTCCGCAAGATTTTAGAAGTATAAAGAACCTTGTCTTTGTCTTGGCAATTTCTATTAACATATTTTATAACACCATACTCTTCCTTGTTTTCAGGGTCTTTAAAAATAACTTCGTCACCATAGACAAGCTTTGCGAACTTTTCCGAGAATGGTAGCTCGACAACATCTAATAGATAACCGGTTTGTACCCCAACAACTTTTGTTTCCATAAATTATAAACTAAGCATTAAATTTTCTAAAACAAGACGAGTGTTAACATTTTTCTTAAGAAGCATACCAGCCTCCCGGATTTTTAAAAGCATATTTATCTCACTCTCTGTTTTGTCACTTCCCTCTAGCACCTTACTTCGCAAAACATGCAAAAGGATATTCAGAAAAACTTCAATTTGCGCAGGCTCTTCTGTTAAGTTTTTAACAAAAGAAAATCTATCAACAACATTTTTGTTTTTCAGAAAAACCTGAACAACATTGTAAAGATGCATATATTCAGCCAATACCTCAGGGTTTTCCATTAGCTGAACAGCTTTGCCCGTTTTTCCAGTAGAAAAAAGATTAACCTTATTCAGTGTTTCTTCATCGCTGTTAGGATAAAGTTCGACAAGTTTTTTAGATAAATATGAATATGAAACATTATTAAATCGTATGGTTCTAACCCTAGAAATAATTGTGGGAAGAATAAGGCTTACGTTGTTTGTTGTCATAATAAAAATAGTATTTTCAGGAGGTTCTTCCAGGGTTTTTAAAAAACTATTAGCAGCCTCGATAGTCATTCTTTCAAGACGCTGAATTAACAAAATTTTATATTTAGACTGTCTAGTCATCGCAAGGTGTTCAACAATTTTTCGCATGGTTCCAATCTTGATAGACTCTTTGTCATCAACAAGCTCACAGATGTCTATATGGCAGCCTTTTTCAGTTTGAATACAGTTTTTGCACTTATGGCAAAAATCATTTTCACACTGTAAAATTCCAGCCAATTTTTTTGCTACCGTAGATTTCCCCACGCTGTTTGGTCCCACCAACAAATAAGCATGAGCTAAATTATCAGACTTTATGTCTTCTTCAATTCTTTCCAGCTGTTTTTCATGCCCAATTATAGACCAATTATATTTCATGAATAATTTTTAGAGTTTAGCTTGCCAAATCCGCTCCTGTCTTACAAGTAATTTTTTAGCATCTTCAGGAAAAGCCATTAGTTCTTTGACAAAACGTTCCAGCCTAACATTGTTTTGAGACCCCTTAACCAAAATAAGATCACCCTGTTTAACTTCTTTTTTAAAAAATTCCGCAGCCTCAATGGCATTTTTAAACTTAAAAACAAATTTTTCATTAAAACCTTTTTCTATCGCTTTCTTTGCAAATACTTCTGCTAAGTTCCCCACCGTAATTAAAACATCCACATATTTTGGGATTATTTCCCCAATCATTTCGTGAAGTTTTTGTTCTTCTTCACCAAGTTCGTTCATGTTTCCTAGGACAGCAACCTTTCTTTTGTTTGCCCCCACTTCTTTCAAAAGCTCAAGTGCTTCTTTCAGTGCTGACGGAGAAGAATTATAAGAACTGTCTAAAATGGTAGCATTGTTTATTGCAGGGATTATAGACATGCGTCCTGGAGGAAGGCTAAACCTATTCAAGGCCAAAACAGCATTTTCAGTAGTCATTCCTATTTTTACAGCACAAATAATTGCAGGCAAAAGAACATACATCTGATACTTCCCTAAAACTGAAGAGCTAACTTGATATCGGTCATCTTTATTGTGTAAAATAAAGCTTGTTCCTTCGACGGAGCTGTTAACACGGCTTGCCCAGTAATCTGCTTCCTTATTTTTACCAAAACTTATGGTCGATTTTTTGTTTCGACTTTTTGCCAAGCCTTCTAAGAAATGGTTGTCAGTATTCAAAATAGCAATTCCATCTTCTTTTAAGGCCTCAACAAGCTTCTTTTTTTCATTAAAAATTTCTTCCAAGCTAGAAAATTGCCCTGCAGATAGGTGCACAGGAAAAATGTTTGTCATCACAACGATGTCAGGAGTTATAACAGAAAGCAAAAAATCCATGTCTCCAGGTGCATCTACACCAAGCTCTAAAAGCAAAACCTCACTATGGTCGGTCATAAAAGAGTGGAAAAAACCTTTCATTAAGTACCAGGTCCATTTTGTTGCAGATGAAAAACCACTATCTATATCCAAAATAGTTAAAAGTAGTCCAAAATCTGAATTCATACTCTTCTGACTATATTTCACCTTAAACTGAGAATTCAAAACGGCATGAATGGCGTCTTTTGTGCTGGTTTTTCCCACTGATCCCGTTACAGCAATAATCTTGCCCTTAAATTTTTTAAGGCGTCTTTTTGCAAGTTTTTTTAATATATATAAAACAACTTTTTTTAAAAATTTTTTCATATCAAAATGGCTTAAACCCAGAGGATACTAGCATAAAAACATATACAAATCGAGGACAAAAAGCTTGCAAAATACAAATAAGTCGCTAAGTTTATAAAAAATTAACCAAAAAACATGAGGAAAAAAATACTAATTGGCACCTTGATCACCTTAACACTTCTCGCCACAGCTTGTACAAATGCTCCCGGCGAAGAGACAGATAAATTAAGTAATGATACAGATACAGAAGTAACAGAAAACAATAATTTAACCACAAACAATATGGAAACAGCAAAAGTAGAAACAGAAATGCAAGTAGAGCCTCAAACAGGAAACACAATTGCCGTAATGAAAACAAACATGGGTGAAATGAAGATACTTCTTTATACAGATCTGGCACCAGAAACGACAACAAACTTTATTGAACACGTAGAATCAGGACGATATGAGGGTGTAATTTTTCACAGGGTAATAGAGGATTTTATGATCCAAACTGGAGATTTTGAAAACATGAATGGAACAGGAGGGCACAGCTACAAAGGGCCAGGAACTTATTTGGAAGATGAATTTGGTGAAGGTTTAACACACTTAAAAGGAGCTTTATCGATGGCTAATGCAGGGCCAAACACAGGAGGTAGTCAATTTTTCATAGTTCAAAGTGCTGCTGGTACAGATTTTCTTGATGGAAAACATGCTGTTTTTGGAATCGTTTATGAAGGGCTAGGGGTTGTAGATGAAATTGCAGATGTAGAAATAGGTCTTGCAGACAGGCCTGTTGAAGACGTTATTATTGAAAGTATTGAAATACTCACATACTAATGGCTCAAGCAAAAATAAGAATTACAGGAGTAGTTCAAGGAGTTTTTTATAGAGCATATGCTGAAGAAATAGCTACAAAACTCAACTTGAAAGGTTATGCTAAAAACATGCCTGACGGGAGTGTTGAGTCTGTTGTTGTAGGAGAAAAAGAAAGAATAGAAGAATATGCAAAATACTGTGAAAAAGGATCATCCTCTGCAAGTGTTCAGATGGTTGAGGTTGAGTGGATGGAAGAAACAGAAACTTTTGAAGGATTTGAAACTTATTAAAATCAAAGCTCACAAGTTTCCAGTATTAAATCTCTAACAGTTTCCATTCCACCTTTGTCCATAGTTGTTCCATGTTCAGAAGAAAACAAAGCCTTTTCATAAATATCCTTGTTTGAAATTGTAGGAAATTTATCAGGATCCCAATTATTACAAGGGAATCCACCTAGATAGCTGCCTGAAGTATTTTTACAGTAGCCCTGTTTTAAAGTAATAGATTTAGCAGTAAGTGGTGGGAGTATTGTTCCATCTGTCATAGTATACCCTCCCAGCCAAAGCATAATATTTTTAAAAGCATTACTACTGTCGTTTCCACCAATAACAATAGAAATATCTATCTCAGAAAAATCACGATCTGTAGCTGAAACAAAAAAGCTGTCTTCTAGCATTCCATCATCCATTTTGCTATCGAAGCAATAATTGTAATCACAATTGTTTTCATTGTTTCCTTCTGTGTGTGCACAGGAAATAGATAAAGGTGTTACCCCCATGGCTTTTTTTACACTCAAATCAAAATACTCTTCAGGGCGAGGGCCTAAAGGACCATCATCAATTGCACAGATCCATGGCATATAAGCAAAAACAGGCCCCCCATCAAAGACAATGGTATCAAAAAGATCTTCTGACCCTAAATGTGTTAATGCACCAACGAGACGCCCACTTCCAGAAGAATGAGCATGGGCACAAATCTTTTTATACTCACTGTTTTTATAAGCCCATTCATAAACGGACCTGGATCTTGAGGCAGAGCCAAGAAAACTAGCAGAATTTAAATTTCTAAACCAAGCAGTTCCCTTGTTATAAGTTGGTATCCAATCAGAAAGCTTGTAGGGATCTGGAAGCTCTTTTGGAAAATTAGGATATTGATACAACAGGTCTAAAGTCGTATAGCCGTGTTTAACATATTCAAGAATTAAATCATCTCCATATCCATCACCCCCCTCTTTTATTACACCAGGCAAAACATTGCCAAAAGTGCTTGCATAGCCATTACCATAACCACCAGAATCAAAAACAATCCACCTATTATTACATAATGACTCTTCAGATAAGGAGCGAACGACAAGTACAGCCTCTATCGGGTAAGCTTTTTCATCTAAGCCAACATTGCTAAGAGGATAATCAGGAGTGTTTGGTGACTCTAGTCGAACTTTAAAAATCCCACAAAGCATGTTTCCTCCTCCACATTCCAAAGGGCCTTCCACTAAGACTACCTCTTCTGTTGAAAACAAGTCGCCCAAAGTTTTCTCACAAATTGTGTTTTTAGTAATTATTTTCTTTTGACCCAAATTTTTAGGAGCATCGTTACTACAAGAGCTCAAAAAAATTAGAGACAAAAAAGAGAAAACAATTATTTTTTTCATAAAAAAAGTTTATTTTGCAGCTTCAACCACAGCTTTAAAAGCATCAGGGTTATTAACTGCTAATTCCGCCAACATTTTTCTGTTGATGGTGATTTCTTTTTTATTCATGCCATCAATAAGACGGCTGTAACTTACACCAAATGGTCTGCATGCAGCATTGATTCTCGCGATCCAAAGACTTCTGAAAGTTCTTTTCTTTAGTCTTCGATGAGTGTAGCTGTTAATTCCGGCCTTCATTACAGCGTTCTTGGAAGCTTTGAAAGTTTTTCCTCGAAGACCTCTGTAACCTTTGGCAGCCTTTACAACCTTTCGGTGCCTACGGTGGGCGTTAACGCCTCTTTTTACTCTAGTCATATTATTAAATTATTTATGATTTTAAATTAAACTACAAGGAGTTTTTTTACTGATTTAAGCCTTGTTTTATTAACAGGAAGGCCGCATTTTCCAGTAGCCTTTTGTCCTTTAGACTTGTTAGACAGCAAATGTCTTTTACAAGATTTTTGAACTGTTAAAGTTCCACTTTTTCTTACTTTAACGCGTTTTTTTAATCCGCTATGTGTTTTCTGTTTCATGATTTATTAGGTGTTAATATCATTATTAATGTGTTTCCTTGTTTTTTTGGTTCTGTCTCCACGCTGCATGTATCGCTTATTCCTTCTGCAAACTTTTTCATTTTTACTATTGCTAGATGCTTATAAGCTGCTTCTCTTCCTCTAAAGATTAATGATACTTTTACCGAGTTACCTGCGGACAAAAATTTTTTCGCCTGCCGTGCCTTTACTTGCATATCATGTTCTCCAGTTTTAAACCCCATTCTTACGCCTTTTACCTCAGTTTTCTTTTGCATCTTGCGGTGCTTAGTTTCAACCTTTTTCTGATGATATTGGTGTTTTCCATAGTCGAGTATCTTACAAACAGGTGGATTAGCATTTGGAGCTACTTCAGCAAGATCTAAATCTTTTTCCTTTGCAAGGGTTAAAGCCTTTTCAATTGCCATAATTCCTAGCTGCTCATCATCAGCACCAATAAGTCTAACGGTTGGTACTGTAATTGCCTGATTGATTCTTAATCGCTTTGCTATAAAATAATTAATTAATATCTAAAAACAGCGCATAAAAGCTCAAAAAGCTTACGAAAACTAAGGAGTAAAGTCAAGGTTGTTTGACGTATAAGCAAAGAATGATTATAAAAACACCATGAAAAAAATAATTATCTTAGGGTCAACAGGGTCCCTAGGAAAGCAAGCATTAGAGGTAATCAAGAAATATAAAAAGGACTTTAAAGTTTTAGCTTTGACTAGTCATAAAAACAAAAAGCTTTTAGATAGCCAAGCTAAAGAATTTGAAGTTGAGCATAAAGTGCTTACTTCAACAGATGGAAAAGAAAAATTAAAAAGACTTTGCCAACTAAAAGAAGCAGATATTGTGATAAATGTCCTTTCTGGTGTTGCCGGAATTCAAGCAACAATAACTTCCCTAAAAGAAGGAAAGATTCTTCTTCTGGGAAACAAAGAGTCTTTAATTGCTTCAGGGAGAGATCTAGATATAAAAAACATTATCCCCATAGACTCTGAGCACAATGCAATTCATGAAATACTAAAAAAATATCCTAATAAAAAAATAAAAAAAATAATACTGCCTTGTTCTGGGGGGCCATTTTTCGGAAAAAGTAGAAAAGATCTAGAAAACATTTCCGTAGAAGAAGCATTGAATCATCCTAGATGGAAAATGGGAGCAAAAATTTCTTTAGAGTCAGCAACTTTAATAAACAAAGGCCTGGAAATAATAGAAGCACATTATCTTTTTAAAATTCCACTTAACAAAATAGAAGTAATTATTCACCCAGAAGCAATTGTTCATGGCATAGTTCAGTTTGAAGATTGTGAAATTGCATATTTGTCAAAGCCAGACATGAAAGAACATATAGAAAATGCCTTACTAGAAAGTATTAACCTAGAAAGACCAAACGGTGAAATAAGAGAATTAAAGAAAGACGAATTTACTTTTTACGCAGCAGACCACAACCTTTTTAAAGGTATAGATCTTGTAAAAAAAGCATTTATTTTGGGGGACATGAGGGGGTTTTTAGAAAAAGAAGAAGAAGTTTTAGAAAAATTTATCAAAGGAAAAATAAAGTTTTTAGAAATATTCGATAAACTAGAGAAAGAATGTATTTAATTAAGAGAACTTGCCGCACACAATTGATTATGACAATATAAAAGCACTGAAAAATTAAATTAATATGAATTACGCAATTATATTAGCAGCAGGTGAAGGGCAAAGGTGTGAAGGGATAAAGAATAAACTACTCATAGAAGTTGCTGGTAAACCACTGGTTTATTATAGTCTTATTGCTTTTAATGATCATCCAAACATTAGAGAAGTTACAGTTGTAGTAAACAATAAAAATAAAGAGAAAATAAAGAAATTAGTAAAAGAATTTGAATTAAAAAAAGTTAAAAAGTTTGTCACAGGAGGAAAAAGCCGACAAGAGTCTGTAAGTAATGGAATGAAAAGTTTAGAAAAGAAAGCAAAGCCTAAAGATATTGTTTTAGTTCATAACGCTGCTAATCCTCTACCATCCATAAATGAAATTTCAGAATGTATAAATATCAGTGTCGAAAATGGCGCCTGTATTGTTGGACATTTTATAAATTCAACAATTAAAGAAATATCAAAAGATAAAGTTTTAAAAACCCACGACCGTGAAAAACTTTTTGCAGCAGAAACCCCACAGGCAGCACAGTACAATATTTTAAAAAAAGCTCTAAAAAATGCTGAAAAAGAAAAACTGGAAGCAACAGACGAAGCCATGCTTCTTGAGGCAATAGACCAGGATATTTCATATATTCAGGCAGACGAACATAATATTAAAATTACAACTAGTACTGACATCAAAAACTTAAAAGCAGTTTTGGGAGAATTACCAAACGACATCAAAGTGGGTATTGGACAAGACAGCCATATGTTTGAAAAAGAAGAAATGGGGCTTTTCATTGGTGGCATAGAACTCAAAGATGAAAAAAAATTACAAGCAAATTCAGATGGTGACGTGATTTTACACGCAATATTTAATGCTTTATCGCAAGCAATTGGCGAAAATTCCATAGGTTTTTATGCCGACGAAATGTATGAAAAAGGCATTACAGATAGTAAAAAATACTTAAAGCCGCTTTTAGATAAAATAAAAAAGAAAAAACTTAAAATAAATTCACTTGGGATTATGCTTGAATGCAAAACACCCAAAATTGACCCCTTAGTTCCAAAAATAAAAAAATCTTTATCAGAAATTTTTGATTTAAAAAGCAATAAAATTGGAGTGACAGCTACTAGCGGAGAGCATATGACATTATTTGGTGCCGGTTTAGGAATTCAGTGTTTTGCAATAGTTTCCTTGGTCAAGGAATAAACTTGACTAAACAAAAGAAGCCAGAGCATACTCTTCAATGAGTCAAGCATTTTTCGCCAAACTTAAAAAATGAAAATTTTCGCCAAAGCAAAAATAAATCTTTGTCTAGACATATTAGAAAAAGACCCCAGCGGTTACCACAAAATCCAAACTATTTATAAAGAGTTAGATTTTCTAAAAAACGAAATAGAAATTTTTGATTCACAAGAAGACAGCAATATATTTAGACCAAAAGAGCTAAAGTCAAAAGCCTGCCAAATGGCTATTCAGATTTTACAAAAACGTTTTAAAATAAAGAGAAATCCAAGGTTAACTATAAAAAGAAATATACCTTTTGGTTCTGGCTTGGGTGGAGAGTCATCAAATGCTGCCGCAATATTAAAGGGCTTAAACAAACTTTGGGAGCTTAATTTAAACAATGATGAACTAAGAAAAATTGCTGCAGAAATTGGAATGGACGTACCTTTCTTCATAGAAGGCGGACTAGCACTTGGTACAAATTTTGGAGAAAAAATCACACAACTAGAAGACATAGATTTAGAAATAAAATTAAATCCAAAATCTGCAAATTTAGAAAACAAAACAGAAAATGCTTATAAAAATTTAGATTTAGAGAAATGTGGACAGCACAGAGAAAAAACAAAAAAACTTTTAGAAGGAATAAAAAATAAAAACTTACCATTAATAAAAGAAAATCTTCACAATGATTTTGAGGATATTTCTCCAGTTAATGATAAAGAACATTTGTCTGGATCTGGACCTTCAACTTTTCAGCTAAAAAGCTGATCTACCCTTAAGTGCACGAGACA
>Ga0310121_10003623_pt1 | contig 14009 bp, 14 predicted proteins | sample CB27_Tmax_986_MG_FD_203504 | JGI IMG/M metagenome (GOLD analysis project Ga0310121, IMG submission 203504) | Marine microbial communities from Western Arctic Ocean, Canada - CB27_Tmax_986 | ecosystem: Environmental > Aquatic > Marine > Oceanic | place: Canada: Western Arctic Ocean | collected... | reverse complement strand
ACGTAACTTCCCGTTGAATGACTCAACGTAGCCATTCTCCCAGGGGCTGCCTTTCGCGATGAACAGCGGCCCGACGCCTGCCTGATCGAGCCAGCGACGTACCGAGCGACGAGTGCCTGAAAGGTAACAATCGGCTCATTCGCCGTACGCGTTGGCCCAGAAGTCCATTAGGAGCGAGCCGAATCCGCAGCTTTCAATCGGTTGTCCGCCTGATGCAATACTGCGGGCAGATCCACGCTGATCCCGGCGAGTTGAGCGATGAAGAATTGGAGCAGACAATCATGGATCACACCAAACACCTGATTCGGCATCATCCTGAATTGGCGATTGCCGCTGCCGATGGACGGTGATTCCACCAGGGTAGTACGACAACAATGGCATAGTCAGAAGTAGCCTCAGCGCCCAACCGTTCGACGACTCTTCCAGTCGTCTCTGTACAGCAAGAGGTGGTCAGACGATACCGACGTTATGCCCTGGGCGTGATGAATTACCGCTGAACTCTGCGCCCCTGGCAAAGCCGACTAACAGAATCGCACCTGATACGAACAGCACAGCCGTGGTCGGCTCCGGAATTGCGTTTAACAAATAAACCGCACCTTCCTCTACGCCTCCACTACGGTCATTCTGCGCCCCGATCAGCACATCATCGCCAAACGCCAAAACGGCAAATCCAAAGTGGTCTGATGCTTCTGGAGAGGGATTCAAAAAAGTCTGCAATAATTGGCCTGAACTGCCATCAAACAAATAGGCTGGCCGGTTCTTCGCGCGGGCCCTGTGGCACCAGCTCACCGCGGAACGCCCTGGCGAGGATCGATTGCGGTCTGGAGTAGTCACCGGCTGCCGTTGAGTTCTCCGGAAACGTCTTCAACCCCATCATAATCGATCGAATCTTCGGCCAGTATCAGAATGTGAGCGTTGACATGCTTTCTGTAGGTTGAAAGTTCCGTGACTGCGGCATGTGTCAATTTGAACGCGAAGCGGATCGAGTAGTCGCGGTCAAACACCACCGCAATCACGAATTCAAAACCTCGCTGGTCCAGGTTCCGAATGGCGCTGAACGAAACTCGCCGGTCGTCTGACCGTCTCCCTTTGATCTGATAACGAACACCGGCCGCGTCCGCTGCGTCAAACGATGCCTGCGAGTTGGCCTGCATTTCCAGTCCAAGGCGACTGCATGCCAGCCATTCGGTGTAGTCGCCGATCGGATTGTTCTGCGTTCGGACCACCTCACGGCGATTCAGTTCGTCGATCACCGCGCCGTGCATCTGAAGCAGTTCGATTTCCGTCATCGTCTCCAGGTTCATGACTTGGACCTCCGCTAACGGGTTTTCTTTTTGGGCTGTGTGGCCTCACGTTCAGCGCGGATCCGCTCCAGCAGCTGGCTGGCCGGTTCGTCGCGCGGGTCCTGCGGCACCAGCTCACCGCGGAACGCTTTGGCCAGGATCGATTGGTCCAGGTCCGTCAGGGAGGAGGAGGAGTCAGCAACACACTTGTCAACCGTTTTGATCCATCCGACGAAGTCATCGAGCAATCGTGCAATTTCACGTTGCTCCTCGACCGTTACAGGCGCTATTTCAATTTTTTTGATATGGCTAACACAACCGGCGCGTTCATGGAAAGCATAACAACCCGTAAACTTTGACACGTCTACTAGTGGAGTGTTGGGAAGAACGGACGATGCACGCATCAATGCCCGAGCGGCCACTATGAAATCCGTTGACCAGCGAACAGGGCGGCAAGATGGTCAAGAGTCGCAAGCATCCTTCACCTCAACTAGCTCGGTCATGGATTTCATTCTTCAACGCTGGCAACTGTACTTCGTCGTTCTGGCGGGCTGGGACAACCGCCAACAACAAATGATTTTCGCTACTTTGAACCAAGTGACCCTTTGGGACCGGACATTGGTTACTGTAACGGCCGGCAGGCCGTTTGCAATCAATTTGTCAATGTGCCGTGGGAACACAACAAGCAATAGTGAACTCTGCTCCCTGGACGTTCATCGTGACACACGATAGTAACGTAGGCAAATCCTGCCGTTCGTGTGGAACACGCCGGTTTTGACAAGCGTCAATAAAACGGCATGGACGCACGTCCAAACGGCCGATCTGAATCCTTCGTGGGGTAACCTTTTGTACAAGCTATGACGCGTGAAGGGGTATCACCGGACAATAAACGGACACCCCAAAACAAGTAGGTCTTACACCGATCTCTACGCGTGTCGAGCCGCTGTCGTCTAAAGACGACGCCAATGATCAATCTGTCTTCTATGGAGGGGAAAATGTTCACAAGGTATTTAATCACTCTCTTGTCCCCTGAGCTTCCGCGTGCTTATATTCGCGCTGTTGCGTTAGGATAGGCAAGCCGGCCCATCAAAATGCCTATCAGCCAAAACGCCATGCCAGAGTAGTGCCATGCCCGTGCCAGCACGTGTTCTCCTTGTTTTGTTGACGAGCAGTTTGCTGTGGACCTTCGACAGAACGGTAACGCGAGCCCAGACCACGCGCGTGGAATCCTACGATCTGGACTCCTTTCTTCAGCGACTTGATCAGCAAAGCCAGCGGATCGACCAACTTGAAGCAGAAAACAGACACCACAGTGAAGGGCTGTCTCGGCTAGGTCAAGTGCCGGCAACGGGTGCTGTCTACCGGCCGGTGGGTGGATCGCAAGAGAATGACAAAGGGCTGGGCAATCAGGATGTGAGGGTGGGCACTCTGTGGGATGCGATGCCGATCTGGCTTCCATATTCAGAATCCAGTTTTCGCGGGGGCGGAGCGGTCGAGCGGGGGGAACTGGACGTCTTTCTGCCCCTCATTTGGAGCAATGACTCGCTGCTGTTCGCCGATCTGCGGGGAAGTTTGGGTGAGTACGGGCAATCACGAAGGTAACTGGGCGCTAGCTTGGCGCAGACAGACCGACGCCAACCGTATCGTGGGGCTGTGGGGCAGCTACGATCTGCGCGAGTCCCCCACCGGCAACCATTTCGATCAGGCGGCCTTCGGCCTGGAAGTGCTCAGCGTGGAAAAAGAGTTTCGGTTCAATGGCTACGTGCCGACCAACCTGGACCCCAAACAGGTTCCAGGGACGTCACTGGATACGGTTATCAGTAATAACAACTTGGTACTGCGCAGAAACCAGGAAACCGCCTACTGGGGGGTAGACGGAGAGTTCGGGCGGCTGCTGTGGTCTAACGATCCGTGTGATGCGCAACAAGAGTCCTGGTATGCGGGTTTCGACGCCGAACTGCGCGCCTTTGTCGGCGGGTTTTACTTCGATAACCCGGACGCCTCTTTTGACCAGATTGCCGGACCCCGTGTACGGGCCGAGTTGCGGTTGTACGACCTGGCCATGCTAGGGGCCGGTTCGCGACTGACCCTGGAGGGGTTGGTCCAGGATGATCAGTTGCGGGGTACGCAGGCCAAAGCCGGTCTCTATGTGCGCATCCCCTTTGGTCCGCGACCAAGTCGCCTGCTGGACCGCCTGCAGCGGAGAATGATCGACCGAATCGTCCGGGATGTCGACGTGGTGGCCAGTCACCAAGTCACGGAAGAGGCGGCCCAATTCGCCTCTACCGGATTGGAAGTCAGCACTGCTCGTGTTGTCAATGCGGCCAACGATCTGTCCGCCACAGTGGCTACTGCGGGCGCGAACAGTTTGGTCGTGGTCGACGGCAGCGCGGGCACCTTTTCGGAAGGTGATACCACAACACTCAGCGCCGGCCAAGTGATACTGGGCGGTGGTGGCACGCTGGATGTAATCGGCGCTGAGACGGGTACCCAGGTCACGTTCACAGCCCCCGGTACGCGTCCGCAAATCAGTGGTACCGATACCCAGCAAGACGTGTTCCACATTGCCAACGACACGGTGCTGGCGGGCCTGGATATTAGCGGCGGCGCCAACGGCGTATCCGGTGACAGTGTGACCGGATTTACGCTGCGTGATTTGGACGTCAGCGCGGCGACAAATAACGGCGTCTACCTCGAAAACACCAACAGCGGCAGCATCCAGACTAACACTTTCCACAACAATGGTAACGACGGTCTTAGAGTGTCTACCCTCAGTGGCGGAACGATCCGTGGAAATACCGCCAGCTCAAATACTGTCGACGGATTTTACGTTGCTGATTTCATTAGTGGAACAATCGGCGAGAATTCCGCTACCGGTAACAATACCGGTCTTGCGATATTGAACATGATGGGTGGAACAATCAATGAAAATAGCGCTACCGAAAACAATACTGGATTCTCTCTGTCTTCCTTCAACAGTGGCGCAATCAGCAACAACGACGCCAGCAACAACGGCACTGGATTTTCTCTCGGCACCTTCGACGGCGGCACGATGAGCGGCAACACAGCCAGCTCTAATGACGGGACGGGCTTTGGTGTGAGTACCTTCAGTGGTGGCTCGATCAGCGATAATACGGCCAATTCAAACCACGACGGTTTCTACATACAAACGCTTAGCGGCGGCACCATCACTAACAACACATCCAGTGGGAATAGCCACCACGGTTTCTATCTTCACACTTTGATCACGGGTACCGCCAGTAGCAATCTGGCACTCGGAAATTCCTCTGCCGGCTTCTATTCCGCCAACACATCTGGGAATAACACGGCTTCTGTCAATTCAAACCACGCAGCTTCTAACCAGTATGGATACCTATTTTATGTAGCGCCACCTGCTAACGGCAGTGGTACTAATACAGGCAGCGCAAACGGTAGCTATAACAGCTTCTGATCCGCGAATGTTTCTGGTGTGACCCCCGGCCCTCACTCACGACTCGCCGCCCACACCATCGCCAGGATGCCGTTCTGAAGTGCCTCGGGGAGATCGGGCCAAGCGTCAATCACGTCGATGAGATCCGCACCGAGTTCATCAGTGCCGGTATGATTTGCAGCGCCTCGATCGGCAAGGTGGGTGTTTCTCGGGAGAAACGACAATCGTTCGAATCCTGCTGAGCGTATTCATTGGGTAGCTGAATGCTGGGAAATGTAGCACTTGCCTTGTTTTCGTGTACGTCAGCGTCACTGCCTCCAGCCTCTTGCATGTCGTTGCAGCAGCCTTCTAATCTCTGCGCGAAACAACCGCAAGCTCACGCGTCCCTGACGTAGGGCGGGCTGGATTGCAGGCGGCGATCTTCGACGGGGATGCCAACGGTGAAATGGTACCGACTCTGAAACTGGTTATCGACCATCTCGGGGACATGAACCCGTAGATACTGAAGTTGGTCCCCGGCCTCATACCGGCCGCCATGAAGGCCTTGACCAGCGGGAGGTAGTCTACAACAACGTGCGCGCGGCCGACTTCGTCGGTCCAGCGGTGACATTCGCTCAGGTTGCATGTGTTTGCTGAAATCGCTCAAGCTGGGTACGGGTCGGTAATCCCTTAATGACTCCCAAATGCTGCACCGTGTAAGCACCGGCATACATCGCTTCAGCAACCGAGTCCTGCAGTCGCAGGCCCCTTCCCAAGCCGACAGCCAATGCCGCGTTAAAACTGTCCCCAGCCCCTGTGACATCCACCACTGAAATGCCGTGCACCGCCGGAAGCGTTTCCACGCCATCGGCACTAACCAGCAAGGCACCCTGATCACCCAGTGTGGCTACGACCGACCCCGCGCCCATCTCGAAAATCCGCCTGGCCAGGATGTCATGGGGCGTGGGATCGTCTGGGGGCAGATCCAAGAGGATGCGCAGTTCCGTTTCATTGGGCGTCAACACATCGACCAGTTCCAGAAGATTGTTGTTGACCGGTTGGGCAGGTGCGGGATTACAAACGTTCCGGCAACCGTATTTTCGGCCCAGTTCCAGTGCGCGCTGGACAACCGGAAGCGGAACTTCGTATTGCACCAGGACAATATCGCTGGCGGCAATCTTCTCTTCGGCAGCTTCCACGTGCTCGAGACGCATGCAGAGATTTGCTCCCAGGTGTCCCACGATCCAATTTTCACCCGATGGAATCAGCTGCGAAACACCGATACCCGTACTGTTACCGGGGATGTGATGAATGTGGTCTTTAGCAATCCCCTCCTTGTCAAACACTTGATCCGCAAAGGTCGAAAACAAGTCATCGCCAACGCACGCCAGGAGACTCACCTCCGCTCCCAGGCGGGCGGCCGCGATCGCTTGATTGGTCCCTTTGCCTCCCGGACCCATGTCGAATTCGTCGCCGATCACTACCTCGCCCAGGACTGGCATGCGCGAAACGCGAATGGTAAGGCCAACCACAAAACTTCCCACAACAAAAATCTTGGGTTGCTGATGGATCATGGTGTTCCAGTCAAAAGCGCATGGAAACGTTTGCCTGGCAACCAGGGATCCGGTGTAGCGATAACAACCACATCGATATCCATGCGATCCGGGACGCGACGATGATCATCATGCGTACCATCCGTCATGCGGTCGAGTGGAAGAGGTGTTCAGGTTACGACCGCCCCGTGCGAGGGACGATTTTCAAAGGATCTCAAGACCTTTCCGATTCAACCTGACGGGGCTCCATTCCCAATAGACTTTGAGGGCTCTCGTACAAGATCGACCGCGCGATGCCCAGAGCATCGTCACGCGAATATTGTCCTTGGCTGACTTTGTGCGCCAAAACATGGGCCAGCTGCTTGCGTACCAACACCGCCTTGGCATACGTTCCTTCAACGCAATAGGCGTCGGAGAAGAAACCAATCTGCTTGCTAATGGGCAACATGTCCAATCTTTCAGCGATAACCTGTTCCATCACATCCGGAAAGAAGTTATGCCACCAATAACCCGCCAAGCTCAGGTTCGGTAACTCCCGGGCCAGGGTGCACCGCGATTGGTTTGCGTGCCTGCTAGCCAGAAAACATTGGAATCTGAGTTTTGCATGGCGACCGACCATTTCTCCCAATTGTGCGACGGTGTGTTGGGCCACACGACTGCCCGTTTCGTAGGGTAAGGGCTCGGCGCCAAAACTGAACTGTAAGACGATTTTCTCGTGCCGATTCTCCAAAGCTGTCAAAAACGCTTCGTTGATGTAGGAGGCGAAGATATCGCGCTCGTGACATCCGGCGTCGGCCCGTCTGTCGAGCGCCGCCGCCATTTCGTCATCGTCGACCAAACGAAAGTCAAGGTCGGTCGAAATATGCGTCGCCGTGGAAAGGATCCTGTCGTAGGGAATGCTGCTGACATAATGCCCAACCGCCTCGTGTACGTCGCTGAGCGTCTGGATGGTACGGTCGGTCCGAGGTCGCTGGCCGGTCCCAATGGGCGAAGGGCTCTCGGGCGCTTTCCCCCAACATCGTTCCAGCTCGTAAAGGGCAGTATCGTATTCACCCCATTGGCATCGCGTGAAGAATCCCCATTCCAGCGCGTACTGAAGCCGATCATCGTCTTCGCCGGCTCCGCGTCGGGCCAACTCCGTACCGGTTCGCTGGATGTTCAAGCGGTCGAGGATCGAGTGGTGCCATGCACGGTCATTGGCCCGCTCGCGAATCCGATCATCCAGCCGGCGCCAGTTATCCAAGGTAATCGGGTCGGACCAATCATAAAGGTCTTGGAGGATGAGACGGACTCCCCAGAATGAACTGGTGTTGCCAATGCGCGGCAGAAATGGAACGGCCTCGTCGATCCGACCGTGCGCCTCTTCCTTCGTTGGCCAGCCAGGAAATTGGGTCAGCCGGTCTCCGTTCGGGCACCCGGCTCCATAAAGATCACTAACAACCATGTGATAGAGTAGAATGTCGTGGAGACCTTGGGCTCCCAGTTTGCCACCAACCAGATGAGTATGAATATCTAAAACGGGAATTTCTTCCAGGGCCTGTTCGAGCTCGTTGGCCAAGGAAAATTCGGTCATTCGTTAAGGCTCTCCAAGAAAAATTCCACGGCCGTGCGGCTCGGTATTCCTGCCTGTCCACCTCGCTGGATCGCCTTCATTGCCGAGGCAGCCGAAGCAAAGTTTATGCGTTCCCCCCGTGCCGTGTCCACGGGCAATACAATCACGGTTGCAGTGAAGCGAGCCACCTCCGCATCTGGGCAGGATCCTCCTTGAACATGAGTGACCCCGGGACAATGAAGTCCGCGCCTGCGGCGGCGAGCTGTGGTACCGTTTCCCGACGGATACCACCGTCGGCTTCAATCTCGGTTTGGAGTCCCCGGTCGTCGACAATCTGTCTTGCACGCCGAACCTTTTCGGGAACCGACGCATCCATCGAAGCGCCCTTGATGCCCACGGCCGTGCCAATCACCGTGACAATGTCCAGATCTTCCCAGTACGGCTCGAGCACGTCGAGCGACTCGTCTAGCTTCAGCGATATGCCCGCCATTTTACCCTGGGTCTTAACAGCTCGGAGGGCCACCGTCGGATCGTTGAGCGAATCGAAGCAAAAAATAAATCCATCGACCCCCGCTTCCGAAAACGGTTCGATCCATTGCAGGGGATCGGTCGTCATCAAATGAACTTCAAAGGGCAAACGAGAATGCGACCTGAACGCCTTCACAAAATCGGGGAAGAAAAGCATGGTAGGCGTATAGTGACCGTCTGCCACGTCCAGGTGAAACCGCTCGGAATACGGTTCTACACGCTGGATTTCAGATTCCAGGTTGGAGAGATCTGCCGACCATAGTGACGTTGAGCATTTTAGCATAATCAGGTTTCAGTGTTCAGGTTTTTGGATGGCCAGTAATCGGCTAGCGCGTTGAGGTCATCTAAAGTTTCTTTCCAAGAACTCGGTAATGTAACGCTGCACGTCAGCCCCATGCTGTTCTACGCAAATCGATTTTGGAGTCAATTCCCGAAACTCGGCAGCAGGGATGGCTTGAGCCACCGCCTTCCCGAATGGATAAGGATGCACGGGATCCTGTCGGTTGGCAAGCACCAGGCTGGGTACTCGAATTCCGTGCAGCTGTTCAACATTCTCATACGGCGAGTCCAGGGGAATACGTTCCAGTTTCATAACCGTTTCTTCTGCCCGCGGATGATCAAATTGCCCAAGAAGCGAAGCGGCCGTATCGGTGGATTCACGGAGAACCCGTTGATATTCATCGGAGTCTTGAAAGATCTGGCGACCCTGCTGGGGGCCCTCTTTGCGGATCAGTCGAGCGATGAGGGAGAAGCGACTAGCGTTGTCGTGGTTGGGCCCTTCCAGCCAGGCAACCCGAGACTGGATGAGCCCCAGGACCCGCTCAGGATAGCGCAGCGTAAAATTCAGTGTCACCGCGGCCCCCATCGAAATTCCTCCGACAACGGCCTGGTGAATGTCGAGGTAATCGAGCAGAGCAATCAAATCGTCAGCGAAGTCCGCGATCGCCAGGCGGCTGGGATTTCCCAAGGGTCGCGTCTGGCCGTGTCCTCGACAGTCGATGGCCAGCAGGCGAAAACCGACGGGCGGCGTGAATAGGCTGAATGGTTGGTCTACGTCGCCTCCCAACCCGTGTTGAAACACAACCGTGGTCCCTTCGCCCACTGTCCGATAATGGAAAGACAGGCCGTCGCGCGAAAATTCAGGCACCTTTTGAAGCTCCCCAGCACAAATTTTGGTCTGTGTCTTTCTAATTCAACCGCGCCAGTTTGTCTTTCAGAAATACGACGCACGCGTCCACTTTGTGTTCCTCCAAGCCGTGTGTGATCAGCGGTCCGTCGAAACCGTTCTTTTGAAGTAGGCTCAGATAGTAATCATAATCGAGCACGCCAGTCCCAGCAGCTTGGTTTCCGGCATCTCCGTCGTGACTGAGATCTTTGGCGTGTGCAATGGCAATGTCTCCGCCTAAGTTTTCAAAGGCGTCGTCAAGCACATCATGCATGCGCTGCAGATCACCCTTATGAAAAACGTTGGCGCCATCCATGACGACCTTCAAATTGGGTGAGCGGATCTCGTCCAGCAGTCGCCGCCCTTTTTGAGCCGAATCGACGACGTTATTCACTTCCGGCTCAAAGGCCATGATCACTCCGGTCTCTTCGGCGATGTCGACAGCCTGCCGCATCGAAGCGATCATTTCTTTCCAAGCTTCGGGTGTGTCGTTATCGGGATGACGCCGCCACATATTGTCCGGATCGCGAGTACCGCTGCAAAGCGTAATCACCGAGGTACCTAGTTTGTCGCATGCGGCAGCCAAAACACCCAGACGGCGGAATTCAGATTGCCGTTTCTCCCGATCAGGATCGATTATGTTAAACGTCCCAGAGATGGCGGCCATCGTGATCCCCCGGGCCATGAACGCCGTGCGGATGCGCGAGCAAAGTTCGTCGTCAATGGAATCAGGCAGCGATGGCATCCCGGCACAAACCATATTGTATTGCACGCACTCGAACCCATAAGCGCCAATGGCATCCAAGTTGTCTTCGAGCGAAGAACGGGCCACAACCTTTGCGAATATCCCAAGCTGCATGGTGTGATCCTTGTTGACGCAAACGATAGGCGAACTGCCAAACTCCTGATGAGCCGGGCTTAAACCGCTCCGGAGACATCTGCCAGTCGCACGCTTTGTCCGTTCTCTGCAGCACGAGCAATGGCCACCAAGGTGCGCATGGCGGCCACCCCGTCATCGATTCCGGCGCCGTGCTGGGGCGTACCGTGCAAGACCGTACTAGCGAAGCCTTCAATTTGCAATTTGTACGTATATGCGTCCTCACCCAGAGGCCGACGAAAGGTTCGATCCTTCGTTGAAAAGCATTCCACCACGCTCGATTTGTGAAACCACGGCAAGTAGATTTGGCCCTGGGCGCTGCCATGTTCACCGTAAATGGAAAATCCTTCTTGGAAGTCACCCCGTACGGCGATTGTAATATCCAGGTGTCCCAGACTGCCATCTGCAAAATCGACATCGACAAACCAACAATAGGCTCCGAATCGCTCCACCAGACGGACTCGAACGCTTGCGATTTCTCCACCCAGAAGCCGCGTGGTATCCACGAGGTGACTGGCATGCGTTAGCAAGTAATATTGCCGCTTGTCTGCCTTTGGATTCCCTTCGGGTCGCTGAGCCTCCGAGCTGGTACGCGGAATTGGCTGCAGGTTATCGGTCATGGTATAGCGGTACGTGGAATCGTAATACCAGGCCTTAAACCCCATGTGCGATCCCATCTCTTCGTCGATAAACTTCTTGGCAAAGGCGATTCCTGGATCGAAGCGGCGATTGTTACCGATCTGTAGAACCTGGTCGGAAGTTCGCAGGCGTTGGCGAAGCTCTTCGCACTCTTCCACGTTCACACCGAGGGGTTTCTCGACGAGCACGTGCTTCCCGGCCTCGACGGCCTTCATACACAGCGGTACGTGATACTGATCCGCCACGCCGATGATCACCGCTTCAACTTTGGGGTCGGCAAGCATCTGATCGTAGTCGCTATAGGCCACCTCAGGTTCGTAGAACGCTGCCATCTTGGTTCGAAGGTCATGAGCTACGTCGCAGATGGCGTACAGCCGGGCATTGCGGGATTTTTGACAGGCATCGAAGTGGGCAATCTGCGAGATCGGGCCACATCCAAGTACACCGATTCGCAAGAGGCGGTCCTCTTTTTTCATAAGAGCTCTCCCGGATAACGTTGCTTCAAGGCCTCTGCCAGCGCCGTCAGTCCCCTTTGCCTGGCAACCGACCAGAGGGCCGCTAAATGATCATTCATGGTCGTTTCCCCAACGTCTCCCGGTCGATGTACCTCAAGAGCCTGCATCATGGCTTCCGCCCCCAACCCAGGGTCTGGCACGCCATCGGCATTCTTGATCGAATTGATGGCCGAGCCGGCCAACAGCAGGATGGTCTCGGTCAACCCGCGCTGTTCGGCGTCAACCAGATTCAGAATAACGTTGCCTTGGTCCAGTCCACCGGCCCGAGCGATCATGGTGGGCCGAATGCCGGGGATGTCGCGTGTCAATACTCGCTCGGAAGCCTCCCACTCTGCCCGATAGGGTCGGATGAAAGGTGGCCCGGGTCGTACAGGCGCAGTCTGCCGAAAGTCGATCCCGTCCAGCCTCGCGAGCAAGTCAATCACTTCCCGCCAGATACATCGCGTCCGCACCCCGATGCCGGCGTTGTGGCCATAAATTGCCGGACGAGATTCCCGGTCGCTGGTTGCTTTGCGTACCATCCGCACCGTTCCGCCACAAAAGGATTCGCTGAGCATGACACCGGTGGCACCTGAATCAAGCACCGCGTGGACTGTATCGATCAGCTCATGGGGAGTACCGGTTACATGAGGGGCAAAGACCAGTCCTTTGTCACCTCGTACTTCCCGGGCACGCTCGATTGCCGCCACGGCTCGTGCGGTGCGCTCTTGGACAGGTGAATAGTCCAAATTGGGGTACAGGTTTTCATCCTCTTTGACGAACATCAACAAATCGCAGCGGGCGGCTTCTTCCACCAGTCGACTCACGTCGTCGGGCGTGATCCCCGCGGTGGGCTTCAGGATCGTTCCGAAGGCAGGCTCGGTAGCTGAGAATCCATGACACTTACGCAACTGCTGAGGTCCATATGCCGGGCCGGGAAATGTTTGTACCACCTCGTCGGGAATCCGCAAATCGATCAACCGAGAGTCCTGATTCTCATAGACGTCAAAGATGATGGCGCCTGCCGAAGTATGTAACAGGTCACACGACGTAAGATGTCCGTCGGGCTGACGCATCATCTTCAAGGGATACGCCATCTGCAAGAGACCCATACGTTGGCTGTGATCGAAGGCGTCGATCCCGACCACATGGCCCGTACACTCGCTGACCAGGGAACCGGCCGTTGGATCCTTCATGCCGCTGGTGGCGTGGTAACTGATCTCCGAGCCGATGTTGGTCAGGGATTTTGTACGTAAGGCGAAGAAATACGTCGCCACAACATGGTCGTCCAAAGTCGGCGGTGGGTTTTCCTGCAGCCGGTCTTCAACGATTTCACGCAGGCGTTCTTCGCGCAGGTCCCAGTCGTGCCAAAGTTGGTCTAGGATGCTCTATTCAACAGCTTTCATTGTTTTGACATTCTATCTTTCGAGGCGCGACCCGTAAACTGACCGGTGGAGAGTCACCTCGCAGAACAGAATCTTCACATCGCCGCCACCGATTCAGGCGCGGCTTGGGTGCTGGTCGCCCGCGTACCGTCGATATCGAAACAGTTCCGCTAGTTGTCGAGGATTCCCTTCGGGTCCGAGACAGCGACTTTGAGCGCACAGCAGAAAGCGCGGTTGCAGATTGCCGCACCAAATTGCAATGACTCGCAAGAAACGAAAAAAGCCCGACCGAATCGGGCTGATTGCGTCGCCATGCAGCAAGCCGCGATGCCTTGCGGCGACACCAAGTACCCCCTAGGGGAAGCGAACTTTCACAGGAATCCCCGAGAAACACGCTTGGTGATACCCAAAGCGGCACATTATGCGGCACACCTGACGCACAATCCGGCCTAAGCGATCCGGATCTGCGGGCGATCATCGAGGCCTGGCCCGGCCTGCCTGACACGGTGAAGGCGGGCATCCTTGCGATGGTCCACGAGACAGGTGATCAGGCACCTGAGCACGACCAGCGAGACAGCGCTCCGCCGGTCGAGCGGGTCCTTCCTGGAGGGGCTTGCGCATAGTTTCCTACCACCACCTCCCGGCCCTCCCAAATAGTCCTTCCGGTTGAACACACGGCCGACGGAATAGGACCTCTAATAGATGCAACGTCGCGACGACCGTGGAAGATTCCTTCCAAACGATCGCTTAGAAGTGATATGCCGCCGGATGGACATGGCAGGGCAGCGCCTGGACCGCGCTATCAACGCCCTGGAGGCCGGCGAGCCGCACGCCGGACGGTAAGCTGCGTCGGCGAGGCGAAGCGCTGAGGCGGCGTTAGAGGCGTTTGATCGTTACGTAGTGCGGACCGCTTGCTATTCGAGCCAACATTTCACGCCAAACAGGTTCATTCCACGTTCTGGAGTTCGTCACAGATCGCCAATGCCATAATGGCGTAGGCCGAACCGGCACGGGAAATCGAATGATGACCTCCCGGATCGCTTTGAGAACGGGTGAGCCAGCTGCCATTGGCACGCTGATTCGACTTGAGCCAATGGATTGCCTGTGTGATACGTACGTCGTCG
>Ga0310121_10003622_pt1 | contig 14014 bp, 15 predicted proteins | sample CB27_Tmax_986_MG_FD_203504 | JGI IMG/M metagenome (GOLD analysis project Ga0310121, IMG submission 203504) | Marine microbial communities from Western Arctic Ocean, Canada - CB27_Tmax_986 | ecosystem: Environmental > Aquatic > Marine > Oceanic | place: Canada: Western Arctic Ocean | collected... | reverse complement strand
TGAAGACTAAAGTTTCAGATAAGATATCTATTAAGGCTTGTGAGGTTTAAAACATGACAGAAAAGATACGCATCGGGCTTATTGGGTGTGGAGACCATGCCTTTCGGGTTTTGTCTCCCTCTCTTACTAATGTAGACAATGTGGAATTCGTCGCTTGTTCAGACGTTAATGAAGTTGCAGCGTACAACATGTCCCAAAATTTCGGATTTAAGCAGCCATATTTAGATTACAACGATATGTTGTCTAAAGAAGAATTGGATGGTGTTATGGTTGTAACTCCACACCATATGCTTAAAGAAGCTGCGATAGCCTCCATCCAAGCAGGGAACAATGTTTTTGTTGAGAAACCTATGGCTACTAGTTTGCCTGATGGGATTGAGATTAGAGAAGCTGCACGTAAGGCAGGCGTGGACGTTATGGTAGGATTCTGTACCCGTTATGCAGAAGGTCGCCGAACTATGAAAACGTTAATTGAGAGAGGTATAGTTGGCGATATAGTACATGTTAATGCAGCTAAAGGAGGAGCACCGTTACAGTCTTGGCGTGCGGACCCTGAGAAAGGAGGCGGACAATTATTTTGGCTTGGATCCCACATCACAGACCAAATTCTTTGGATGCTTGGTTCGGAGGCTGAGCGCGTCTATGGAGAAATCCTTTGGCATCCTGAAACTGGAGCCGACCAAAATTCTGCATACACCATAAGATTTAAAGATGGTGTTATAGCTAATGTGTTGTGCTCTCAAAATATTGGTGGAGGCGTGGATTTTATCGAAATATTTGGGTCAGCTGGAAGGATTAGAGCGGAATGGCCATCTAATTTCGTTTATGCATATAGTGAGATTTTACCCGAATATAATCAGCCTGTGGTAATCCAACCGAAGAATGTAAAGCCATTAGAGATGTATGAAGCGGAATTGGATTTATGGATTCACTCATTATCTAAGAAGACGCAGCCTCCTATGACAGTTGACGATGGAATAAATATGCTACAAATAATTGATGCTGTCTTCGAGTCAGGAAAGACTGGACTTCCCGTAACTTTAAATGCTTCTTAACGAGATGGAATAATAAAACCCCTATACAAAATAGTGTGACAATAAATCACGAGGACGTTTTTTGTCAAGGACAACAGATCTATGACTGGATGAGAACCATGGAGGAGGCATATTTATGGCTAATTCTGCAAGAATAGGATTGATAGGTTGTGGCCACCATGGCAGAAATAATCTATCCCCGGGCCTAGCAAGTTTGGATACTGCTGAATTAGTTTCATGTGCCGACCCCGATGACCTTTCAACATCCAAAGCTAGGCGCGATTTTGGGTATGGACGAGCTTATTCCTCTTATGAAGAGATGTTAGATATCGAAAGTCTGGATGGCGTTATAATATCGGTTCGTAATGATCAGTTAAGAGAAATAGCATTGTCTGTAATAGATAGAGGGGTTCCAATATTTTTAGAAAAACCTGTAGCTCTCAATATGGCAGGAGGCGTCGAAGTCCGGGATGCTGCAATGAAAGCCGATGTGAAGGTTATGGTTGATTACAGTCTTCGCTTTGCAGAAAGTAGAATGTTTATGAAGCATTTGGTGGATGAAGGGGTGGTTGGAGATGTCACTCATATAGTTACGGGCAAAGGATCTGAAATCCCTAGAGAAGGATGGAAAGCCGACTTACTTAAAGGAGGAGGCGATATCATGCATCATAGTGTGCACTCCATTGATCAAATTCTCTGGATTTTGAATGCTAAACCCGAGAGAATTTACGCTGAGATAATATGGCAGCCGAATAAATTGGCTGATTATTGCTCCATGTTCACTGTCCGCTTTACAAACGACGTACTGGCCCAACATATCGGCTCCCAGCGAGTTGGGGGTGGAATGGATTTTTTGGAAGTTATCGGTGTGTCCGGTCGTATCAGGGCGGAATATCCTTCTGGTAAAGTACATGTCCACAGTACAGTTTCAAGACAATACAAGAACCCTACTAGTTTCCAACCTAAGTACGACTTAACTATGAAGATGTATTTTGACGCAACAAAGGCATGGATCAATTCTGTTCTAGAGGATACAGAACCACCAATCACCCTTAATGATGCAGTAAATGTATTGCAGATTACAGACGCAATATTCGAGTCTGACAGAAAAAAGATGCCTGTATCATTGGCTTGAACTCACACCACTATCCACATCTTTCCTTCTATCAAAATCAATTCCTGCTTGCAGAGAGATAATAACAGGTGAGAGAATAAACCCCACAGTGTCAGAACTCAGGCAGTTTAAATCATCGAATAACTTTGTCCACCGTCCACCAAAATACATGCACCTGTAATAAGCCCTGCGCGATCCGATGAAAGAAACGTTACAAGGTCACCGACAGGTTCCGGCCATCCGAATTTGCCCATAGGTAAATTCTGTTTTATGAAGTCCTCCACAACATGTTCGGGATTTTCTGTTTGAAAACGTTCCCAACTACCATCCTGGTGAGCGATTGAACCGGGTGCTATGCTGTTGACGAGGATACCATCTTTTGCAAGGGATAAAGCCGCGTGTTTGGTTGCACCAATGAGAGCCGCTTTAGCTGACATGTAGGATATGTTACCGCCGTATTCCCTGCCCCAAATGGAAGCAATGTTGATAATACGCCCCCATTTATTATTGCGCATGTGTGGAAGGGAGATTTGCATCAGTCTGAAGCCGCCAAACAGATTAAGGTCGAAAGTTTCTTTATACCCTTCCATAGAAACGGTGTTGATATCTTCTCGAGCTCTTGTTCCGCCGGCATTATTGACTAATATATCTATTGCCCCTACTCCGTCCACCGCCTCCTTATATAGGGTCTCTATTTCCGAAACTTTACCGATGTCGGCTACTATTCCCACAGATTGTATTCCAAGGGCTTTCAATTCTTCTACAGTCTTCTTTAGTGTACTTTTAGTACGTCCACATATTGCAACATTAACTCCCTCTCTTGCAAGTGATAAAGCGCATTGTTTACCTAATCCCCTACTACCACCAGTTACTAGAGCATTTTTCCCTTTTATATATAAATCCATCGTTTAACCTCCAAAATAAACTGACATTAAAGAGTTTAGATTGGGAAGGGTACCACGCTAGGACATGGCACACAAATTGATGACCAATGTTAGCTTAGGAGGTCTGGAGAATACTTTATAGTTAATAAAAACCTGGATTAAGGTTCTAATGAGAAGTTAATGGGTGATTACTTGCTTGGGGTTTTTATCTTGACGAGAAGTTGATCCTGCAATACCATTCAGTCTCTATGTTTTTGGATTTGCATACACATTCAGTCTCATCAGACGATTCTAAGGCCACAGCAGAACAATATGCCAAGTGGGTGAGTATATTGCGTCGTAAAGGATACATTATGGACGGATTTGTGCTGACTGAACATAGAAAGTTTGACTTAGACATGAACTATATGAAAATAGCTAAAGAGAGTGACGTTATAATACTTAGAGGGTCAGAACTGGATACAAATTATGGACACTTTTTGGTTTATGGAGTTACATACGAGTTAACGAGGCTTATCGACTTCTCAAACGTGGGGTTAGACGCTGTTGATCTCATGCGAGTTTCCTCTGCCTGCGGAGCAATCGCAATTCCAGCTCATCCTGGTCGTTTTGGCATAGGATTGTGTGAGTACATAGAGAATGGAGCTGATTTTAGCGGAGTGAAAATTGTGGAACATCTCAATGGCAGTAACCGTCCTGGTGAACAGGAGCGAGCAGAAAATTTGATAAAAGAATATGGATACCGAGCTGTTGGGGGAAGTGATTCTCATATTGTTAGCTCTCTGGGGATTTGCATGACAGAATTTGACACTCCGGTTTATAGCGAAACCGATCTGGTGAGAGAACTAAGAAACGGTAAGTTCAGGGCTGTCAAACTGAGTGATACTTTGTAAGTGTTGATAGACTAGATTTGCTGGCATTAAATATTATATAGCTGTGACAGACTTAAATTTTCCTACGGCTGACGTCGATTTTGAGTTATTTAGTTGATAAGATCTCAGACTGAAAAAGGAGTCTATAAATATTCAATAGGAGATGAGAATTGACTAACGAAAATGAAATCATCTATGATAAAAGCCTTTTAGGTGTGGAATATCACGCCGGTATATTCCATGTGACGAAAAAAATGATAAAGAAGTTTTGTAAGGCCGCCGGTGAGTCAAATCCATTGTTTACTGATGAGAAGCGGGCTGGTGATTCAGAATATGGCGGCATTATAGCTCCACCTACTTTCTGTAATATTTTCACCTCAGGCATTAAACGTCCAGATACAAAAGTTCAATTTGGAGATGTTGTGTATTTCGCTGGACAAGCCGTTGATTGGCTAGCTGCTATAAGGCCTGGAGATGAATTAACGGTTTCCACCAAACTGAAAGATGTATATGCAAAAACGGGACGTTCCGGGAAAATGGTGTTTGAAGTGTGGGAAACGAGTTTCAAAAATCAACACGGAGAAATAGTCAATTTGGTTCGAGAATCTACAGTCCGTAGGAACCGGAAGGTATAATGACAACAAATAGAAGTATATTTTTTGAAGACGTAGAAATTGGAGACGATATCGGTCCTTTAGAGATTGTGATTACGACCGATCAAGTGAGAGATTTTGTAGAAATTTGGGGGGATGTTACAGAACCCACTCGGTTTACTGACAAAACAATAGCTTTAGGAGAGGGACTTCCAGGCCCGATAGTCCCTGGGGCATTGAATATAGCCATTTTATCTAAATTATTAACGGATTGGTCGAACACGGTACGAATAAAGACATTAGATGTGATTTTCAGAGGCATGGTTTATCATGATATATGTCTCACAATTCAAGGAATAATAACAGACGCTCAAGATTTAGGAGAGGAAGCTTTACTTGAATGTGACGTGTTTATCAGGGATCAAGAAGATATTCGGCTGGTAATCGGGAAAGCTGTTATTGTAATACCTACAAGGGAAGCGAATGCTGTAGGTCAGCGATAATGGTTTTAAGATATTGTTCTATCAGTCATTAAGAAATGAGAAGTGTTTTTCTTCCATTCCTGCCAAAGCTTCATTAATCATTTGCTGAACAGGCAGTAAAGCCTCGAGGCTACGAACGACCCCAATATGTCCGCGAGTCTGTGGGTGTTTAGGCACAAATAGAGTACAGCAATCTTGGTCTGGTATTGTGGAAATATCGAATGTCCCTAAATTTCTAGCGATCCCTACAATCTCTTCTTTGTTCATGCCAATAAGAGGGCGAAAAATTGGAATAGTCGAAATCTCATCTATTAACGTAATATTTCTGAGTGTCTGAGAAGCTACTTGACCTAGGCTTTCTCCAGTAACTAGAACCTCTACACCCTTCCGTTTTGCAAGTTCTTCGGCAATCCTAATCATAAATCTCCGATATAGAATGACTCTGTAAGACGGAGGTGTAGAAACGATGATGTGTTGCTGCACACTGCTGAAAGGCACTAAATATAGCGTCGAGCTGTATTGGAACCGAGTTAGTAATTGAGTTAGTTCAACTGCCTTCTCCTTGGTTGATGTATCCACTAGCGGGTGACTGTGAAAATGTATAAAGTCATTGATACCACCTCGTTTCATTAAATGCCAGGAGGCTACGGGTGAATCTATACCGCCCGATAGTAAAGTCATAACCTTTCCACTAATACCTACTGGTAGTCCCCCATAGCCTTTTATTTCATTAAAATATACGAGAATATCTTTTGACATCACATCAACAAAGATCTCAAGGTCTGGCTCCGATAGATTGACACGAGCCCCAGAAATCTTTTGTACGTAGGCTCCTAACTCTTGATTTATCGACCGTGAATCTATAGGGAATCGCTTGTCGGTTCTGTGTGCTGTAATCCGGAAGCTGTAGAAAGACATGTTTTTTAAGGCTGAATCGAGGAATGTTTTGACATGACTTAGATTCAAGGCGACTGTTGTAGCCCGATAAAACTTTGCAACCCCGAGGCAATCCTTAATACGATTGCTAATAGTTTCCCAGTCAGCGTTCTCCGGTAAAGTTAGGCCAATGAACATGTGGCCTTTCCAAACTTTCTGCACGTCTGTATCTTTAAGACAGACCCGTAAGTTTTCTACCAACCGGCGTATGAAGATAGGCCGGTTTTTGCCTTTAAGAGCCAGTTCGTGGAATTTAACAATTGCTTGCGTGTTCACGTTCTCCTCATACCTCTTAAACAAGTTGAAAGTAACATAGCCCTTCGGAGATCCTTGAGCCATATGTTTTTATATTCTTCACCTTGAGCGTGATGAGAGATAATTTAAGATTATTCTGCTGCTAGGCTATGCCTTGGATTAGGATGCGACAGGACTTCCTTATTTACTAAGTTTTGAGGCATCTCGCCATTCAATACTCTGGCGACTTCCTCAGCAGCTCTTACTTCCAGTTCTAGCACTGATTCTTGCGAAAAGAAGGCCGTATGTGGCGTCACTATGACGTTATCAAGGCCGATGAGAGGATGACTAGTCGATGGAGACGAATCTACCATAACGTCTAATCCTGCTCCCGCTATTTTGCCAGTTATCAAGGCTTCATAAAGAGCATTTTCATCGATGAGGGCCCCACGTGCAGCGTTTATTAAGAAGGAATCCTTTTTCATCAAATTCAGCTGATCTTTTCCAATTAGGTTTTCGGTGTTTGGTGTTAGGGGCGTATGTAGTGTCACGAAGTCGGACTCTTCTAAGAGAGTAGTCAGATTTACCATTTTCACCTTTTGTTCGGTTGCTGCCTCCGGTGTTAGATATGGGTCAAATGCTAATATTTCTAGACCCAGGGCCGCTGCTCTGATTGCAACTGCATTACCAATTCTCCCGAACCCAATTATTCCGAGTTTCTTACCTCTAAGTCTCATTATCCGCATGTTCAAGGGTAAGCTGCCCCAACCGGCTGTTTTCACAGATCTATCAAACATTACTATACGTCGATTCCAAGCTAATAATATAGCTAAGACGTGTTCTGCTACCTCATCCATACAATAATCGGGAACATAAGTCACCGCAATACCTAATTCGGTGGCTGTTTCTACGGAGATATTATCTACACCGACACCAAATCTCCCGATGACGACACATTTTTTTGCTGCTTTTATGACATTTGGCGTCACTTTGGCAAAACAGGTTAGTATGCCGTGGACGTCCTCCGCCATTTTAACTAAAGTCTCTTCATTCCCATCTGGGGCTATAACTAACTCAACTCCTATTTTGGATAGTACGGTACGCTCGGGTTCCACAGAGGGCCACACGTAATCTGTTATTAGTACTTTACAAGTCATGGAATATACCTCGACCTTCTCAATGGAGTATCATGAAGTTTGTTTAGTGAAGTCGTGGTTCGGCATCACCATAGGTTTAAACATGCATCCTTCTACAAAAATATCAAAAAAGTCTGGAGTAGTCTCTAATTCTACGTGTTCTACATTGAGAATCAACTGTTCTACGGCATTTCGTAAAGCCCCTGATAACAACATTATTGTTGCACCTTCTATGGACGCATTACCGACTTTTACAACTCGTTCAGATGGGATGTCAGCTATAAATCCGATATTTTTCGCATTTTCCACGTCTATGAAGTTGGCGAATCCACCAGATAGGTAAAGCTTATTTATGTTTTCGATAGATTCTCGAAAATTCCTTAAAATTATGAACTGCCCTGAGAAATTTGCTGATTTTGCCTGTGCTAGAGCACTTATATCTCTTCTTGATATGGATAGTGAATTCTCGGAATCGAAGAAAAACTCTGACTCACCGTCTTCGAGGGCTCCAAGTTCGTTCATTTTTCCTGATTTGCGCAATTCAGATAATAGGTCGACTAATCCTGAACCACAAATGCCATTAGGTGTCGTGTTGCCAATGGTTGTGAAATTCACCTGTCCTTTCGTTATTTTTACAGACTCTACAGCTCCTTCATACCCAGGCATACCATATTTGACTTCTCCACCCTCAAAAGCTGGTCCTGCGGGGCATGACGCTGCTAACATACGATGTCTATTACCTACTATAACTTCGGTATTGGTACCAATGTCCACCAGCATTACATTCCCCTCTTCTTTGTCCATAGCTATCGTCAGCAAATCTGCTGCTATGTCTGCTCCTATATGACACCCGAGTATGGGTCCACCATATACGTTAGCGTTTGGAAACACACGGAGCCCTATCTCTTTCGCTGGCACATTTAGTGAAGTAGTTGTTCTTAAACCTCTATCCATCTCAAGTTCTATAATTGATTTATATGGCTTTTCGCCTATAGTTTCGACATTTATCCCGAACAAAATGTCTCTCATAGTCGTGTTACCTACTATGACAACCTCGTAGATAAGTCGTCGATGTAAATTCGACGCTCTGGTCATTTCACCTATCTCGAAGTTGATAGCCGATATGATTGTGTTTTTTAGTTCTCCCTTGAATTCCCCTCCATCATATGAAATACGGTGCATAATATCGCTGCCACCGAACCTTTGCGGATTTTCAAAGGATGTGGTCGAAATAACATCTCCAGTCTCCAAGTCCGAAAGATTAATTACCACTGTGGTGGTGCCTACGTCTACAGCTATTCCAAGGATCCTACCTCTATATTTGTCTATACGCTCCTGGTTATAATACACTCCCCCTTGATGATGTGTTGTTAGTGGATCAATCTTGAAAGGACGCTTCATAGCATGTGTTAGTATCTGGGGTTGGCGACGTAATACACTAAATTCCATATCAGTGTCTATATCAAGAATTTTCGCTTGGCAGGCCAAGCGAAAATTCTCCCTGAGGAAACTTTCCGAAAAGTCGGGTAGATTTAATCCATGGGATCCCCTTTTTACTTGGACTATGCACTCGTGGCAATCACCATTTCTGCCACATGACGTTGGGACCCTAATCTTCAGTTTATCGGCATAGTCGAACAGCGTTTTATTGTAAGCCAGGTCGATTTTGCGACCTTCATGGTATAAAGGAGACATAATACTAACTATTTTACACTTAACTTTGCACCTTGGCTAACCTAATTACGGGATATCAATCAATAAATCATTTAATATCCAAAAACTTTTTCTAAGTGTTTGCTTATCATGACCATGTGGACATGATATTATGATGGATATTAATATGGCCCACTGTCTAAAGGGCTTAACTAAGCATTACTTATTTACATCGTAAAAGAACGTATTCATAGGAGGCATTGATGAAAACATATCGTGTAGCGATTATTGGTCTCGGTAGAATGGCAAGCACGATAGACGACGAGGGACATGATAGCCGTGGTTATAGTGTGCCACTTGGTGGGAAGGTATCTGTAGCAGCTTCATGTAAAGCTAGTGAGCGCCTTGAACTAGTCGCTGGGGCAGATATCGATCCTGCAAAACGTGAAACCTTTAGTGAGCGCTGGGAAGTTGCAGCGGTTTACGAAAACTATATGCAAATGATTGAGAATGAGCACCCCGACATGGTGGCCGTTTTAACAAATGGCCCTTTACACTCCGAAATGGGCGTCGCAGTTGCTAACGCTGGTGTGCCCATGCTTTATTTGGAAAAAGCAATGGGAGGATCGTTGACGGAGGCTGACGCGGTACTACATGCGTGTAAGAATAACGGAACTTTGTTTAACCAAGGAGTTTTAAAACGCTTTGACACACGATTTGAGGCAGTGTCTAAGTTGATAACTCGAGGGGGTATCGGGGAGCCTAAGGCTACCATTTATTATAATCGGACCCCGTTACTTCATAATAAGATTCATGAGATAGACACTTTTTCTTACTTGTTGGGAGATCCTTCAATAAAGGCAGTTAGAGGTGAACTAGAACCACGAGACTTAGAGATTAGAGATAATTTTATGAAGGAAGATCCAAATGCTACCTTCGAGATTTTGTTCTCTAACGGGATAAGAGGATTCTCCATCCCAGGAAGATCTGAAGAATATGAGGTCATAGGGAGTGAAGGCTCAGTTCGTATTCAAAATGGAGGCTTGGAAATAAATGTCAGGAGAGCAGGACCAAGCTCAGGGTTACATCCTATGACAGGATTACCCGTTCCAGGAAATTGGCAGAATATTAATAGTCCGTCCGTCGAATTGACTAGTAGTGTTATATGGCTTATGGAGGATCTGATTCAAGCTTATGAAACAGGAGAACCGACGCGTAGCAATGTGGATCTGTCGCATCACATTACCGAAGCATGTTTTGCCATAGCTGAGAGTCATCGTAACGGAGGTGTATGGTTGGAATTACCTCTCCTGGAAAGGGAGTTGTACATTGTTCATAGGTAATATTCAGTATCTTCACTATGGCTTAGCATTGATTAAACCAAAAATGTTCTAGGTATCACTGCTTGCCTATTTTGAATGACTTTTTAAAGAGGAGTCTTTATGACAGCTAAATTGGGTGTCGACAATATTAAGTTGACAGGAGATAGCATTATAATTCAGTGGAACGACTGTCACAATAGCCAGTACGGTGCAAAAGAATTGAGGATAAATTGTGGGTGTGCTGAGTGCGTAGAAGAGTGGAGCAAACGTCAATTACTTGATCCTGCTAGCGTCCCGTCAGATATTAGAGCCGAAGATTATCTTATGGTGGGTAGATATGCTGTACAATTTTTGTGGAGTGATGGGCATTACACTGGTATTTATCCATTCGATATGCTTCGTAAATTATGTAATTGTGTAAATTGCCATCCATCGGAAGCTTAGTGGTAAATCAGTAAAAAGGTTGCTTGAAGTAAAACATGAACTATCAGTTACCTAATGCTATTCTTTTTGATCTGGACGACACTATTCTTGCCAGTACTACTTTGGCTGGCCAGATTTGGTGCACGGTTTCTAAAAAGTTCGCTGAAAAACTAGAAACGCACGATAGTAAACAGCTATTTGATGCGATTGAAATTGAGAGAACATTATATTGGAGTGATCCTGAGAGACATCGTAGAGGCCGTCTTAATCCTTCGCTATCGGCGAAAGAGGTAGCATTGTGGGCTCTTGCAAGGTTGGGCGTGGATGATGTTGGAATGGCTTCCGAAATGGGAGAAGCTTATCAAACGCGTAGAGATGAGCAGATACATCCATTTCCAGGCGCTAAGGAGTTACTTTCGACATTGATGGAAAGAGGCGTCAAATTGGCATTAATTACCAATGGGAACGGGCGTTTGCAATGGAGTAAGATTACCAAATTTGGCCTAGAGTATTACTTTGATTGTATTGTTATAGAAGAGCAATTTGGATTCGGTAAGCCGGATAGAAGAGTATATCGTCACGCGATGGGACATCTCGGTTCCTTACCTGAGCACACATGGATGATCGGGGACAATTTAGAATGGGAAGTGGCTGTCCCTAAACAATTAGGAATTAAGGGTATTTGGGTGGATAATCATGGTGCAGGACTACCCGCGAATTTAGACGTTCAGCCCGACAAAATCATACGTGGATTAAGCGAACTCTTAGAAGATCTCAATAACTATTCCTAAGAATGTAGAGTATCCTTGAATTGTCGCATAACCTTTATATGCTGATCAGGAAATTTAAGACCTGCTTTCCTTGTCTCTACTGCCAGATGGCTTGCTCCAGATAATTCCCACGCTTTGATTTCTTGATACCATTCTTTTTGTGTCTTGTTAGCTGTTCTTACTCGACCTTCGATACCGATAGTGTCCGGATTTCTCCCGATTTCTTCAGCGTACTGATGTATTAGATTTGTAGTGAAGTGAGCCCGTTTATCCGGGGGAAACATAGGAAACCAACCGTCCGCTATACGCGCAATTCTTCTCAAAATGTGATCATTTGGAACTAACGTAGAGCCACTCCCTGCTCCTATCCATATAGGTATAGGACGTTGTATGGGTCTAGGATTGATGCCCGCATGAGTTATGTTGTGCCATTTTCCATGAAAATCTACCACATTATGTGTCCAAAGGGCTCTCATGACCTCAATTTGTTCTTCACTTCTTTGTCCGCGATTGTGAAAATCCTCTCCTAGAGCTTGGAATTCTACTGGGTTCCAGCCTACACCTATCCCTAATCTCATACGTCCATTACTCAATACATCAATTTCTGCGGCTTGTTTAGCAACAAGGGCCGTTTGCCTTTGCGGAAGAATCAGTATACCTGTGGTGAGTTCCAAAGTCTCTGTTAAAGCAGCGATGTAAGCCATTAAAGTGAAAGGTTCGTGAACCACACTCTCATGGGTGTATTCTGCACTTATGCTACGTGATGTGGATGAGGCTCCAGGAGACTGATGATATTTGGGGTCTGCACCTAAGACATGATCAGCTATAAAGACATGAGTATAACCCATGTCTTCCGCATTCAGAACGTATTCTTTAATAGCATTGACGTCACTGCCTAATTCAGCTTGGGGGAAGACAACTCCGATTTTCATTTAGCTCCTCATATCAATAAAGGCTATTAGTGAGGCCTAGCACGGGATATTATATGCCTTGTAGCTAGATACCACCATATTTACCATAAGGCAACTCTGGCAAGGTATATCAGCGAATTGACATTCCATTATTCAGATAAAATAGTTACGTGTTTCACTGTGTATAGGCAAGATTGTGGCCTCCATTATATTAATTCGGGATTACTACTGAATCAAGTAATGGGTGTAAATTTGGGTAGCGATATTTCACCGGAAATATCGTCGAAGACCACGTGTAAAGGCATTCCAATCGTTATATTTTTTGGAGTAGGTGTTTCGTCGAGGATAATGTTAGTGGGCATTTTTGGTCCTTCCACCAATTGCACTATCGCTACAACGTATGGTGCCTCTTCGTTAAATCCAGGATGGGGTGATCTATGAACTATACCATAAGAGAAAAGTGTTGCTTCTCCGCTCGCTTGGATCCAACTGGTGTCTCTCGAGAAGCAGCATGGTGATATGTCTCTCGGGTAAAAATATGCTTTATCGCAGTTGTCACATTTTCTTATCCACAGCTCGTGTTCTTTTGCCTTTTGCCAGTAGAAATCAGATTCCCCTTGGGGGTAAGGTATTGGCTTATTGTAGGTTGGCGACATGAACAATATCCTTTCTGTTTATCTGGTAATTTCTATTCAGTGCCCAATATTACAGTGCCAGTTGAGGATAGGGACCCTCCCGTTCCATTAATTAGAGCCAATTTTGGATCGTTTAACTGGCGCTGGCCAGTTTCCCCTCTTAGTTGTCTAACAGCTTCAAGGACTAAAAACATTCCATACATACCTGAATGAGTGTATGAAAGACCACCGCCTGATGTGTTCATAGGGAAATCACCTCCAGGAGCTGTACGTTGATTCTTAACAAAGTCAGGTGCCTCGCCAGGTCCACAAAACCCTAAACTTTCTAAAGTGGCCAGGACTGTATACGTGAAGGAGTCGTATATCATAGCCAGATCGATGTCTGAATGAGTGATGCCAGCGTTTCTTAACGCTGTTGGACCGGAATATCTAGCCCAAGTAGATGTCATATCAGGCATTTGGCTAATTATTCCGTGGTCGTGACCTTCTGCTGCTCCAAGAACCCAAACTGGCTTCTTTTTAAGGTCTCTAGCTCTTTCTGCTGTAGTTATAACATAAGCCCCACCCGCATCTGTAACTAAACAACAGTCAAGTAGATGGAAAGGCCATGAGATCCATCTCGAATTGTGATAGTCATCTGGTGTCATGGGTTCTTTCATATATGCTTTAGAATTCATAAGAGCCCATTTGCGTGTTGCTATCGCTATGTCAGCCATTGCCTCTCGGGTTCGATTTTCACCGTATTGATGCATATATCTGTTAGCAGCCAGGGAATATAATACAGGTGCTCCTATAAATCCGTAAGGCATTTCGAATTGAGGGCCAGGCTCAGATAAGTTCAGCCCTGGTCTATTTCTGGCGCTACGTCCCGCTTCCCCGTGTGTGACTAAGGCAACATCACAGTATCCTGCTTTTATCGCTGCCATGGCGTGGGCTATGTGGATAATAAAAGATGATCCCCCTACAGCAGTTCCATCGGTAAACTTTGGTTTAATACCCAAGTACTCGGCAATAA
>Ga0310121_10003621_pt1 | contig 14014 bp, 13 predicted proteins | sample CB27_Tmax_986_MG_FD_203504 | JGI IMG/M metagenome (GOLD analysis project Ga0310121, IMG submission 203504) | Marine microbial communities from Western Arctic Ocean, Canada - CB27_Tmax_986 | ecosystem: Environmental > Aquatic > Marine > Oceanic | place: Canada: Western Arctic Ocean | collected... | reverse complement strand
TCGCCCTGGGAACAGTATCTGTCGCTGCAGATGATGTTGTGGCGGACTGAGCGAGAACCTGCTGCTGTTCTTCAGCTACGTTGGTTACCGGATTGAACGGATCGACGATGTCCATCCACAAAAATACGATGCCGGCACCTACAGTGATCAAGCCGATCCTCCAAGTTCTCTTCCCGGGCTTGGCTGTAAACTTTTCAATTCCGAGGACGTCTAACCCTGAAAGAATTAGGAAGGCGCCCAACACTACCAGGAAGACGCCGATGAAACCAAGGCTGGAGCTAATAGGATTATTGGCATGAATTATATTCCTTTGGCCGCGATTAAGTAGTGGCAATGCTGGGTCAGCGTACATCGCGGTCCTGGTTGAGGATGATCACGTTGCCGCTGGCACAATCTCCGGCAGGCGACACCAAGAACACGACCCAGGCAGCGATCTCGTGGGGTTCCATCGGCGCTCCACGCGGCATTCCGGCAATAGCCTGCCCCAGCATTCCAGGTTCGACAACATCAAATAAATCCGTGCGTGTCATCGCCGGTGCAATTGAGTTGATTGCAATCCCTTTAGTCGCGTATTGCCGCGCGAGGTGCTTGGTCAGGTTATCGAGGGCGGCCTTGCTGGCCCGATAGTGGGCTGGATCGAAAACGTCGAAGTTGTAGGCACCGTTCGATGAGATGTTGACGATCTTTTTGATACCCGGCCGCTCCAACATCAGTGGGATTGCTTGTTGGCAGCAGTAAAAACCACTTTCGAAATTGATCGCCATTTGACGTTGCAACTCGTCAGGGCTGATGTCAATAAAATCGGTGACAATGGCGGTGCCGGCATTGTTGACCAGAACATCCACCCCACCTAACTCCACCGCGATTGCAACAAATAAGTCCTGCACTTGTTCAGGTTCGGCCAGATCGGCAATCTTCGGAATAAAATTTGTCTCTTCATCCGCAAGTTGCTTTGCAGTCGCCTGCAACGCGCGCGCATTGACATCCACGCCGACAACTGTCAGCCCATCTTGCAAGAGCGCCTTCGCAATGGCAAGGCCGATCCCCTGTGCAGCGCCCGTTGCAACGGCAATGAGTTTAACAACCGATCCCTTATTCAATTGATGTTACAGCGAGCGGTGAATGTAACGCCCCTGTCCGGGCGAGCCGAGAAACTCACCATCTTGAACGAGCACTGCGCCTCGACTGATTGTGACGACCGGCCAGCCTGTAATTTCGAGTCCGTCGTAAGGTGTCCAATCCACATTCTCGTGGAGCGTCTCCGTTGAGAGAGAAACTCTTTTTTCGGGGTCGAACACAATCAGGTCAGCATCGAAGCCTGCAGCGATTTTCCCTTTCTGTGTGAGACCAACGATCTCAGCTGGTGTCGTGCAACAAGTGGCCACCCACTGATTTTGGTTCAGGAGACCGGAGCGCACGCCCCGAGAATATATGGCGGCGAAACGCATTTCGACCGATGGCACACCACCTGGGATTTTCCGAAAGTCTTTCAGGCCGGTCTCCTTATCCGCTCGCGTGAACGGACAATGATCTGTTGTAACAATTTGCAGGCGCTCAGCAGCAAGCGCATTCCAGAGTTCGTCCTGATCTGCTTTTGGTCGCAGCGGAGGCGAACAGACGGGCAGCGCCCCCTCCACACCGTGGACGTCATAGGCAGCCTGCGTGAGGAATAAATACTGGGGGCAGGTCTCAGCGGTAACAGGTAGACCACGCGCCCGTGCGGCCGCAATGCGCTCGACGACACGCGCACACGAAACATGAAAGATATGGAGCGGGCTTCCGACCAATGTGGCAATATCGATCACCCGGCTGGCAGCCTCTGCTTCCATTAACGCGGGCCGGCTGCGTGGATGCCAACGCGGCTCCGTGCGTCCGGCGGCGACGTTGCGTGTACCTAATGCAGTGATCATATCCCAGTTCTCAGCATGTACCACCGGCACACCGCCGACATCTCGCACGGCCTCCAGCGCCTGCATAAGTTGTCCGTCATCCAGGCGCAAAGCATAGGCCATATACATTTTGAAACTGGTCGCGCCGGCAGCAAATGCCTCCGGCACTTGATCCAAAATTCCGATCTCCCCCGGGCCGAGCGTCATATGCAATGCGTAGTCAATCGCAACGCACGGATCGGCCAACGCGCGTCGAGCGGCGATTGCAGCCGTCATTATTTCGTCCGGTTGGCGTTCGACAAAATCTATTATGGTCGTTGTACCACCAAAAGCCGCCGCGCGTGTGCCGCTAAAGAAATCATCGGCGGAGGTGAAATCGCCAATGGGCATCTGCATGTGGACATGGATATCAATCGCACCGGGGGTGACGAGCATCCCATGCGCATCGATCTCGCGTTGGGCGGAAAGGCTCTCACCAACAGTCGCGATTTTCTCACCTCGGATGCCGACATCCGCCCGGAAGCTGGCTTCGGCGGTCACCACCGTGCCGTTCTTAATTACGAGATCGTATTCAGACATGGGTTGTAAGGAGGTGCGTGGCACCTATGATTATGCGTGGACTTTCGCTGCTTGGAGCACACTCCAGACTCTCTCAGGCGTGAATGGTATTTGGTTGATCATTACACCCGTCGCATGAAACACCGCACTCGCAAGCGCCGAGGCTACGCCATCTTTGGGAATCTCCGCAATTGCCTTTGCGCCAAACGGGCCGGGAGGAGTATGCATATTTCCCAGAGCCACGCCAGCCACTGGTATCTTCATCCCATGAGTACATGTGACCTCCCTTTCAGGTTACGATTGTATTGAGTTTCAGTGTTTCTAACCCGAACTCACGCCGGAAGCGTTCATCCAGGTTTCGCGTCTTGATGTAATCAGCAACTTCCGACGGAACTAGATCAGCCCAATCTTCGCCGCGGGCCATCGCCATGCGCACGCTGGTGCCATCGACCGCGATCCGTTCGGATTGCGGAACAAGGTCAACTGGGCGCAATATGCGATAGGTTTCCGACATCAGGATAGTAACGTACGGGTTGGCGGTAACAAAAGCATCGAGCGGGCCAAACATGCCAGCAACAATTTTTAGCCAGCGCGGTCCGTCATCGAGATCATCAATCGGGATGAGTTTATATCCTTCATATTCGCCGAGAACAAGTTCCAGCATTTCTATCGTTTCTTCCAAGGCAAAAGGATTGCTTTCATTGTAGCGGTTAGCGCTCCCAATCCCGATCATAGTCTCCTCACCAGGCGCACAAAGCGCCCGCAAGACAGCGGCATGTCCCCGATGGACCGGTCGCCAACGCGCCACCATCCCAATGCGTTTGAGGGGTATTGATTCTCTAAATATAGTGTCAATTATACACTAATAAAGCGGGGACGTAAAGCTGTTGGTGATTCCAACTGTCGCGCTATTGCTTCAATTCTTCTAGAAGTGCTTCCACCGCGTCTTGTGCGCTGGGCTCCAGGCCCAGTTCCCGAGCTCGTTCGTAGTCGGCGATGGCGCTGTCGTAGTCGGCGATGACTCCGTCGCGGTCGCCTTTGTCGGCGTAGGCGAGCCAGCGGTTGAAATAGGCTTCGGCGTGCTCCGGGTCGAGCGCAATAGCCTGATCAAAGTCATCGATGGCCTCTTCAATTTCCCTTAAGTTGGCGGAGGCGAGCCCGCGATTGTAAAAGGCAAAGGTGTACCGAGAGTTCAGAGCGATGGCCTGGTCGTAGTCGGCAATTGCCTCGTCTAGGTCTCCTAAGCTGGCGTAGACAAACCCACGATTATTGTAAGCAACGGCGAGACGGGAGTTGAGGGAGATTGCATAGTCGTAGTTGGCGATGGCACTGTTGTAGTCGCCTAAGTTGATATAGACATTTCCGCGATTGTTATAGGCAAAGACAAGCTGCGGGTCGAGCGTGATTGCCTGATCGTATTCATCGATGGCCTGCTTAAAGTCCCCTCTGTTGGCATAGACGAGACCACGGTTATAGTAAGCATTGGCATATTGTGGGTCGAGCGCGATGGCCTGGTCGAATTCATCGATAGCTATTTCGGGTTGGCCTTGCTGAGAGTAAATTACACCTTGGTTGAAATGTCTTTCGGCTTCTGAAGGGCCGCACCCAACTAAGGGCAACGTGACCAGTGTCACCCAAATTATCTGCAGTAGCAATTTCTGGCGACTCATTTGTCAATCCTTCTTCGCTATTCCCCTACCCATCGGCATGGGAGAGAAAGGCTACGAATACGCCTTCGGTAAACTGGCACTGGCGGTGATCGAAGCCTTAGTACCAGACTTCCCAAACATCACCCGCGGTCTAGGCGCCAGTCAAATCGATTTCAACGGTCGACAAGCTGTGACAATGGACGGCTACCGGCACCTGGGTCAATGAGCACGTGCCATTGCCGATAAACATTGTGATGGTCAGTCGCTACTTGTTCAGGAAGGTGACTATCCGCTGAACTCTGCTCTGTACTGCCCGCCACATTGGAAGGGTCCTTGGACTTGGAAGCTGTTACCCGAACCGCTTGCTAATTTGCCAGAAGAACCAAAATTTGCTGTTGAAACAATCAATGCTTTGCGCGTTGAGCGTGTGATGGCAATTGAAGCGGCCAAACAAAGATCAGCCTAAGTCCGGCAGCGATTACAAACGTACCCGAAATTCCTCATCCCGACGATAACGCCAAATCGACGTGTCGGTGCCTCGCTGGAGATTGCGAATCCGTCATTTTGCGTCATCGAAATCACCGCTGCTGACAAGCTCCCGCAGCGAGTTAATCGTCTCGCGAAAATCCTCGAAGGTCGTATGGGGTGAAACAGACACAAGCCGCAGCACCGTTTCACCAGACAATTGCGTGACGGAAATTGTTCGTCCACCTGTTACCATGACACAATCGTAAAGCCAACTCTGCAAATCGCTCAAGCTGTAATTGGGAACGTGGGCAGGCCGCATACGAAGGCAGAGGATGCCCGTGTCCAGCTGATGACAAAGTTCAATATCCGGTTGGCCTTGCAGATACTCTGCCAGTTGTCGAATTGCAAGGAGCGGTGCGCGCAGATCGCTGATCACTCTTACAAGCCCCATCCCCCGCAGGAGAGTGACCAATGGCAGAACAGACATCATTCGAGTTGAGGGCGGTGACTTCAGGCCCGGATTGGGTTTGACATCGTCCCGTTTGTTGAAATAACCACTATGCAGAGCCATCCTGGCAAAATCAGATTTCTGCTTCACGAAGAGAACCGAGTTGGGAATCGGAGCGCCAAGTTGCTTGTGCGGGTCCCATGTAATTGAATCGGCTCGCTCGTCACCCGCGAACAGGTGCGCCCATTCCGGTACGAGTTTATAGGCATAGCCATAGGCGCCATCAACATGCAGCCACGCACCCGTTTCTGCGCATAGGTCGGCGAGCGCTTCAATATAATCGACTGCCCCCGTAGAAGTCGTGCCTGCGGTTGCCACCACGCAAACGAGATCGCGTTTCGTTTTCATTCCATCCACTGTTTCGAGCAAAGCGGCGCTATCCATGCGGCGGTTTCCGTCAACGGGTATAAGAACCAAACTCTGTTCCCCCAGCCCCAACATTCGGACGGCGTGTTTCAGTGAGAAGTGAGCATCTTCGGAAATCAAAATCGCCAAACGCTGTGCATCTTCAAATGCAGACAAGCCTTCTCGCCCCAGATCAAACCCGCATCTTTCAGCAAAGCGATGCAATGCCAGATAGAGCGCTTGCTGATTCGCATACGTGCCGGAATACATGAAAGTTGCGTCCGACTCTGGCCCGAGTCCAAAGAGGCGACATAAGGCCTGCGCGCACAGTTCTTCGAGCATTGCGCCACCGGGCGACACCTGCCAATTGGTCACACCCTGATTGAAATCGAGTGCAATTCGCGCCCCCAATTTTGCTTCATCAGCAGGAACAGCATTGAACATGGATTGGAACTGTGGTAAGTCGTAGCGCATCAGGTGCGGCAGCAACCTTTCGGACAACAGTGTATTTAAGTCGTTGGGGGCAAGCCCTTCGGCCTGAAAGTCCAGCAGCGGGGCAAGGTCAGCCGCGACTTGGTCCGGCGTTGCACCTGAATATAATGGTGGAGTTGTTGAATTCATAGTCAGGCGACAAGCTGCGCGGGTAATTGCCGAAAGAGATAACGTCCACGTCCCTTCTCCGCATAACATTCTTCGCCGTCGATGATCAGTTCACCGCGGGAAAAGACTTTGAGAATCTTCCCGGTGATTTCGACGCCCTCATAGGCGTGCCAGTCATTTGGAGAGTGGGAGTTGTGCTGCCCCATGTTCCAGTGTGCCGTGGGGTCGAATAGAACAATATCGGCGTCCGAGCCTGGCAGGAGCGTGCCTTTCTGCGGGAATAAGCCGAATATCCTCGCTGGGTTGGCTGCGACCGTTTCGACAAAGCGGGGTAACGAAATTCGTCCTTTGGCTACCCCTTCAGAATAGAGTAAGTCGAAACGAGGCTCGACGCCCGGCATTCCGTTCGGGCAAAGGTCAAAGCGTTCTTCACCGTAGCGAGTAGCCTCCCATGAATAAGCCGCATCATCGGACATGACCTGCACAATCCGCCCGTCCGCGAGACCCTGCCAAAGTTGATCCTGCGCCACCCGGTCGCGAAGTGGTGGTGAACAAATCCACTTGATCCCATCCTCGCGCCGCAACATCTCTTCATCAAAGACAAGATAGTGCGTGCATGTCTCTGCAATGACATCAAGCCCTTCACCCCGTGCCGCCCCCACCAATTGGACACCTTCCCCCGTCGTCAAATGGACGATGAAGAGACGACCACCGACATCCCGAACCATCTGGATGCAACGTTCGATAGCTTTATTTTCTGTTTCTGGTGGCTTGCTTTTGCCATGATAGATTGGCACGGTATTCCCGACGCTCAGCATGTGCTGGATACCTGCTTCGGCGAGATCGTTGTCCTCCGCATGTACGAGTAGCATCCCACCCGCCACACGCAAACCCTCCAGAATGCGATGCAAATCCGGCTCCTCGATGAGCAGACCTTCATCACGATTAGGTCATGTAGCATTTGATAGTGGGAGAACCAGCCGCCACGACCTCCGGTATCTCCGCGATTGTTTCTGCACTTGGCTGGGTGATAACCGGGTGGACGCCCCAATCAATCAAGGCGCGGCCGAACGCTTCCTCTTGTTTATTATCGATGGTGCTCATCAAGCTGCTGCCCGCTGCTTGATTCGAAAAGTCGATGATGCTGGTTGTGCCACCGAATGCTGCAGCCAACGACCCGGAATAATAATCATGGACACTGATTGTGTTCATGAAAACATCGTTGAAATGGACATGTGTCTCAACGCCGCCCGGCAAAACTAGCAAGCCATCGGCGTCGATTGTTTCATCTGCAGTCTGATCGGCCAAATCTCCGATCGCCGCGATCTTCTCACCGCGAATGAGTACATCCTGTTGCGCCACCATCTGGCCGAGGACGAGTGTTCCACCGCGAATTAATTTTATCAGCATAGTCACTCTGAATTTGTGAGGCTTCCGGCCAAGGTGCGCATCGTTAGATATCCCAGGTCTAGCACGGGGATAGAAATATTGGACTGCAAATGCTGAACGCTCTCTCGCGAAAATCCAACGTAATCCAGAACAATGCACTTGAGTCTTTCTTCCTGAATCTGAGCTTCAGGTAGGCGATATAGGGAAGAGTCTGGCTGAGTGAGATCGGCGGTCCAATACATTGTCTGTATGTCGGCTTTCTGCCAGCGTTTCCGGATGGGATCCGCTTGTGCGGCAATCGGCGATATAAATCCGACATTCCTAAAGTTAAGTGTGTGCAAAACCGCTAGGCCCACGTCGAACGGCTTGAACAGCGGCACGTTTCCAACCAGCTCGGCAAAAGTACCCGCGCACAACAGGATCGCTGCCACGACCCCTTTCGCTTCAAGCAAAACCAATGCAGCTTGTAATCGAGGTGAGAGAAAACTTTCGTCAATCAATACTGACTTTCCGTTCGCCATGCGAGTTCTCAAAGGGTATGGCTTTCCAGACACATCTGGCAAATCTTTCGGAGTCAGATCAACCAGTGCACCCGCCTGAAGGATTTCAAAGTCTGGCAGAAATTCGCGTAAAGGATCAACCAAATCGGGTCGGGGGGATTTCCCAATCAACAATGCGCCAATCAGTTTGCTAGGCATATTGAAATTCTTGCCAATTAATCAGATTTGTCAATCCCACAGGAAGCGAAAATTTATTAGAGAGAGAATTGACCATCGATAGAAAATATAAAAGCCCTCAGAATCTGAGGGCATTGTATATATCTTCCGCGATCCCGACCTAGTCCAGCCGGTACCGATGCAGTGTGCACAACGCGAAGTGCGCTTGTTACTTCCCAGCCACGGCTGGACGTGGTGCGGCACTGCGCTAGGTTGAGCGGGCCTCAGCCCTCATCCAGATCGGAAAACTGATAGCCAGAAAGACTCCTACGTCTCGTCGGCTATAAACGCCTCCACCATTTGCCGCGCTTCATCGTCAGTGTACTGCACTGGCGGCGTCTTCATGAAGTAGGCTGCTGGTGCCTTCAACGGACCTGCAATTTTTCGATCCAGGGCCAGCTTGGCACAGCGTACCGCATCGATCACCACACCGGCCGAATTCGGCGAATCCCATACTTCCATCTTCAGCTCGATATTTAGGGGAACATCGCCAAAAGACTGACCCTCCATCCGAATGTGGCACCACTTGCGATCGGTTAACCAGGGAACGTAGTCGCTCGGACCAACGTGGACATTTCCTTCACCAATGTCGTAGGGCAGTTGGCTGGTGACAGCATTGGTTTTGGAAATCTTCTTCGACTCCAGACGTTCACGCTCGAGCATGTTATAGAAATCCATGTTTCCACCGAAATTGAGCTGGTAGGTGCGATCCAGGTGGACGCCCCGATCGCGGAACAGGTTGGTCAGCACCCGATGAGTGATGGTCGCGCCGACCTGGCTCTTGATGTCGTCGCCGATGATAGGCAGCCCACTTTCCTCGAAGCGGCGGGCCCAATAGTCCGAGCTGGCAATGAAAACCGGGATGCAGTTCACGAACGCGCAGCCGGCTTCAAGTATCTGTTCGACATACCACTTCGTAGCCATCTCGGAGCCTACCGGCAGGTAACTTACTACCACGTCAGTTTGAGTATCTTTCAGAATATTTATTAGGTCGTCGGTGGCACCGGGGCTCTTTTCGACAACCGTCGACAGATATTTACCAATCCCATCGTGAGTCATCCCACGGTGCACCGGCACTTTCAGGTTCGGGACGTCGCTAAACTTAATCGTGTTGTTAGGATGCGCCCAAACGGCTTCGCTCAAATCCAGTCCGACCTTGCTTGTGACAACGTCAAATGCGGCTGAAAACTCGATGTCGCGAATGTGATAACCACCAATGTTGACGTGCATTAAGCCAGGTACCTCTGCGTCATCCGGCTTATCTTTGTAATACTCGACGCCCTGCACGAAGGACGAGGCGCAATTCCCAACTCCGATGATGGCGACCCGTACTTTCTTGTGTTTATCCGACATTATGAAACATCCCCGTTCTGTTGAATTTTGACATACAAGATGGAACTGAGCTTACCTGGACAGTAGGAAATACACGACTGAATTTGCACAGTTCAGGCAGAGACTATACCAGATCTTTATCATACGAACCTACACACGTTTTAACTCGGGGCGCAAAGAGGTGTCTGACTTGACAAGGGTAAGACCTCCGAGGTCTGCGAGTCCTGGGAGGTCTTCGGTGACGACATTTAGATACTCCCGATCATTCACTAAGATTGTTACTGGGGAACAACTGTATTGGACTTTGGAGGAAGTGACAGAGGAAGGCTGACAAGAGCCAGACGTAATGCACGACGACACGCCGCACCCGACTCCTTTGTGCGGGATGAAATCAGGGACGTGTTAAGCCAGCGCTTACGGACGGCGTCGGTCCGTTTGCTGGACGAGAACGACGTGCCGCTCAAAAGCTATGCGGCGTTGAACGATGCGTTCTGGGAGGGTCTGCGCTCGCGGCCGTCAAAGCAGGTAGGCCACGCAACTGACGGAACAAGTGTCTACAACTTCGGAATATCTTTCTTCGGATCGACAATCGGTTTGCGCACAACCTTCGCGTCCAATTGCCCATTGGGCATTTCGACCACTAGCTGCGTTACCAGGTCTGCATATTCGATGGGAACAAGAGCATAGCCAATACTTTTTCCAAACGAGGCTAATTAACTACTGCGGAGACATGCCCCACAACCTTTCCACCTTGGCGGACTGGCCAAAAGGATTCGGGCCAATCCGGCACACCTCCATCGAATTCGATGCCGACCAGTTTGCGCGTTATACCCTCTGTTTTGATTTATTTAAGTGCTTCCTTACCTATAAACTCAGCCTCCTGCTCAAGATCGACCAACCAACCAAGACCCACTTCATACGGATTGTTGTCGAGTGTAATATCGGATCCGTAATTCAATATCCCTGCTTCGACGCGCCGGATGTCGGATGGAGTAATCGGTTTAATGTTGTGCGGCTCTCCGGCTTCTATCACACGATCCCATAAATCCGCACCCCTGCTACCGTCGCGCAAATAGATTTCATATCCGACTTCGCCCGTCCAACCGGTACGTGTAATCACAACCGGAATGCCGTCCAATTCCGCCGGCATGCAATCATAATACTTTAACTTGAGCACATCGTCGCCGAACAATGTGCTCACGACATCCTTCGCCTTGGGTCCCTGCACTTGCAGTGGCGATACGTCTGGCTCGCAGATCTGCACGTCAAGTCCGGAATTCAAGGCGACCCCTTTGGCCCACAACAGCACATCGCTGTCGGCAAGCGCTCGCACTCGTATGTCTACCTTTACCAGCGAATGGCGTCCACGCCATTTCTCCCACAAGTCCCTGGCGAACATCGACAATTACGGATGCAGCTTATAGTAACTACTACGTAGCCAACGGGGTTGTGTTGGTGCCAGTGTTTGGTAACACGAACGATGATCGTGCGAAAAAGATCATCGGTAAACAATTATCCGATCGCCAAATTGTGGGGATCGACGCCGTAACCCTAACAGAGGAGGGCGGCGCGATTGGTTGCGTCACACAGCCGCAGCCGGATTCGCGGAGTAGCCGAACATGAACGAAATCTTCAATGTTGGCTTGTTACAAATGTCGTGCGGTGAAAATGTCACGGACAATATATAAAAGGCGATTGAAAAAACAAGAGTGGCGGCCGAGAAAAGCGCGCAGATCATTTGTTTGCAAGAGTTTTTCAAGTCGCGCTATTTTTGCCAGGTTGCCGACGAGCAGTTTTCCAGCTTGGTCGAGTTGATCGACGAAGATAACCACACTGTGAACTTGTTCTGTGATTTGGCCAAAGATTTGGACGTCGTGCTCATCGTGCCTTTGTTCGAAAAGCGAGCCGCTGGGATTTATCACAACGCATTGGTTGTGATTGATGCCGACGGACGCTATCTGGGTAAATATCGAAAGATGCATATCCCAGAGGACCCGCAGTATTATGAGAAGTTTTACTTTACGCCCGAAGATTTGGGATACAAAATCTTCAAAACCAAGTACGCGAAGCTTGGTGTTTTAATCTGGTGGGATCAATGTAACCCGAAGCAACTCGTTTGACAGCCCTGCGCGGAGCTGAAATTATTTTTTACCCTACGGCAATTGGCTACACATCCGATCAAAAAAGTGCCGATGATATTGCTTATGCCGATTCATGGAATCTAGTGCAACGCGGACATGCGATCGTCAACGCCTGTTATATTGCTTCTGTGAACCGCGTCGGGTTCGAGCCATCTCTGGAAAGTGAGAAGGGCATCGAGTTTTGGGGTTCGAGTTTTGTTGCCGACCCTCTGGGGCAAATTGTAGCCGAGGCGGCAGAAGATCAAGAAGAAATCTTGGTCTGCCCGGTCGATCGTACCGCGGTGGAGGAGATACGGAATAAGATAGCATTCCCTTTTCGTGATCGCAGGGTGGATAGTTATGCAGAGATAACCGAACTCTATCTCGAATGATGATAAAATCTGCCAGGCCCAGAATAAAGGGTAGCGCACAAGGATAATAATCAGTAGATCGCGAAAGCTTCCTCTAGATTTGCACCCCGGTCTATACACAGCCGCCGGGGCTGGACGGGGTGCAAATCCCTCTGGGCGACGATGTCCTCGGCGAAATCCATACCAGCGCAGATTGTCGCCGCAGTTTAGCGTCAGTCTTTGTCAAGCGAATACTCATGGCCGCTGCAGCATACGCCGAAAAATACTAAGCAAATGAAGTAGTTCGACCTTTCACGAAGAGAGACAAGGCCTCCGGGTTGTACATAGTGGCAGCGTGTTTTTATCTCCCCAGAATTAAACTATTTAGGAAGAGGAAATCAATGCAAAGCGTCTACGACGAGATTTATGCGCAATCCCTGAACGATCCGGAAACATTCTGGGCGCAAGCTGCAGAGGATGTCCACTGGTACAAGAAATGGGACAAAGTTTTCGACGATTCGCGCCCCCCATTCTATCGATGGTTCACTGGCGGTATCGTGAACACATGCTACAACGCCCTCGACTTGCATGTGGAGACCGGCCGCGCCGAGCAACTCGCCCTCGTTTACGATAGCCCCGTGACCGATACGGTGAAGACCTTCACCTATCGCGCACTCCGCGACGAAGTTGCGCGTTTTGCAGGGGCGCTCTCCGCTCACGGTGTTGAGAAGGGTGACCGCGTCATCATCTACATGCCCATGGTTCCTGAAGCCGTGATTTCCATGCTGGCGTGCGCTCGCATCGGCGCCGTTCACTCCGTCGTGTTCGGGGGTTTCGCCGCGAACGAACTTGCCCTCCGCATCGACGATGCAAAGCCTAAACTAATCCTTTCGGCTTCCTGCGGTATCGAAGTTGAACGCATCATCGCCTACAAACCGCTCCTTGATAAAGCCATCGACCTCGCCACCTGGAAACCGGAACATTGCATCATCCTGCAACGACCGCAAGTACAGGCCTCTATGATCGCCGGGCGCGATCTCGATTGGTCGGAACTGATGGCAAGCGCCGAGGCGGTTGAATGTGTGCCAGTCGCAGCCACCGACCCACTCTACATTCTCTACACCTCCGGCACGACCGGTGTGCCCAAAGGCGTCGTGCGCGACAACGGCGGGCACCTGGTCGCCCTCAAATGGAGCATGAAAAATGTTTACGCCGTCGAGCCTGGCGAGGTGTACTGGGCCGCTTCTGACGTGGGTTGGATTGTGGGCCATTCTTACATTGTTTATGCACCGCTCTTCCACGGCTGCACGACCATCTTATACGAAGGCAAACCGGTCGGCACGCCGAATCCCGGCGCGTTTTGGCGCGTCATCTCGCAACACGACGTCAACGTTTTTTTCACCGCGCCCACCGCGTTCCGCGCCATCAAGCGCGAAGACCCCCAGGGCGAGCTTATTGGCAAATATGACCTGAGCCGTTTCCGCATGCTCTTTTTGGCAGGCGAGCGTTGCGATCCGGACACATTATTCTGGGCGCAGGAGCATCTGAATATTCCCGTCATTGATCATTGGTGGCAAACGGAATCCGGCTGGCCGATTGGCTCAAACTCTGTCGGAATCGAAATGTTGCCGATTAAACCAGGCTCGTGCACAAAACCTGTTCCGGGTTACGACATTCGCGTGTTGGATGAAGAGGGCGCGGAAGTCGAGGCCAACAAAATTGGGAGCATCGTCATCAAGTTGCCAATGCCGCCCGGCTGTCTGCCGACATTGTGGAACAACGACGAGGGGTACCAGCAAGCCTATCTAAGCGCGTTTCCAGGCTACTATTTGACGGCGGATGCCGGCTTTAAAGACGATGACGGTTATCTTTCGATCATGAGCCGCACGGATGACATCATAAACGTCGCTGGACATCGTCTGTCTACCGGCGGGATGGAAGAAGTGCTGGCTGCGCACGTCGACGTGGCCGAATGTGCGGTCCTGGGTGTGGCGAACGCACTTAAAGGAGAGGTTCCACTGGGCCTGGTTGTGCTCAATTCCGGCGTTTCGCGGGATGTTGCCGACATCGTCCAGGAACTTATCAAGAGC
>Ga0310121_10003620_pt1 | contig 14014 bp, 9 predicted proteins | sample CB27_Tmax_986_MG_FD_203504 | JGI IMG/M metagenome (GOLD analysis project Ga0310121, IMG submission 203504) | Marine microbial communities from Western Arctic Ocean, Canada - CB27_Tmax_986 | ecosystem: Environmental > Aquatic > Marine > Oceanic | place: Canada: Western Arctic Ocean | collected... | reverse complement strand
TAATGGTTCTTGGGGTCTCGTCTGGGGGCGAATAGCGGCCATTGTCCGGGAGGTAGATATTCACCTGGCTGTAGTTGTTGTCGACCGGTCCCGCCACGTTACGATCCATCTTCACCCGCTCTAGCTCCAGCCTGGCCACGGCTAGCGGGATTTTCATGGCGGCAATATACCGACGTTCGTCGTCTTCTATGACCGCTTTTTCGGCGAATTCTATGCCTGCCCTGAGAAGGCCCGCCGCACGCTCTTCAGACACCACGCCTAAAGAAATCATCTGAGCCACCATGCGGGCGTCCGAACGTCGGTGGTGTGGGTCCAAGAGTTGGCCGTGGTCGTCGTCATGTTGTTCGTGGTCGATCATCTTTATCCATTCCCCCCCTGACCCCCTAGCGTATCGTCGAAGTTGGGCCCCGGGTAGATCGATTACGGATCGTATTCGTTTTTGACGTATCGGGCCCCAGGGTCGCTCAGGTCTCGCGTCTCAGAGTCTCCGCAGACTTTGTTCATCTCGCTCCAGCAGGTCACGGCGGATGGCACTATTGATTGCCGACTCAAATGCTTGTTGGATTTTCTTGCCCGTGCGCCGAAAACCGAGGTGGCGGGTCGCTTCGCGGATGGCATCCTGTTGTTCCCACCAGGTTCTACCCATCGCGGACAGAAGGTATTTGATTAACTCATCGCGCTTATAGTCATCGATTGATTGGCAGCCCAGACGGTACATGCCGTTATCGGAATAAAGGATGTCCCGGCGCATGGCCGTGCGGATGTCGTCGCTGAGAATGTCGCGAATCTGAGACCCTGTTCGCTTGTAGCCAAGCTTGTGGCTAACTTCGTGGATGGCGTCGTCGCGGTCCAGCTCTTCGTATTCCTCGAAGACATCGCGAACAATGGCCATCACGTCGTCGCGGTCTGTCTCATCGATGGGGACGACGGTGTGCTCATCAGCGTCGCGCTTCGATTCGTTATTTGATGGCACTTCTTCAGGCGCCTCCGACTTGGTCGACGCCCTAGAAGACTCCTCTTTGACTTCAGTCGATCGCGTACGAGTCTTTGTCTTCTTGCGAGCTGGTGCCTGCGCCTCGCGTTCGGCCTTGATGCGTTCCAGTAGGACTGAGGTGGATTCGTCGTTTGGGTCTTGTGGGACCAACTCGCCGCCGGCGGCATTGCCAGCTCCGGCGCCGTGACCATCACCTCCAGCACGATCTCGGGAAACTCGGCAAGATTGGTCAACGGCGGCGGGATTTATGCCAGCGGCAACGTGACGGTCACCTCGAGTACGATCTCGGGGAACTCGGCAGGCGACGAAGGCGGCGGAATTGATGCTCATGGCGCCGTGACGGTCACCTCCAGCACGATCTCGGGAAACTCGGCAGGTGACCAAGGCGGCGGAGTTCTTGCTGGCGGCGCCGTGATGGTCACCTCCAGCACGATCTCGGGAAATTCGACAAACAGCGCCGGCGGCGGAGTTTTTGCTGGCGGCGCCGTGACGGTCACCTCTAGCACCATCTCGGAAAACTCGGCAGGAGAGTTAGTTTACTCCGGCGGCGGCGGCGGCATTTTTGGCCGTGATGATGTGACGGTGACCTCCAGTACGATCTCGGGAAATTCGACAGACAGCGCCGGCGGCGGAGTTTTTGCTGGCGGCGCCGTGACGGTCACCTCTAGCACCATCTCGGAAAACTCGGCAGGAGAGTCAAAGTACTCCGGCGGCGGCGGCCGTTCCTCTTTCGCCCAACCGGCCAAAACGTGCTTCAATGAGGCCGCGACCAATCAGTCGCGGAAAGCCGTGCGGGACAGGCGGTTGCCTTCTTTGTTCATTTGCTTCAATGAGGCCGCGACCAATCAGTCGCGGAAAGGCAGATTCCACGCAAACAAACTGACGACGTCTCTCAATGCTTCAATGAGGCCGCGACCAATCAGTCGCGGAAAGCGGTTTCAGGAGTGGGCTCGTCCTCATCTAGTGTCGGCTTCAATGAGGCCGCGACCAATCAGTCGCGGAAAGCCGTTGCTGTTTGAGGTCCAGTGAGGGGGTAAGCCATGCTTCAATGAGGCCGCGACCAATCAGTCGCGGAAAGTTTAACCGCCTTCTCGTATCGCTGGCGCCCATAATCCATGCTTCAATGAGGCCGCGACCAATCAGTCGCGGAAAGATGGCAAAAACTGTGTGCCGAGACTATGTTGGCCCAGCTTCAATGAGGCCGCGACCAATCAGTCGCGGAAAGATGGCTCGACCATTGCGGCGGCAGAATCGGGATCAGCTTCAATGAGGCCGCGACCAATCAGTCGCGGAAAGGTTGTTGTGCACTTCCTCAGCTCTTTCACGATCAGACGCTTCAATGAGGCCGCGACCAATCAGTCGCGGAAAGATTGGTCGTGTTATCAAATTCATTGATAATACCAAGCTTCAATGAGGCCGCGACCAATCAGTCGCGGAAAGCCGGTGGGTTCGGTGTTGACGCGTCCGAAAAGGATAAGGCTTCAATGAGGCCGCGACCAATCAGTCGCGGAAAGGGCGTCATCCTAAGTTCCGTTTGCGAAAGGTGCAAGACGCATAGTTGCGAGCACCGTAACAAATCGCAACGTTTATCACCATACCTGTCACTATTCGAGCCATCGAAAATGGGCCTTTTCCCTGGGGACATCAGCATTGCGAGCACCCCCCGGACTTTTTCCAACACCTTGGTACTCGCTTCATTGCCTCTGGACATATAATCGAAGTCTCGCCGATTTGTAAAACTATTACTACTGCAACTAGCGAGTAACAAATACCGGGTATTCCCCGATTTCTCCCACCAGCGTTCTGGCCAGAAGTCGCACTTGAATCTCGAGTACTCGTCGGTAGCTAACACGATATTCGAAAATCGGATGTGTTACTAGCTGGTCCATGCGTTGTTCGTACGCTTGGAAAAACGATTTCCGTCCTTGGGGCGTCAATGCAACTGCGTCTCCCGCCGCCTGGAAATGACGAAGTGTAATCATGCGTTGGTTGACAGCACTCAACACCGCCGAATCGACAATCAATGGTCGGAAAGGTTCCATCAAATCGAGCGAAAGTGCCGGCCGACCGAACCTAGGCTGATGATAGTAACCAAGATACGCGTCCAGGCCGACTGCGGCACATGCAACCGTAAAGTCTTTCGTCAGTAAACTGTATCCCAACGACAACAACGCATTGATTGGATCGCGAGGCGGTCGTCGATTACGAGTCCGAAAATCGAGGCTCCACAACGGTGGGTCGCTTTTGTTGCACAGCGCAAGGTCGACATCCGAATTCGCATCGTCGACTTGTGCATCCGAAACTTTCAGCATGCCGGAAAAGTTTTCAAAATAAGTCCGAGCCGCCATGCCCTCGATCCCTAATAACGACGCTTGAGAGTCGACACGCTCGGCGTCCCAAATCATCGCTTTCAGGAATTGAAGAGCATTCCGAGGCGGTTCAACGTGGTTCCGCATCAACATTGTTCGTTGATTTCGTATCTTGCCAGCGACCAACTGCTTCGCCAGACGCAAGCAATACCGCTCGTCGTCCGCCAAACGGAATTGTTCGCGACGCCACATGATGTTCTTCAGACCAACCGATTGTGTCATTCCGTAAAACCAACCACCCATGGAAAAATACAAAAGAGGAATCTCGGCTTGCAACAATCGTTGTACAGCAGCCGTAGATACTTGCACTGATCCCATTAAGTTGACTTGTGAAACGTCCTTCAGCCGAATCTCCTGAACCAGCTTGCCTTTGTCTTTCACTTGCAGGACTTCGCCACGTTTTCCCACGTAGAAACCCTGAGTATTCAGATAAACAGACCGACGTTCGTCGCGAGCCGTTAACAGCTGTCGCACGGGGCGATCCGATCGATCCGTTGGCTCGTTCGCATATTCAGCTGGAGTTTGCGGGCCAATGTCGAATAACAGCCGCTGCGAAATCGTCGTTCCGTCCGGCTGAACCATCGTCGCACAACGCGTCGTCTCATCGGGAAGGCAAATTCCAACCATTGAGCACCGTGGGCACTTCGGACTATCCACAAGTGGCGCCGGAATCCGTTGTGAGTCGACAGCCGACTTTGCGTCGCGAATCGTCTGTTCCGTCAGTTTCACTAAGTCGGCGTCGATCGAAATCCGCACTCGCTGCCGAGTCTCCCAAAAGAAGAGAATGCCTTCTTCACAGCGGTACCCATTTTCACGAAGAACGAGAGCTTGGACGCACAACTGAACTCGTTCTGGATCCCACGCCCCGAGCGAGCCGTCGTCAGTCTTCTTCGGAGAGCCTCGTTTGTAATCGACGGGTGTCGCGAGATCGCCAACGGTCTCGACCAGATCAAGTTTGGCAATCACTCCATGTTGTTCACTCGATAGCGTGACGCTACGTGCATGGATTGCCTCATGTTCATTCGTGTCCTTTCCGGACGGTAACACTTCTTGCTTCTTGTCGACGCGAGCATGTCGTGCAGCTCCTTCGACAGTAAACTGATTGTGAGCAAACAATCCTTCGACATGCTCGAAGTAGAAAAGCCTGGGGCAGTAAGCGAATTCGTTGAGCATCCGGGCTGGAATATATTGAGCGGCTTCATCTCCACCCACGGATGCGTCGCGGGTCACAGTGATGTCTCCCCTGATAAACGAATGGGTGTATCTTCAAACGATGTAGCACGGAGCATCCATGGACACGTAAGGCTGCCCTAATGCTTCAATTACCCTTTCACCTCGACCGTCGCTTGGCCCCAGATTAACGAATAAGACCTGATCCAAGTCGTGATGAATGATTTCCGACAGTTCCGATCGGCACTGGATTAGTTCACTTCTGTTCAACTGACATTCGAAGACGCTGTATTGGAGATGGTCACCCCAATTACGCATCGTCTTGTAGACTTTGCGGAGTCGTTTGTCATCGCGAATATCGTAACTAACGATGTAGGAATGTCTCACGGATGTATTGCCTCGTTCTAGGCAAGTGAAACCATCCGTGGATAGGCAGCGTGAAAGTGTAGTTTACCCAACAGCGAGTGGGGAAAGCAAGCGAAAGACATGTAAATGTCGGTATTTGTCGAACGGTCGAATCGTTTTGGCGTTAATGGAACGCGCGCCGCCGACCGAAGTATTTCCATGACTCGATCGGTGATTAGCTCCAATTATAGTCTCGAACCGCTAAAACATTGGCAACCGAATCGTTAGCCCACTTAGCCGAGAATCGTTTTTCACGACCTGACGTACACTACGTTGGCCGAAATAGAAAACGAGTGCTGTATCTGACCTTCACGCCACCGCTCTTCGCCCGACGTACATTCGAGCGAAGAGCTGGGTGAACACCGCCGATCCGATGCGCGTTATCACGAGTCGTTAACCGAATTGTCAAAGAACGGTTGCTGATTATTTGCAGGCTCGGAACATGCCAAGACCAAAATGACTCGCATAACCGAGGTTGATCGGTCCTCTCACGGGATCTGGAAACTCGATCGTCACACCCCAACTGCGTTCGCACGGGGGTTGCCGCTTGCCTGGTTTGCGCTTCAAGACAAAGCCTTTCAGCTTTCGCAGAGCGGTCTGTTGTTGAATCCAGACCGAGATCGACAGTGGCGCCGGAAAACCACGTTCAAGAAGCTCTTCGATAATCTGACCTTCTCGTGTCTTTTTGCCTCGTCGATGCAAGTACTTTCGGAAGACCAGCGGAGTCGCAGACTCCCAGGTCGTTGCAGTGTGCATCGGCGCTACGCCACGCTGATCAATGCTGCTGCACGCGGCAAGCTGCTCTACAACGTCCGCGATCGAACCTTGTCCAACCATGTTTACCGACAGTTGACTGATGTCTTTTGCATAGGCCCAGCGAATCGACGAGATTGCGCGAACTGCATCCCGAGAAAACCCATCGGAAGCGCAGACCAAAACGTGATCGATCGCCTCAGGATCGAAAAGAGACATCGGCAACCAATGAGCATGCGTATGAGGGGTCTTTAGTGGCTTGCCGTTTGCGCAAATGCCAGTTAACTCGGAAAGATGTCCCGCGTTCAACTTTTCCGCATGCTTTATCGCACTCCCGTGCAATACCTCCATCAGCGGCAACGCACGCTTCATCCGAGGTCGCAACGTTCCGCGTTTGCCCTCGCCATCAATCGAAAGCAAGATTGCGGTTGGACGCTCGAACTTGGGGCGAGGCTGAATGGTTGTCAAAGGCTTCCGATCTAAGACGTCCGCTGGCAATTCGTAGTCAATCCACTGACTCCCTGGTGGACGTGGCCACCCCGCCGACTGCCAATCCGATGTATTCTGCTGGAGCGCCGCGATAAAGCTCTCTGGATAAGGCGTTTCAACCTTTTGCCGCGCCTTCTTAGCGGCCGCCGGTGTGAACTTCTTGTCCTTTGTGTAGGCCACCCTTCGCGCCGAGGCCTCGGACTGATCTGCCGTTTGCGAAACGCTATTGCTTCGCCATGCATCAAACGATTTGTCATCGAGAGGTGCGAGTAAACGAACTCGCCGGCTTGATCCATCTGTGGCAACACCAGACCAGTTCCGCGCTGCCGCCGCTTCGCTGGCCTCCGAAGCGGAAAGCAAATCAGCTTCAACCCAACTCTCGGCTCGACCGAGATAGGCTAACCCGTTTGCAAGATTCTTCAGTTCTGCCTGTTCAGTGCCATCCAGGCTCACATCGTAACGAATCATTAATCTGTCTGACGCATCATTCATACGAAGGAAGCTGTCGAACACCTTTACCGGTTTTTCTTTCGACCCTTCACGCGAAGGCATGTAGTGTCGCGAGTGAGCTTCTATCGCCGTTGGCAGGGAGTATTCCGGTTGGCATGCAGCGAGCTTCTTGAGCAAGGAGTTGGCCGTTTCGGGCGGACCATCAATCCAACCAAGCTTGTTGTACCCAACTGCGATCAGCGCGCGAAGCAGACGCCAGGGGCATGGTGGCCACTCGATTCGCCCTTCGTTGACATGGGCGTCCCATGGCGATGCGTGATATCGCCTCGCCGTAAACTCCATTGCTAAAACTTCCATCGCTTGCTCACTTCTCGTAGGTAACGGTGCTGACTTCCATTTTGTCCTTACAGGCGACGATCGCAGCTTCGAGATCAGCCTTGAGATCATCAATGCTTGGCAGTTCAAACCCCACTGGCTTGCGAGCACTTACTTTGTCGCCTTTGACTTCCAAGTCGCATGCGGTTCGCAGGCGAAGATCGCCATCGAGCAGCGAACGAATCTTGTAGAGCGCCAAAAGCGTCAGCAGTTTTTCGACGTCCTCACCCAGCCCATACGCACGGATCTGTTGCAAGTCGACGTTGAAGTAAGCCGTGATCTTTTCGGCGGTGAATTCTTCGCGGTGAAAAGGCACGTTGCCGAAGCCCTTTGCTGTGTCGCCTTGCGGGTCAACGTGATCATTCTTCACCCCGCCTGATGCAGCTGTCTGTACTCCTTCAGCTTCGATGAAGCTTGATATCACGCGTGGTAGACGAAGCCTGCCGCCGGCTAGATCACTTTTGGCAAGGAAAATACCATGCAACAAGCTGTTCAGGTCGTACTTAAGCAGGGTGTTGGCCAAAGCGCGTCGATTAATCGGGCCCTTCTCCATTACATCAAGTTCTTCACGTAACTGGTTGAAGAAGGTCTTATCTTTGCTTTCCAAGATGTATGGGCTGTTCATCCTGTGCGATTCGACGATCGAACTCGTGAGGTACTTGCCGTGTTCATCATTGACGACCACATAACTAATTCCCGCAACATCCTTGATCGGTTGCTCAGATCCTGTGTCCCAAATCGTTTCCTCTAGACGATTCGCCATACTTTGAGCACTCTCTAGCAGCAAACATGCACTGTCGCCCGCTTGGTAGGTAGCGGGTCCGAGATCGGGAAAACCGGTCGGTTGAAATCGTTGGCCTTGTAGCGGTTGAACTTCGACTTCAAATAGTAGCCGCCGGGTTGATGTGAGTTGTGACAAGTTAATTGCCATTATTGGCTCCCTCATGTCGATGTTTGTCAAATTTATTCGTTACGAATAGTGTTCGCTAGTCTGCGATTGAGTTCATCTCATGCTGTTCATGATGACTCATCTCAGGTTGCGTCAAACCAAGTGTCAATCGCGTCAAAGTGGAACGCGACACCCCGAATGCCATTGCGGCCGCGAGCCGTTGAGCGTATCGTACCGACCCGACCGCTAACTTGATGCGTGGACGGAGACCGGCAACCGAAAGTCGCTGACAAGCGATATTGATCGCTCCGACAAGATCTCCTGATCGCAGGCGATGAAACGTCGTCGCATTACATCGGATATCGATGTCGGACTTGCCGGGAACCCACACGCGACCCGTCGGCAACGCCAGTCGCAATACGCCGTAGGTCGCCATTCCTCCAAGGGGATCTTTTTGAGTCTCACTCTTGATGTTCGACTCGCTTTGCCTTACATCGATTGCCATCAACCCACGTGCGATCGCTAGAACTCGACCGTCGTCAACTCGATACTGAAGGAACGCCTCCAGATCGGTCAAGGACGCACCGAGGGAATCGAACGGCAAATGAAGCGGCACTATGTTCTCTTCCGATCCACGTGACAAAGCAATCAACCTTCGTTGCATCACAGCGACACAGGCCCGCTGTAAATCGTGACCGATCGCACATTGATCGGGCCCAATGCTCAAGCCACTCTCGCGCTTTGAAAAGTTAGATCCATCCAGAGGGAGCCAATGACAGCGGATAGTTTTAGACTCACCTTTGGAACTAAGCCGCCCACGTTGAAACGTCAACGAACGGGCCAAGCGAAACTCGGTTCCGTCGGTCCCGCCGCTTATGACATCCAGCCAGTGACGGCCAACACTTGGAATCGGCCTCGCGAAGTTCTCGGCAGCAAACCGGGGACTTTGAACAAACTGATCTTCTGCCTGTGCCATTGCGATCAGCAAATTGAGGAAGCTTTCTCCATCTGCCTTCCGTGTGCTATTAAATACTGCTTCTTCACAAGCCCGATTAAGACGGTCGAACGAGACAGGAGCATTCTTGTCGGATGAAATGCGTCTCAATTGGTCGAGCCATGGCATTACTTCGGTCAACAATTCTTGATTAGGTTTGGGCTCAACGACGAATCTTCCCAGTGGTACCGCAAGATTCGCCAAGCCATTGCGTTCGATGTATCCGTAACGTTCAAATTCGTTGATCCCGCGAGCCACTCCCGTACGAGCGATTGATCGTGTCATATCAATGCCTCGCTTCGCTGCCTTTCCATCGATCCGACTGCGACCCTCACGAAACACCGAGATGACTTCAGCCAACATCGCACCGCGCCCCCAAATTGGCATCCACTGTTCTCCACGTGGGCCCGCGTCTGCCGAGTCTGACGAACCATAGCCAGCACCACTGCCTCGAACTGCGAATGGTGCGGATGCTTGTGGCAATTCTTGATCTGCACACCGTCTAGACAGACCAGAACGAAACAGAATCGCCCCTTCAAGCATTAAGACGTAGTCCCACGGATTTACTCGGACGCTTCCCGCAAACCCATCGCTTCCGTTGGGCCCGCCCGCCGCGCCGGGAAAGAATTGTCCAATTTTGACAGCCTCGAGAGTTGGCGTGGGGTCGTTCCAAAGTGCGACCCGGATTTGAGCAATAGTCTCCGTGTGAGGCTTACCTTCGACATCGGAGGTATCAAAGAGTGAGACGATTCGTTGCATGTAGTTGGAGGTAAAATCGAGCCGCCCATCGTTTCCTCCTGTGCCAAGCATGGCTGGATAAGAACACTCGCCATCCGAACTGAGAACGATCGCAGCATCAATCCATTCCTGTGCCCCAGCACGCCAAGCCTTGCGGCATGCGGCAATAATACCATTCTTTTCCGACCCTTTTTCAGGTTTCTGGTTCAACTGTCCAACGACTTGCTTCCCGATTGCAATAGTTTCCCGGAACGGGCCAAAACGCGCCGCGGTGCTTTGTTCTATTGGCTCGACTCCAGACTTGTTGTCTTTTGGATAGAAACCGCTGCCGCCGTTCCACGGAGCGACCATCGGCGTTGGTGAATACTCATGCAAAAAGAACTCCTCCAACGGTTTTCGGTCGAGGATTGTCGCGAGTACGAATCGATCTCCCCGCCACCAACCACGTGCTTTCGGATCTTTCTGCTCTGCAACGAGACGTAGTATTCCAAGTGCCTTCAAGTAATGAGCAAGAGGTGTTGGGCGACAGCCTTCGAATTCATGCACGTGAAGCTTTGAACTAGACATTAGTGACTTCCTGCTCGGTGGTGGCTTCTGTAGATTACGTCTGCCCGCCAATATGCGAGCCGACGCGAAGACCCATACCGCTGAGTTTTGGATCTGGATCTTTGCCGGGCGATTTGGAATCATCGGACGCTCTTCCGTCCGCAGATCGAATGATTGCTTCGAGATAACCCAACGTGAATGGCCCGAACACAGCGAGCAACGATTGAACTCGTTCAGTCCAGCTTGCTCCGTATCGCGTCGAAAGTCCCATCGCTGCTGGTGAAAGGTTGAGGGTTAACTCTGGTGTCTCGGCATCGCCGTTGCTTGCGGGAAGCAGAACGCTTGGCATCGCATCGCCCTCGCGAACGCCACGGATCGGCATGCCTTCACCAATATAACGCTTGTCATCAAATGGAAAGTCTTGATCTTTTGGCGACGCCTGCATGCTTACGCGAACTTTTCCGTGGTGGCTTGCGATCAGGTACAACAGCAGGTTAAAGTCGGTTGCCGACAGTGCGTTTAATTCGTTCGCGAGCGAATTGTCTTTCCCGCCTACGGGATCAACCTCAGGCTCAAAACCGCAAGCCACAAGCACATCGTGATACTCACCGAGAATAGCGGGATGATGTGGATTTGCGCCTCGTAGCAATTCAAGCGTCGCCAAGCAACTCGCTAACTCATGCCGAAAGCCTAGCCGCGGCCCATGTTCTTCGGTGCGATAGAGTCGATTTCGAGGCCGCCAAGCATCGCGTGGCGCTTTTGCCAAGTCAGTCCGTTCGGGTTCGACACAGTACGTTCCCGATGCGAAAGCTGGATGCGCTTTGCCCCAGTCATGTAGTCGCATGCTTGAAGCAATGATACTTGCGAAACGATCGGCAATGCCAAGGTCCGCTGTTAGCTGTGCTGCAACCTTTGCCGCTTCGCGACAATGCGTTGCGATCGTCTTCCAAACGGCAAGTTCGCTTCCCTGCTCGTTGCTTTCGGATGCATCACCATCCTCGAAACCATCTCGTGCGGCGATTACTTCCACAATCGGCACCGATTCGTTTTTTTTCGGCTTATTCCCATGAAAACCTATCTCTGCACTGTAGCCGCCCACTGCAGGGCTTACGAGCACCATCATTCCAGGTCGCAATTCATTCTCATCACAAGCAATCCATTGACCGTCGAGGTAGTCCCACATCCATGCGTCCTGCTTACGCATACGCAACTTCTTTAGCCAACTCTTCGCATCGCCAACCGGCACCGAGCAAAGTTCACGTCGTGTGGGCTGCAGATCAACCGCTGGACGATCATCTTCCCAATCACGCCAGAAGACCTGCACGTCGCGGTCTTCGCCCTCGCGAATAAAGCGACTGATGTCCATATCCGCTCCGGAAAGATCTGGACTGCTGTCAAACAGCTCGTCGAACTCATCTCGCAATAAGACGTGAAGCGGATCATAGGGGTAAAGTTCCGCCAATTCGTCCGGCGCGAGCGAGGTTTCAAAATCGTCAATTTCACGGATCGAGACTCCTTCGATTCGATCGACTGCTAACCGTGAAGCGTTCAACTCATTGAGCAAATATGGCAGAGCCTTCTTCTCGTCTGAATGTTCCCGATCCAACACAGTCACTTGAGCTACACCACCATACCGTGCCGCACGCCCAAAACGCTGAACGAGACTAGGCCATGGAGCCAGTTCACTGATTAAGCAGCTTGCCGAAATATCGACCCCCGCCTCGACAATTTGCGTAGCGATCAAGATGCGATTCGTATCGGACTTGAGCGTGTGCTTCGTAAGAAATTCATTGAGCCAGGACTCACGATCTGCCGGACGGAATCTGCTATGCATCAATTTGACTGTTATTGAGCTTTCTCTACCCACCGTTCTACGAACATCCATGTACAGTTCGCTTGCCTGCTTCACTGTGTTCACAATAACAAGCGTCTGGCGTCCCGTCGACGGATCAGGCGTATGCGTGTTGTGTTCTTCAATTACCGTTGACGACCAGTTCTTTGCATCGCCCGAAACTCGTTCGATCGGTTTGGTTGCATCCCACTGTGGTCCAGTTCGATCGGATTTATCGACCGACAAGAGCGACTGCTGCAAGTCGGAAAGCAGTGGATCGGTCTCGCGAGTCCTCAACCAGTCGGGTTGCAAAGTTGCACTCATCCACCAAGTGACTCTCGGTTTTTGAATCATCAGCCTATTTGAGGAATCGTCATTCCAGAATGCCTGTAGTTGAGCACTTGTTGAAAGTCCCACGCCCATCAACTGCACTTCATCCATCACCCAAAGGGCATCCGAATTAAGCAAGCCAAACGCCCGTGGCCAGGCCGCACGCCCCATTGCGTAACCACGATTAAGTGCTCGCGAAAGTAACATGTCCTGAGTGCCAATTAGAATCGAAGGTTGCTCAGGCGTATCCTGCCATCGTGCTTCATCAATGCCTCCCATCAGCACGTGAACACAAACATCTTTCGCAACAACGTTGAACTGGGCGTCATTTGCAATCGTTTTAAGCAGCGAGATCGCCGTATCGCGAGTCTGTTCGACCAAAGTCCGCATTGGCAAACACCAAACCAGCCTTGTCGGCCAAGATTTATCACCTTCAATGACACGATGCAGAATCCAAGTTGCCAATACCCCGAGCGTCTTACCCATCCCAGTCGGTATCCGAATTAGGCGGTTCGAAACCTCGGCGCCGCCGGCGAGTTTCTCTTGCCATGGATGGGGTGTGTATTTCTCGGAAACTGATTTAAGGAGTTTCGAGATCATTGTTGCCTACTTGTTAAGCCAAAGTCAAAATTGGGGCCATTTCGTCGCGGCTCAGCCTAACTTCTGGTGTCCAAGAGCTAGGGTACTGGTCAAGCGGTAGCTTCAGCGACTCGTTTGGTGTCGGCGTTTACCGGACAACTCGGCCGTGACGCTAACCTTTAACGGCGGAATCGGTTACCCAGTTCCTCGCCAACCATGCGTCCTCGGGTTGGCGACATTCGGGCGACGGCGCGAAATGGCATGTTTCGGCAGAATCATGAGCACTCAGCTCAAACAAAATCGCCAACGGAATAATGATCATTCAAACGCTACTTGTGTGGCGCTGTCGTTGTGCCGTTTGTACAGCATTTCATACGAACGAGACAGATGGGCCGGTTTTGTCACGCCCGACTCACGACACCATTTCTAATGGTTTCAAGGGCTCTTGCAAACTGCTTTACAACAAGAATTTACCTGGATTTGCGTGGCCACCCGTCGTGAAGGATCGATTCTGTCGGTTGGAACGGTTACCTCCGTACCCTTGACGGCTTGTCAAACAATCGGTGGGCGTCGTCAGCTTTGTTAGATTGGTCATTTCGCTAATACTGTTGCTCTAACGGGCGTACACCAATATCAGTTCAGTTTACCAATTTGTTGACGGTGACTCGAGTGTGCTATGACGCTCACCAAAAAGGAACCACTTGTGCCCACTTGTGCTCAGATGAACTAATCCGTTCAACAAACACCATTTCTTCCTTCCAAGCAGTCGGAAGCTGCGTTGTCTCGTTCTGCGGATTTGGACACGTCTCGGAAAGCACGATTATTCCTATCGTTAGCTCCGAGGTTCATTGCATGAACGCGATCTGACACCACCAACTGGGGTGGCTCATTTTACTTGGGCCGCTCTGGGTTAGTTCTGCTGAGCGACATAGGTTCGATGGCGAACGGACGGAGATCATGGCAGGCACGTGCAGGTTTGAGGTGGTCCTGAATTAGCAGACAGGTCAGCGACTTAATTCTGAGCAGCCAGGTTGGTTTCAAATTGAATGGGCGACAGGTACCCGAGAGACGAATGCTTGCGTTCTAGATTGTAGTATCGGAT
>Ga0310121_10003619_pt1 | contig 14015 bp, 12 predicted proteins | sample CB27_Tmax_986_MG_FD_203504 | JGI IMG/M metagenome (GOLD analysis project Ga0310121, IMG submission 203504) | Marine microbial communities from Western Arctic Ocean, Canada - CB27_Tmax_986 | ecosystem: Environmental > Aquatic > Marine > Oceanic | place: Canada: Western Arctic Ocean | collected... | reverse complement strand
ATGTTGACTCTTCCATTAGTAATAGAACCATCAAGAGAAGAAACTAAAGAATGAGCTGCTAGATGAATTACAGTATCTACATCTCTAACTACTTTTTCCACGGAATCATAATTTGTAATATCACATTGAGAATAATTTTGATGAGTGCTTGAATTGAGTTGATCAGATGTATAGATATCATGTTTTCCAGATAATCCTTTAACCAAGTTTTTTCCTACAAATCCCTCTGACCCAATAATCAGTATTTTCATAAAAAACGTCGTGATGAATTTCTAAAAAAGCTTCCTAATGATACATCTTAATACAAAAGAAAAAGTGCTTCAAATTAGTGACCGAAAAGAAATTCATATCACTAGCTGTTCCAGATGTAAGAAAAGAAAAAATACAAGTAATTACTGTTAGGTAATTTTTGAAGTCTTCTCAACAAAACAGGCATAACCACTTTCCAATTCTTTGATATATTTAATAGATAAATCCATATCGTTACACCATAGGAGAATTTCTTCTTTAGTATGTCTCCAACAATATTTTGGATGATACCAGTCTATATTAACAAGATTTGAATAATCATATCCCCAATCTTTATTCCAGAAACATTTAAAAAAATTATCATAGAAAAATCTTTGTAAATTATAAGTTCCTTTTTTTATCCCTAAAAATTCAATATCAGATGGAATAATAATATCAGAATTTTTTTCAGATAAAGATTTACCAAAATTAGTTATAGTTTTTATTTTTTCATAAGCTTCATCATATGGTAAATTAGAGATTTTTGAACGAATATAATCATCAGAAAATTCTCGAATAGGAGGCTTTTTTTTATAAATATAAAAAATGCAAAATCCACCAACTTTTAATTTTTTAAGTGAATTTTTTAATGATATTTTAGTATTTGGAGTGTGATGGAAAACACCATTACTTACAATTACATCAAAACTTTCATCCCGATATGGAAGGTTATTGATATCAGCTTGTGATAAAATAGGATTAACACAAAAAAATTTTAAGTTATTTGAAACATCGTAAACTGCTTTAGAAATATCCACACCATGAAATTCTTTTGCCTGCTTACACCATAATCTAGAAGATGAACCACTACCAATACCAACCTCGAGAATAGTTTTATCATTAAAAATATCTAAATCATTTTCTTGAAGACCCATCATTTCTAGATAAATAGGTTTTATCAAATTTTCAAACTTTTCATCATCATTTGCAAAAGTAGTTGTTGTCCATTTTTCTCCAAAAGATTCTTGAACTTGTTTTTGAATTTCATCGGATATATTTTCTGTAAAATTAGGTATTCCATTTACTATTGGAAAAGAAGAAGATTTTGAAGAAATTAGTTTGTCATTGACAACAAATAACTCCTGTGTGATGGGATCAACCCAAGGAATTTCTCTTTTCAAAAATATTCAAATTTTACTTTGTTTCTTTTAACAATAACTTTACCCACAATTTTTGCGGGAGAACCAAAAGCTATTGAATATGGAGGTATTTTAGAATCAACAAAACTTAATGAGCCAATAACACTGCATTTTCCTATACTACTACCCATACTAATTATTGAGTTGGGACCAATGTAACAATTATCATTTATTCTTACAGATTTTTTTCTAAATTCAGATTTGCCACCAGTTAAAGCCCAATTTACCGTATTATGAGTATAGATTTGAACACCAGTACTAATACTACAAAAATCACCAATTGATAATTTTCCCCCACTACCATCAAGGATTGTTTGTGGTCCTATCCAGGTATTCTTTCCAATAGATACTTTACCAAAAATATAGCTGTTATCATAAATACTACTACCAGATAACCCATTCAAAAATTGTGCCTTATCCCACCTATCAGATATTAATTCATTAAAAGGCAAAACTCGATTCCATTTTTGCTTGACTTCATTTCTTCGTTTTTTATATACAGATACTAAATTAGAGTAAAATTCATCGGAGATTTCATCTTTTTTTATTTTCAATACAAAATGAAAGAAATTTAACTAAATAAAGTGTATTACAAAAATATGAATTAATAAAAATATCAATATATTAGAAGTTCTAATGAAAATAACAATAGAGGATGATTTATGATTATTATCACACTAAACATTGATTGGGCACCTGACTTCATTATAAAAAAAGTAGAATTCAAATATCTTGAACAATAATAATAGAAATTTATAATAAAGAAATATAGAAACACAAATTATGAAAATTAGATTTATCAAATCTTCATGCGTAATAATTGAAACTGCTGGATTAAAAATTCTTTGTGATCCATGGTTAATTGATGGTGGAGCTTACTATGGTTCTTGGGTGGCTGATTATCCACCATTAAAATTTGATTCAGAGAAATTTTCAGATATAGATTATATCTATATCAGTCATATACATCCAGATCATTTAGATCCAAATACATTAAAACATTTTAACAAAAAAATTCCAATTTTGATTCACAAATTTCAAACACAACTTATCAGAGATACTTTTTATAAAAACATTGAACCTTTAGGATTCAAGATTATCGAATTACCGCATAATCAGAAATATAATCTGAATGATCAGGTTCAAATAAATATTTTGGTAGCAGATGGCTGTGATCCTAGTTTATGTGGTAAACATTTTGGTTGTAATCCTACAACTGAAAATGATAGTTCAATGCAAATTGATACTCTGTGCGTCATTAATGATTCAAAATATACAATTGTCAATACAAATGATTCACCGATAGAATTAACCAAACCAAAAGTATTACCACAAATTAAGCAGCAATATAAAAAAATAGACTTTTTGTTACATGGATATACAATGGCAGGACATTATCCTCAATGTACTGTTTCACTCACAAAGAATGAAATGCTAAAGGAATCTGAACGTGTAATGAAATTAAACTATGAACGTTGTATGGGATATATAAGATATCTAAATCCTGATTTTTATATGCCATTTGCAGGTAGGTATCTTTTATCTGGCAAATTATCTCAACTTAATAATTTCACAGCAAATTTTCCTCCAATTCATGCAAAAAAATATTTGGAAGAAAATTATGAAAAAGAATTAAAAAATATGAAATGTGTTGTATTAAATGCATTCGAATATTTTGATCTTGAAAAAAAGGAACAGTCTAAAAAATATAAAGAATATGATAAAAAAGAATTTGATGATTATGTTGAACACACTTTATCCAAAATAAAATTTTCTTATGAAAACGATGATGTGCCAACAGAAGAAAAAATGTATTCACTTTTTGAGCAATCCTATAAAAGAATGAATACAAATAGAAAGATTATGGGTTTTGAAACAGATACAGATGTTTATATTAAATTATTCAACAATGAATTATTATATATTTCAATGAATGGAAATGGTTTTTCAATAGTACAAAAAAATCATCTTGAAAAAAATGATAAATACATTTTGATGGATCTTGATTTCAAACTTCTTTATAGAATATTACGTGGACCAAAATATGCTCATTGGAGTAATGCGGATGTGGGTTCTCATATAAAATATATCAAAAAACCCAATATTTTTGAAAGGGGTATTTATCGATGTATGTATTTTTTCTATTCCTAAATAATATTTTTTAAATGATGAATATGAATTTATAATAAAGAAATAGTTAATGATAATTTATGATTCTTATTACACTAGACATTGATTGGGCACCTGACTTCATTATAAAAAAAGTAGATGAGATGTTAACAGAGAAAAATGTCAAAGCCACATGGTTTGTTACCCATAAATCTGCTTATCTTAAAGCTTTAAGTAAAAATAGAAATTACGAATTGGGTATTCATCCAAATTTTATGAGTGATTCTACACAAGGAAATAGTATTGAAGAGATTTTATCAAATCTAAAGAAAATTGTGCCAACTGCAAAATCTGTTAGAACACATCGTTTGTTTCAATCTACTCAAATACTAGAAACATTTCATAAATATGATCTAGAGAATGATTCATCATTACTCAAACTAAACCCAAATGATGTACCTTATTACTTAAAATCTGCAAAATTATACCGTTTTCCTTATTTTTGGGAAGATTATAAAAATATGGTAGAAGATAAAATTTGGAGTTTACCAGAATCTCTTTTCGAAGAAGATGAATTAAAAATTTTTAATTTTCATCCACTTCACATCTATTTGAATTTCCATAATATAGAGCAATATGAAACTTTTAAAGTTAAAAATGGATACAGATTTTCAGATAGATCAGCTATAGATGCTTTTATTAATAAAAATAGTGATGGAGTTCAGACTTTTTTTAGGGATTTTATTTCTGCTTTGGCTAATAAACAAACTGCTTATACAATACAAGAAGTTAAAACTAAAATTTTTAATTCATGAAATATTTAATTGTCTTTCTCAAACCTTTAGCGTAAATTTGAATTCGTTCATTTTCTACGGGACTAATTACTGTATTTAACATTCTTGGAACAATATATTCCGCATTTGGACAAAGTCCTTGAGAATAATCTATCTTTCCTTCATAAATACGGTCATAAACATCAGATACAATCCAATTATTCTTAGGATCGTTAAAAATTGGATAACGGTATGCTGGGCTGGGTTCAAGATCAAAAGCACCATATGGCATAAATGATGGTAAAAAATAGTCAGCATCATTTTCTCTTAGCTCTTTCATGAATTCATCGTAGTTTATGCCATGTTCATCTCCAGTAAATATAGCTGCCCAAATATGATATGGAGACCAATTTTCTTTAGGTATTTTTTGAGGTTTTAACCAAACACAGTCTTGCAAAGCTTCTGTGTATAATTTTGCTAATTCATTATCTTTTTTGACATAATCTCTTGCATTTTCCCATTGAGCAATTGCTATTGAGGCAATAATGCCTGACATTGTATAATTCCAAGTAAGTCTCGCTGGAACTCTCCCGAATCCTTTGTCTTTTGATTTTTCTGCGTATCTTTTTGAATTGATCAATAGAAATCCCCCTTGACCTGTACTCAGTTGTTTTCTGTGATTGAAGCTAAATGCCGCAAAATCTCCAAAAAGGCCGGCAAATTTTCCATTTTGTGTTGCGTATAATGCATGTGCACAATCTTCTATAACTGGTATATTGTGTTGTTTAGCAATTGCCAAAATTGCTTTCATATCACAAATATTACCAAAATGATGTGTGCATATAATAGCTTTAGTCCTTGAAGTAATTCTTTTTGAAATTGATTCTGGATCAATATTGTAAGTCTCCAAGTCTATGTCTGCAAATACAGGTACAGCGTTTTGATACATTGCTGCCATTCCTCCAAATACCACAATTGGATCTACAATGACTTCATCACCTGGACCCACGCCTATTGTTTGCAAGGCTAAATGTAAACTCGCCATAGCAGAATTTGTACAAACTACTCTTTCTGTCGAAAATTCTTTTTCAATTAATTCTTCTAATTCAACAATAATTTTCTCAGATCTGCTATCTTGATTATTCTCTAGCCACTTTCTGATATTTTCAATTTCTTTATCAGAAATTTTTCTAGTACCCATATTAGTCTCAAATTAGGTAGTATTAATTACTGTACCTTTTTTTACTGAATTCTCAATTGCTGAAATCACCTGAAAATTTTCATAAGATTCTTTGAAAGAATTTATGGGAGTAATATTACTTTTGATCGATTGCAACATATTATCAAATTGTAATCTTAAGTCAATTTTTCTTTGTTCTATTTTTATATCATGTGAAAAAGCTGATTGGTTATTTTTCTTCTTAAAAATTTTGGTATTATTAATTATGCTCCCGTTAGTTAATGAATAATTTAATTGGAATGTATTTGGTTGAAACGTACTTGCTGAAATAAAGCAGTTTCCTAACACACCGTTCTTAAATTCTATTAAAACTGAAAATGTATCTGATTTTAATTCTTTTTTTAATTGAAGTGAAGTAGATTTTGCAAACACTTTTTTTATTTTTCCGCCGTTCCATCTTAGCAAATCAATACAATGAATCCCTCCTCCATGTAAAAATGGAAATATGTTTTTTGGTGCAGTTAGCCACCATTTTTTTTCATGTTGTTTTATGCTTTTAACAACATTCATAGTATAATTAGCATGTAAAAATTTTAATTCTCCTAGTTTCTTATTATCTATAATTTTTTTGGGTTTAGAATATTGTTCTCTAAACCTACAATTCATACCAATCTGGAGGGTTTTATGGTTTTTACCTAATTGCTTTTTAATCATTCCAAAATCTTTTTCTGTTCTAGCTAATGGCTTCTCACATAGAACATGCTTTCCTGCTCTCAATGATTTTACTGTCTGTGTTGCATGCATAAAATCGGGAGAACATATTATCACTATATCAATAGTAGTATCTTCAAGAACTGAATCAAAATCAGTAGTATTTCTTAAAAATCCATATTTTTGTATAAATTGTTTAGATATACGTTGACTTTTTTTTGTTGAAACAATTGTATCTAAAATTACATTATTATGATTGTACAACATCTCACAATGTTTTTTGGCCATGTACCCAGTTCCGATAATTGCAACTTTGTATTTCATTAAATATCATTAGACTCATTGGATCATATATTTATTATACGTAAAATTAATGACTCAACAAATGGTAAAAAAACAAATTACATTAGCAGTACCGGATATTGGAAATGAAGAGCTAGAAGAGATCAATAAAGTGTTTAAAACTGGTTTTTTAACCGAGGGTTCGACAACTAAGGAATTTGAAAGTGCTGTTGCAGATTATTTAGGTGTTAAACATGCTATAGCTGTCACTTCTTGTACCACTGGTCTTCACACCGTCCTTGAATGTTTGGATATAAAAGGGCAGGATGTAATAATTCCTGATTATACTTATCCAGCCACAGCTGAGGCTGTCATACTAGCTGGAGGAAATCCGGTATTGGTAGATGTCGATTTAAAAAGCATGAATATGACTGAACAGAATCTTGAAGATCAATATAATGACGACATGAAAGTATTTTCTCCTGTTTCATGGGCTGGGGTTCCATTAGAATCAAAAATTTATGAAAAAGGAAAAAAATTAGGTTTGAAATGTTTAGAGGATGCTGCATGTAGTTTAGGCGCTAAAATAAATGAAAAATTCGTTGGAGGTGTTGCAGATTTTTCATGTTTCAGTTTTCACCCTAGAAAAATAATTACAACTGGTGAGGGTGGTATGATTACTACTGATGATGACCAAATTGCAGAAAAATGTTATTCATACAAACATTTTGGTGCAAAAGGAAATTCATTTGATATGATTGGTACTAATTATAAGATGTCTAATGTTTTGGGTGCAATAGGATTAATACAAATGAATAAAATTGAAAATATAATTAAAATGAGAAATGATAAGGCAGAAATTTATCGTGAATTATTATCGTCTATTGGTTACATTACACCAGCTTATGTTGGCAAGGGAACAAGACAAACTTTTCAATCATATACTTGCTATGTAGAAAAGGAAGGATATAGAGATAAGATTAGGAACGCATTAGCAGATGAAAATATACAAAGTCAGATTGGAACATATGCCCTACACTTAGAACCTGCATATAAAAATATGAAAAGGGCAGAAAATTTGGATAATTCAGAAAAATTGTTTTTTAATGCAATTACTTTACCCCTTCATAAAGATCTTACATATGAAGATCAGGAAAAAATTTGTCAGGTAATAAAAACTACGTTGAGTGGATAAAAATAATTAAAGTTTCTTATTAGCATTAAGTTCTTTTGTTATAAAAACTCGTAACCAAATCTCTAATGCTAAAACTGAAACCAATTTTGTAAGATATCTAATATCCTTATCTGTTTCTATTTTTTTAAATGCTGTGACAACCCAATTTGGATTAATTATTTTTTTTTCATAAATTCTACTATCAGATTTCATAATATAAGATTCGCAAATTGATTTTCCAGTTTTCTTCCAGTCAGTAAAAAGATCAGGCGAAAAACCCTTTTTCTCATCAATGTGTTTTACATTATATCTTTTAGATATTTTACGTAGAAGTAACTTTCCTTTATTTTGTAATATGTCATATTTTTGATCAAGTGGTAAGCCCATAGCAAATGAAATGATTTTTTTGTCAAGAAAAATTGGACCTCCCGAAATCCTATAATATTTTAAAATATGATTTGATGTTGGAATGAAATCATAAGTTAGTTTCCCATTATAATCAGCTAATAATACTTGGTTTAATGGATGCATTTTATTTTGAAAATAAGGTCGAAAATATGAATAGATTGTTTTCCAATTAAATTTTAGACTTTTATCAAAAAGCAGTTTTTGATTTGGGACCCAATCCCTATTATGACATTCCAAATATTTTTTTGTTTTTGATAACCATGTATCGTGAGGTTTTAGCAGTTGTAGAAATTTTTTATATCTAAATGTATAACCGGCAAATAATTCATCAGCACCATCTCCCGTTACTAACAAAGTACCATATTTTTTTGCTTCTTTTGCAACTAAATGTGTATAAGTATTCCATCTAGGTTTCTTTGTCATTGAAATTAATTCTGGCATATGTGTATAAAGTGAAGGTATTCTTAAAATTTTAAAATCAGAATTAAATTTTCGTGCAATTTCTTTAGCCTTTTTTGATTCATCTAGTGTCTTATCAAAAATTCCACAGATGGATACAATTTTTTGATCTGAATATTGTTTTCTTAATAGTGCTAAGCATAATGATGAATCAATACCACTACTCAAGGAAACTGTGAATACATCTTTTTTATTTTTTGTTAACTTATTTACAGATTCTAAAAGTAGTTTTTCTAACAATTTTCCATCAGGATCTGAATTTACAGTTGAGAAGGTCTTGGTACTGGCTAATGATTTTGTGGTGTTTTGTAAAGGATTGTATCTTAATGTTAAAAAATTTCTTACGTGTGTTCTATCTAAATTAACCTTCATATGCCTATTAAGAATAATTCTTGTTGTTAAATATTCCACTAATCTTTCATACAGAAGGTTTAAACTAAAAAAATAAAAAGTGTTTATGGGTTCATCAGATTTGACATTGAAAATTTTAGCTATCGGTGATGCAACAAATAATTTCTATCTTATGCAAAAATATGCAAAAAATTTTGAGATACATTTAATAGATTTTCCAAAAAAAGGTGTTGAGGTAAAAGCTCATTCATCACCATCTGGTGATGTAGAATTATTTGATTCATTATTGATTTCCAAGCAAGTAGATAAAATCAAACAAATTAAAGATGAATTTGATTTGTGCATAGCAAAACCATGGGCGGGTGCTAGAATAGCCTACCTGGCTGGATTAAATTACATCTTATATTTCACAGGAAGTGATATTATCACACCGCCATTTGTAAAAAATCCTAAACATACCCATGGTGGTGAGGTAACAAAAAATTTTAATTTTTTTGAACGAGGGTTTTATCGCAAGGTTTTTGATAATGCCATAGCTTGTGTTTCTACTTCAGATTCGTTTTTTCTACCATTACAAAAATACAGAAAAGATGCAATAAGAATAGATAGAATTTGTGTAGACACAGAACTTTTTAATGAAAACGTGAGTAAATATGATTTACAAAAGAAAAAATTTACTATCTTTGCACCACAAAGATTAGGATTAGAAAAAGGCTATGATGTGATTTGGGATGCAATGAATCTATGTAAATCTAATTTTGATTTTCTGCAGGTAAAATGGTTCATAGAATCAAATAGAGGTGGAACTACAGTAACAGATCCTAGTAAACTGAGTAAAATTACCATGGATTTGTATGAAAATGCACCATCACAAGTGAAATTCATCCCGCTTATTGATCATAAAGATCTTGGAAAATATTTTACAGCAGTTGATGTAATAATGGGTCAAATGACTGGTGACCTAGCAGGAATTGAACGTGAAGCAGTATTTTGTAAAAAACCTGTACTTTGTTATTCTGATCCTAACAGAAAAACTATTTTAGATGGAAAAAATATTGAATCACCATTTTTACCCAAATCGAGAAATGCAAGGGAATTAGCTGATCTTATTGACAAAATTGTAGAATCAAAAGAATTTAGAGATGATTTAGCAGCAAAAGAATATGAATATATCAAAAACCTTTCAACTCCAGAACTTGTTATGAAGGATTGGGAATCTGTTTTTGAAAGACTCGGTAAAAAATACAAAACGATAGATAGAGAAACTTCATTTTATGAAAAGATTGTAAACTATTTTGGATTATCGCTTGAAAGATTCTATATTAAAAAATTTAGAGAAAAGAATATTCAAGCTAGAGGAGAAAAGGAATATGAATTGTTAACTAGAAGATAAACTTCCAACTATACATTTTAAGATTTAGATTCATCTTTCATTCTACCAGGCCGTCCAACATATCCACCAGAAATCAAGCTTGACAGAGATTCTTGGAGATCAGATATTTTTTTTATTTCGTCAGGAGTAAGTTTCTCGTTTTTTGACACCTTTAGCATTAAATTTATCATATTAAGATAAAGTGGAAAAACAACTTCTTTGTTCCAACCTGGTGGAATTTTATACCAATATGGATTTGCTTCAATGTTGATATCTGCTTCTGCTGCAAATGCTTGACTTCTTTTATAATGAAAATAGCCGACTAGAACCAAGAGCGGTACTCCTATACCTACTACAGTAATTATGTAATGCCCAAATGTCGGAAAGATTGCTTGCAAAAAGGGGTAATTATCAATTGCCAGAAAATATGTAACTGTTAGTACGTTGATTGCAGCCATTATGAATGCAAAGTAAGCTGTCCATCCCTGCCTGAAATAAAACCATGCACGAAAGGGTCTATTTTTACTCAATTATGAAATTTCAATTTGATTGTATATCAAGAGTACTATCAAAAAAACTGTCTAACTAAAAAGAAAGTTTTCTATTTTCATACGGTTTAAGTTGATAATGATTCATGTCCACTCATTTCTTTAGTAATAAATATTCTAAACCATATTTCTAATGCCAAAATACCAAGAAATTTGTTGATATATTTGACATCCAGATCTGAATTATCAATATGTTTAATGATCCAATCGTTATTTATCCATCCATCTTTAACCGCTCTTGAATTATCCAAGAATTCTTTGCATAAATCATGCCCATATGATTTCCAGAGATTAATTGTATTCACGCTGAATCCCAATTTTTCTTTGGTTATCAATGATTCAGCATTATTTTTTGCTAAGATGCCACGAAGAGGTAATTTTCCTATCTCATTATCTATATCATATTTGTATTTAGTTGCTATATGGGGAGCAGTTGATAATAATTTATTATTTAATAATGGGGTTAATGAATTCATTTCGAAATAATCAGTTAATCGAGAATTTGTTGGATTAAAATTATACAAAAGTTTGCCATTATAATCAGCTAGATAAACTTGTTCTAATCGTGAAAGATTGTTATCAAAAAATGGTACAAGTATATTGTAAATAGAATTCCATGAAAATTCACATTTTTTATTAAAAATTTTTTCTTGATCAGATACTCTATCTCTTTCATGACATTGTAAATACGCCTTAACTTTTTCAATTGGAGTTGAAGTTTTAGATGTCAAAGAAAGAAATTTTTTGTATCTAAATATGTAACCTCCATAAAGTTCATCACCACCATCACCAGAAATTAATATTTTAGAGAATGTTTGTGACTTTTTTACTACATGATACCAATGTAAATCCCAAAATGGTAGTTTGACAATACTAATTGCTTTTGGTAATTCAGTTAGATAATTCTCTAAATGAATGATGTGATGTTCAGCATCATACTTTTCTGCTATCTTTGATGCAGCTGATGACTCATCAACGCTATTTGCAAATTTCATTGAGATAGCATTAATTTTTAGATCAGGATTTACCTTACGAAGTAACGATAAAACTAACGTAGAATCTACTCCCCCGCTAATAGCAACCGAAACCTCTTTGGAGTTTATAGATTTTAATTTAGTTTCAATTTCTTCTAATATTGAATTCTCAATAAAATCAAGATTTGGTGATCCGTTGGTTGATTCAAAATCTTTCCAAGTTTTCTTAGGTAAATTTGGATTTATGGATGGATCATATCTAAGAGTAAGAATATTTACGACTGATGAACTAGAAATCTCCACGACCTAATCCTCTAAAAATTATGTTATGATCTTTTACAGATGCTGGATCAAAAATTCCCCTTGTATCAACAAGTATTGGATTTTTCATTTTCTTGAAAGAAGAAATTTCAATATTTTTAAACTCATTGTGGTCTGTCACAATCACTACTGCATCCATTTTTGATAGAATATTGTCTAGATTTTCTTCCACTTTAATACCAAATACCTTAGTTGAAGAAAAATACGGATCGTAAATATGTATATTTACACCCAAATTTTGGAATTTTCTTATTATCTGTTCAGCTGGGGACAATTGAATATCTTTTACATTTGGTTTGTATGAAACACCAAGAATTAGAATATCACTATTTTGGATAGATTTGTGAGATTCTTTGAATGCATCAGAAGTGAGCTGGATAACATATTCTGGCATTTTTTCATTAATCTTTCTAGCATACTGTATAAGTTTTAATAAATCTGGATCTATTTTTTTGGATACATTGAGATATTGATATGAATTTACAGGTAAGCATGGTCCACCTACACCTGGTCCAGGAAAGTGGGCTTGAAAATTATACTTATGCTTTGCAGCCTTTATTACTGTGTATGTATCAATACCCAACTTATCAAACAACATAGATAATTCATTTACAAATGCAATGTTAATATCACGAAATACATTTGTAGTTAATTTTACAGCGTTAGCAGTTTTACAGTTAGGCAATGAAACTAATTCTACACCAAAGACATGTCTATAGATTTGGGATACAATTGATGAAATTTTTTCGTCAATTGCACTAACTAATCTAGGTAATTTCTTAAAATCATTCATTATTTCTCCTGGATTAGCAGTTTCAGGACAAACAGCCAGATGAAAATCTATACTAGATTTAATATTTCTATCAGAACCTTCAATAGATTGAAGTAATTCATTTTCAATAAATCCTGGTTCAACAGTACTTTCTACTATAACGATTTGTCCATTAGACAACAATTGGTTAAGGTTTTTTCCAACAGTTAACAATGCACTATAATCAGGTATATTTTGATCATCCATGGGAGTAGGCAGAGATAATATTATAACATCACAATTAGGGATTGCTTTAGAAATATCAGTTGTTGCAGAAATTTTTTTGTTATTATACACATTCTCAAAGATTTTATCAAATTCAGGCTCATCCTTCAAGGGATAGTTTCCAGAATTTACCATATCGACTAATTTTTTGTTGATGTCAATTCCTATTGTATCAAATCCAGAATTTGCGAAGGATAATGCCGTGGGTAATCCAATTCTACCAATACCTATAATGCCAATTTTCAATGAGTTATTGTTAAGGCATTCCTGAATTTGAGAATTATCTAATGCTGAAAAGTTTTTGATCATGTCTTTAATCGCGTAAATTGTTGTTTTTGTAGTTTTGGATTTATTGTTTATTATGCCTAATACTTAAAGACAGACAAATATCAGTTGCCATATGCGTTTTGTGGTTACAGGTGGCGCAGGGTTTGTAGGAAGCCATTTGGTGAAACTTCTCCTCGAAAATGACCATGATGTAATAGTAATTGATAATCTCCATACGGGGAAAAGAGAAAATCTTGGATCTGTGATAGATAAGATTGAGTTTCAAGAATTAGATATTAGAAATCATGAATCCATGAAAAATATCTTAAAAAATATAGATGGAGTGTTCCATCAGGCAGCACTTACAGTTGTACAAGATTCATTTTCAAATTCTAAAGAATATCATGATGTGAATGTACAAGGAACCGAAAATATTTTCAAACTCTCAATCGAAAATAAATTCAAAGTAGTATATGCAAGTAGCTCAAGTATTTATGGTCATAAACAAAAAATGCCAATAGAAGAAAGTGTTGAAAGAAAACCAATAAATCCATATGGACAAACAAAGCTTGAGTGTGAGCATCTGTTTGAAAAATATTCAAAGTTAGGTGGATCAATAATTG
>Ga0310121_10003617_pt1 | contig 14017 bp, 14 predicted proteins | sample CB27_Tmax_986_MG_FD_203504 | JGI IMG/M metagenome (GOLD analysis project Ga0310121, IMG submission 203504) | Marine microbial communities from Western Arctic Ocean, Canada - CB27_Tmax_986 | ecosystem: Environmental > Aquatic > Marine > Oceanic | place: Canada: Western Arctic Ocean | collected... | reverse complement strand
CTAAACCAGAACTATCAGCCTTGGTTAAACAACTGGTTAAGCAAGATCTACAAAACGACCTCACACCAGCCGCCTTAGAATCCGTCTCTATCATCGCTTACAGCGGCCCTATCAGCCGAGAAAAACTGGAATATATTAGAGGTGTTAACTGTACCTTCATTCTACGCAGTCTCTTGGTTAGAGGTTTAATTAATAAACAAGATAATCAATATCAAGTTAGTTTTGATCTGTTAAAGCATCTTGGACTGAGTGATGTTAATCAACTTCCAGAATATGAAAAATATCAGGCGATCAAACAAAAGCTAAACACTAATGAAACATTATCGTAAAATAATTATCTTATTATTTGCCGGAGCTGCCGTTATACTCATCAACAACAAGGTAGAGTTGCCAAAACTTAAAGCAACGGCTAATCAAGATATCTCAGCAAGTAGTTTGAATGCTAGCGCCTCTATCATTAAAAATACGGCCACCATTAAATTCAATCCTGAACCACCAGAAAATCTCAATCTTCAATCAGCTCTCGTCAAAGATTTAGAATCCAACTCGTACTATCTCAGGATGAAAACTCGTCAACAATGGCCTATGGCCTCCTTAACCAAGCTACTAACCTCGGTTATAGCTCTGGAAAAAATAGAACCTTCAAAAAAAGTTAATAATCTAGTTAAAAGAATGATGGTTTTTTCAGATAATGAGGCAGCTGAGCAGCTAGCTGAGGCTTATGGTCGCCAAGAATTTCTAAGTGCTATGCAAGAAAAAGTAGAGCAATTAGGCATGAAAAACACTAGTATATTTGATGAATCTGGTTTATCATTCTTAAATCAGTCAACTGTTGAAGATTTAGAAAAACTAGTAGTTTATATTACTAAAAAACATCCAAAAATCTTTCAATTTAGCCGAGAATCAGAGATTGTAGTTAATAATAATCGACGTAAAAATATCAATAAATTTGCCGGTCAACCTGACTTTTTAGGTGGTAAAACTGGTTACACTGATGAAGCTCATGGCAACTTGATCACTTTATTTGAATTTAATGGTCATCCCGTGATGATTATTGTTCTTGGTACAGCTGATCGTCATGAGCGTTTTAATCAGACAAACATTCTCCGAAAATGGATTTTCAAATTTTACAACTAATAAGAGTATTAGGAATCTCTGTTATTTCCTTCTTAACCGCCCTCGGTCTTACACCGTTGGTTTTTAAATTACTTAATAAATATAAGTTTAATAAACAGATTAGAGCTAGTATAGATGCCCCTATATATTCTCAACTTCATCAAAAGAAAGCGGGGACACCCACTGGTGGCGGTATTATCATCTGGGGTACAGTTATCGGTCTAGCTCTTGTCTTTCTTCTATTCAGCCTTGTTTTCAATCACATCTTTAGTTATCTAGATTTTATTAATAGAGCTCAAACTTATCTACCTTTAGCTGCTATGTTTATCGCCGCTGGTTTTGGTTTGTTCGACGATATTCTTGGCATTATGGGAATTGGTCCCAAAGGCGGTGGATTAGCGGTTAGAAACAAAATCTTAGTTTATCTAGTCCTTTCTCTATTAGGAGCTCTCTGGTTCTACTTCCGCTTGGATTGGAATACTATCAATATTCCTTTGGTGGGCAATATAATTATTGGGTGGTGGTACATTCCTTTCTTTATGTTCATTATCACTGCTAGTGCTTTTTCTCTTAATGAAACCGATGGTTTGGATGGTCTGGCTGGAGGAGTCTCTCTCTTGGCCTTTGCCGCCTTAACCGTAGTAGCCTTTATTCTTGGCCGTTATCACTTAGCTGCCTTCAGTGGTGCCACAATTGGTGCCTTATTAGCCTTCCTTTGGTTTAATGTTCATCCTGCCAAATTCTTCATGGGTGATACTGGCTCAATGGCTTTGGGTATAACTTTAGGAACGGTTGCTTTATTGACCAACACCGCTCTCTTGCTACCATTCTTCTTATTCATTCCAGTTGTTGAGTCTTTATCTGTAATTATTCAAATGACCAGCAAAAAGCTCTTTAAGAAAAAAGTCTTCATCTCAACTCCTATTCATCATCATTTCGAAGCAATCGGTTGGAAAGAGAGTCAGATTGTAATGCGTTTCTGGATTATATCATCCATCTCTACCTCTCTTGGTTTAGTAATATTCTTCCTTAATCATTTCTTGGGGTAAAACAAAATCCGCCCGGAGGCGGATAGTGCCAAAATTCTAACCGAAGCTAGAAGTTCTAACTGAGCGAAGAATAAATTCTCTTCTCAGCTGCTTTTAAATATAATACTTTATAAGAAAATAACAAGAAAAGTTATCCACAAGTCTTACTAAAACATTTATAGTGGATAAATACTTGTTAGATCTTCGTTGATTTAATCCTATTTGTGATAAAATACACCTATGCTTTTGATCAAGAACGTGAAGGTCATCGACGGTACTGGAGCCGAGGCCTATGCTAGTGATGTATTAGTAAGTGGTAATCGTATTTCAGCCATTGGTAATTTTCCTAATCGCAAAGCTGATCAGGTGATTGAAGGGCTAGGAGGCTATCTTATGCCTGGCTTTATTGATGTTAATACCGACGCCGATCACCAACTCACTCTTTTCACCAATCCTCATCAAGAAAACTTCCTGAAGCAGGGTGTGACCAGTATTATCGGCGGTCACTGTGGCTCTTCACTAGCTCCTTTGATGTATGGTTCTCTTGAGTCGATTAGAAAATGGACGGATCCTAACCAGATCAATGTTGATTGGCATGACTTTAGAGAGTTTGTATCTACTATGAAAAAAAGGCCTTTGGGTGTTAATTTTGGTACCTTGGTCGGTCACTCCACTATCCGCCGCGCTATAGTAGGAGAGGATCTAAGAGATCTAACCGATCCAGAAATAGAAGTTTTTTCTCAAGTCATCAAAGAATCATTGGAGGAAGGGGCCTTAGGTTTTTCAACCGGCCTTGGTTATGTTCACTCTCGACAGACCCCTTATCATGAACTAAAAAAGCTGGTTTCTGTTCTTCGACCATACAATGCTGTCTATTCTACTCACCTTAGAGATGAAAAAGAAGATCTCTTTGCTGCTGTTAATGAAACCCTTAATCTTTTTCAAGAGACGGGTGTCCGTACCGTCATCTCTCACTTCCGACCACTTATTAAATATGAAAAGAACTTTGAGGCTGCTTTTAATTTGATTGATAAGACGGTGGGGAAGATGGACTTCTTCTACAACCTCTATCCCTTTGATACTAGTATCGTTCCTATCTACACCTTCCTACCTCTCTGGGCCCAAAAAGGCAGTTTGCATGACATGCTCTCCAGTTTAGAAACCGCTGCCATAAGAGCTCGGGTAATGAAAGATCTACCTACCTTCAAGAAAGGTGAGTTGATCATCGCTGGTGCTCCTGGCAACGATCATATGATTGGCAAGCAGCTTGGCAAGAGAGATCTCATCAAAGCCATGATTGATTCCGGTCTCAAAGCCCAGATTTTTCACAAAAACATTGATCATCAAAAAGTTCTTGAGCTGATTTTTGCTCATAAAGCTTTGGTCGGCTCTAATAGTGGTGGGTTAGGGGAGCGCTCTACCAAAACCTTCCCTAAATTTTTTGAATTAGCTGCTCAAAGAGAAGATTATTCCTTAGAGAAGGCTGTGCACAAGGTAACCTCTCTACCAGCTGAAAAATTTAATATTCCAGAAAGAGGTCGGGTAGCTGAAGGTTATTTCGCTGATCTCACTTTAATGCTCAACAATCAAGTCAAGTATGTAATTGTTAATGGTCAGGTAGTGGTTAATAAGGGTGAGTGTAATCAAACTACCGCCGGCACCATCATTACTCGTGGTTAACAAATGTTTAAAAATAAAAAGAAGAGTGTTGTTAAAAAAACTAGAAGGAGAAGACGGAAGTCTGACCTGATTATTGTTTTTTGTACCTTTTTTTTAGTTATAGCTGGCTTAGTAATGTTAGCTAGCGCCTCTTCTAATTTAGGAAAAATTCGTTTTGATGATACCTATCACTACCTCAAACACCAATTAATATTTGGTGTCTCTTTTGGTCTTATAGGCTTCTTTTTGGCCTCCAAGATATATTATCGCTTTTATGAAAAAATAGCCGTTATCTTGATCCTAGTGGGTCTAGGACTCCTTCTTCTCGTCTACACTCCTTTTGGTTTACAAACTGGTGGAGCAGAACGTTGGATTCAACTAGGTCCTATATCCTTCCAACCCGCTGAGTTTATGAATATTGCTATGATCGTCTATCTCGCTGCCTGGCTGAGAAAGAAAGAACGAACCAAGAAAGTACTAAAGGGACTGGTGCCATTTCTGATTGTGGTTGGTCTCACTACTTACTTACTACTCAAACAACCTAGCACCTCTTCAGCTGCTATTCTCTTAGCCGTCTCCCTAATCATCTACTTCGCTAGTGGTACCAAGTTTTCGCACGTCCTGGCGATTATTTTAATTGGAGTAATTGCTTTTGGCTCGGTCATCTATCTCTCACCCTATCGTTGGGAAAGAGTTCAATCTTTTCTTAATCCAGAAGCTAACCAGCTCTCTTCCGGTTACCACATCAATCAAACTCTAATTGCTATTGGTAGTGGTGGTCTCTGGGGTGTGGGCTATGGTCAATCAACTACCAAAATCAAATACCTACCCGAACCTATTGGTGATTCCATCTTTGCGGTGATTGCTGAGGAGATGGGGTTTGTGGGGACAGGAGTTCTTATGGGGATTTTCTTGCTGTTAATTCTAAGAACCTTCCAAGTTGCCGCACGAGCCAGAGACAGGTTCGGTCACTTGTTATTAGTTGGTTTTGGTTCACTAATAGCAATTCAGGCGTTTGTTAACATTGCAGCTGTTTCTGGTGTTATCCCCTTAACAGGTGCCCCTTTACCCTTCATCAGCTATGGTGGAACTGCTTTAGTATCCTTTATGACTATTGCTGGTATCATTAATAATGTGTCTAAATATAATTAACTATGAAAGTTAGAATTCTTATTACCGGTGGTGGCAGTGGAGGGCATATCTTCCCTTTAGTTGCTATCGTCAAACAATTACAACAACTAGCAGTGAAGAGTAACTTGGAGTTAGATCTTCGTTATTATGGTCCACAAGATATCTACACCTCCTACATCACCCGAGAAGGGGTTGAGGCTAGAGCTATCACATCCTCCAAGCTCCGTCGCTACTTTTCCTTAAAAAACTTTATTGATTTTCCCAAGTTCGTCTTTAGCGTCTTCCAATCATTATTTAAAATATACTGGTTCATGCCTGATGTAGCTTTTTCTAAAGGGGGACCGGGCGCCCTACCAGTCCTCATGGCATGCCGTTTCTACAGCATTCCAGTTATTATCCACGACTCTGATGCTGTTCCTGGCTTAACTAATACTGTTAGTAGCAGATTTGCTCGTCAGATAGAACTCAGCTTCGCCTCAGCCAAGAAATACTTTCCAACTTCCAAAGTTGTTAAGGTGGTAGGTAACCCTATTAGAGAAGAACTACTCAACTACGTCAGCCTCGATCCGATAGGTGCCAAAGAAAGATTGAAGCTAGATCCTAAACTACCCTTAATCTTGGTCTTAGGAGGATCGTTAGGATCGGTAAGAATCAACAACTTTATTCTTGCTTACCTAGAAAAATTGTTAAGCAAGTATCAAATAGTTCATCAGGTAGGCACAGCTAACCTCACTGATGTTAAAAAAACCTTTGCCGCTATCAGCCGGCAAATGGATCCTAAAATAAAAAAACGCTACTATCCTTACGCCTTTCTTGAAAATAAATATGGGGAGATGCTCGCAGCTAGTGATCTAGTTATCGCTCGTTCAGGTGCAGGAACTATCTTCGAATTAGCAGCCTTTGGTAAATCAGCTATTCTCATCCCATTACCCGAGTCGGCTCGTAATCATCAACAGATGAATGCCATCGAATATTCTAAAACTGGCGCTGCTGAAGTCTTGGAGGAGAACAACTTGTCAGAAGGGGTTGCTCTAAGAATGATTGATAAGATGATTAAAAACCCGGGTGTACAAATGCGCCAAGCTACTCTCAAATTTTCAAAGCCAAAAGCAGCGGAAATGATTGCTGCCGATATATTGTCTTTAGTTAGATAAAACTATTGACAAATATTTCCCCTTGAATAGACTAATAGGGTATCTGTTTCAAAGCTTTTTGCTTCTGTAGGAGGTGGCGAAGCGGGTACACTGAAAGACATCACTCCGGTGATGTTTTTCATTTTTTAAATAAAGAGTTTATTTTTTTCTAATTTTTCTTATAATTGAAGATATGACCCCCACTAAAGAAGTTAGGGTTAGGATAGCTCCCTCACCAACTGGCTTCTTACATATCGGCACCGCCCGCACCGCTTTATTCAACTGGATTTTTGCTAAGCAGAATGATGGCAAGTTTATCTTACGAATAGAGGATACTGATCTAGAGCGCTCTGAGCCACGTTTTGAAAAAGACATTATTGATAATCTCAAGTGGTTAGGTCTTGATTGGGATGAGGGACCTTTCCGACAAACCGAGCGACTCGACATCTATGAGAAGCATATTCAAGATCTTTCTGACAAAAGAATGCTTTACCCCTGCTTTTGTACCAAGGAGGATTTAGAAGATGAACGTCAGGCTCAACTAACCCAAGGTTTAGCTCCTCGTTACGGCGGCAGGTGCGGTCGTCTCGAAGCTACTGTTCAAAAAAAATATATTGAGGAAGGGCGTCCTCATGTGTGGCGTTTCAAAGTACCTGACAAGACCGTTTCTTTTAAAGACATGGTTAGGGGAGAAGTGAAGTTCGAAACCAAGTTAATAGGGGATATTATTGTTGCTAAAGACTTTCGCACTCCCTTATATAACTTAGCAGTAGTGATTGATGATCAGGAGATGAACATCTCTCACGTTATTAGAGGAGAAGATCACTTAGCTAATACGCCAAAGCAAATTCTTATACAAGAGGCTCTAGGCTTTGATCGACCTACATACGCCCACCTACCTCTTATTTTAGATCCTGATCGCAAGAAAATGTCCAAAAGACACTCCGCCACCTCTATTCAAGAATACAACCAACAAGGCTATCTCCCTGATGCTTTTCTCAATTTCTTGGTTCTGCTTGGTTGGCATCCAAAAAATGATCAAGAACTCTTTACCAAACAAGAAATAATTGAGAAGTTTGAATTTGATCGCATCCAAAAAGGTGGGGCGATTTTCAATGTTGATAAGCTCAACTGGATCAACGCCCAATATTTACGTCATATAGATGATAATAAGTTAGCTGATCTTTTGGATATAGAACCTAATACTCAAAACCTGGCTATAATAAGCCTCCTGAAGGATAGGATGACTAAACTAACTGACTTTAATGAGCTGGCTAGTTTTTTCTACAAACTCCCTGACTATCCAGCCAGCCTTTTAGTTTGGAAAAATAATACCAAGGAAGATACTTTACGTAATCTTCAATTAATCTATGATCTTAGAGAAGACCTTAATGAGGTTCAAATAGAGTTACTAGCTAAGCAATGGGGGAAAGGTGAGATCTTCTGGCCTTTGCGAGTCGCTCTCTCTGGCCAACAAGCTTCTCCTGGACCAACTGATATTTTAAACATCTTGGGAGTAGAGGAGTCCCGTATAAGAATATCTATCGCCATCCACAAACTATCTGTCTAATCATGAAAAAGTTATTAATCACAATCCTTCTTTTAGTCTCAGCTCTTCCTGCTTTGGCTGAACAATCTATCGGTGGCTCTCACGATCAAGTATTAGAAAATCAAATTAATTCTAAAGCTAATGAATTAAAAGAGATTCATGAAAAGATTCAAAAAACTCAGAACAGTCTTTATAAAACAGAAAGAAAGAAAAAGACTCTAACTCGAGAGATTAATCGTAATAGTTACAAAATCAAACAACTCAAACTAGGCTTGAGATCAAACGAGATAAATATTGATAAGTTGGGTCTGGAAATAACCTCTATTAACGGTACTATCGACAATACTAAAAGTGATGTTGAGTTAAAAAATGAAGCTATCTATAAAATAATCAGAGAACTTCACCTTAGAGAGTCTGAAGATATAGTTATCTCGTTTCTCAAAAATCTAAGCCTCTCTGAGAGCCTGACTCAAATTAACGACCTCAGCGATCTTCATCTGGCCTTAAATAGAGATGTTAAAGAACTCCTATTGCTCAAACAATCTCTCGGCAGCCAACTAGGGCAAGTTTCTAAAAAGAGGAGGGGAGTAGAGCAAGAATATAAGACCTCTCGAGTCAGAAAATCTCTGGTAGAGGAACAAAGAACCGAAAGAAGAAGTCTTTTAGCTATGGCTAAAAACCAAGCTAAATCATATGAAGAAGAAATCGACGCTTTAAGTAAAAAACAAGAAGAAATTGCTATCGAGGTTGAAAAATTAGAAGCCACTCTTCGTCGCCAGATAAATCCTGATGGCTTACCAGCCGAACGACCTGGAGTCCTTAGTTGGCCTCTAGAAAGGGGCTACAAGCGTATTACCCAAGGTTATGGATCAACTCGCTTTGCTCGCTATGGATACAAGGGTCGTTGGCATAATGGTATTGATATTGGTTTTCCTAGTGGAACGCCAGTGTTTGCCTCAGCTGACGGTATAGTTACCAACGCCGGCGACCAAGATAAATATTGTCGTAGGGGAGCCTATGGCAAGTATGTGGTAGTACGTCACTCTAACAACCTAGTCAGCTTATCAGCTCACATGTCTCGTATAGCCGTCTCTCCTGGCACTAGAGTTAAAAGAGGTGATCTAATTGGATATGTTGGTAGTACTGGTTACTCAACCGGTCCCCACCTCCACTTTACCGTTTACGACGGCAGTACCTTTAAGATGAGAAGAAGTCGCTCCTGTGGTCCAATGCCTTCTGGTGGTGACCTTAACCCTCGTAAGTACCTTTAAGAAAGCTTGATTGATAATGTCATTATGGGACGAACAGAAGGGGGAATAGTAAAGTTTGAATCGGAAGCAGTAGAACTGGTTAAAAAGCTTAAAGCTCTATCTACTCAGAAGAAAACATTAGACGATTTAATTAAATAAGAATATGCCTCAGGGAAAAAATATATTAAGAATTATGGGAATAATGGCCTTACTAGTTTTTGGAATTAAAATGCTGTTTTAATGTAGTCTTAAGATGACAATGAAAAGTAATAATATATTAGGAATAATAATAATAGGAGTGATAGTCTACTTTGTTTTTATTGGCGGAGATAAGTGGATGGGTTTTTATTATCCAGACGAAAATGATTTAACTAAGCACATTCAAAGCTCCGAGTTTAGCTCTCTAGAAGAGTGTAGGGGGTGGGTAAAGGATCAAGCTCGTGTTCTCAATCCAGAAGGGAAGGGTTTTGATTATGAGTGTGGTAAAAATTGTAGACTTGCTAAACCTAGTAGTCTTTACCACTGCAAAGAAACTACTTATTAATCTTAATGTCCAGCCCTTGCATACCTTGTCTTTACTAGTGGGCCGCTAAGCATTAAAATATAGAAGTCTAATTTAATGGACTTACCTATTATAATAAAAAACAATCGTTAGGGGAGAGACCTAACATCTATACATATGATAGAGGGAATAACAAACGTCTTTAGTCTAATACTATACATGTTTAGACCTATTACAGAGCTCTTTGTAGTGCTGTATGGTCTATCAAGCAATGCCTTAGCTTTCGTAGGTTCTCTGTTCTAATGTCGCAAAAGGTACATTTTACGACACACTGCTAAATAAAAGAACCAGGGCTTTCCCGGTCTTTTTATATCTTTAGATACCTATGCACCTCCTCTACTCCTCTTTCTTTAGGTAGAGAGGCTTAACATCCTCTATTTAAGCCGTTAGCGTTCTTTTATCCTATATGTTGGTAAATCACTGATCTCAGACCCTCTCCCCTACAGGGAGTCGAATCTGAGTCAATAATCAAGATTATAGGCCAATCTCAATTGCTAAAGTAATTAGCTGTTTCATTAGTGAAAATAAATTTTCCACTTCGGAAAAATTATTTAATGCACTAGCTTCATTTACAGCTTCCAAGGCAGTGTGCCAATTATTTTGAGCAATCAAGAATTGAACATCTTGAAAAATATTAATCATTTCCATAACAGCCATATTAAACAATATTATAACTATTATGTCAATATAGCGGTTTGCCACTTCCCTCCTCTATCAATAGAATGGAAGAATATGATATATAGAGGGATCAAGACCTTTAAAGAACAATGTGGTTATGACATCGATGGAGTTTGGTATCCTCGAGTTACCAAGATAGTTGATATCAAGTCTAAACCCGCTCTCTATCGCTACTACGCCGAACTAGGTAGTTTTGAAAAAGGAGAAAATATTAAGGAGAAGTCTGCTAATGAGGGTACTTTGATTCACAATACAATGGAGAGGATCATGGTTGGTGAATCAGTTCAGATTGATCCTTCTATCAAGCCCTCGATTGATGCTGCTCGTCAATTTATTGAAGACCACAACATCCAGATCGATCCTGAATTTGTTGAAAAACGTGTTGTTAACAAAGAGCATCGCTACGCGGGCACAGTTGACTCTGTAGCTTTAATAGAAGGTAGATTTGGGGTTTTAGACATTAAAACCTCTCTTGGTATCTATAGAGACTACTCCCTCCAAATCTCCGCCTATATGGATGCTTTAAGACATGAACTCCCCGGCCTCCAAACTCGTTGGATATTAAGGATTGACCAATTCAAGACCTGTAACAATTGCCGTTCCACTTTCAGATCTAAAGGTGGACGAGACAAGGTGAGAAAACCCTACCCTAAACCTAAGAACTGGGAGGGTTGTCCTGAAGAGCAACACGACTGGTCTCCTTTAACTGGTTTTGTTGAATTAAAAGAATTCCCCTACTGGCAAAACGACTTCAAAGCCTTTATGGGCGCCAAAGTACTTTGGGAGTGGGAAAACGAGTATTGGCTAAAAAGAATTGGTTATCTATAATATAAATAGTGGCTAAAAAGAAAACCCCTAAAATTCATTTAGTAGTTGTTTTAACTCTTTTAATAATTATTGCTTTTTTTGGTTATAGATATTTTACTTCGCAAGAAAGACAACGAGCTGAAGCCGGTCTTTTTCCAGTTGTTGGGGTTTTAATGGAAGCTGGTTGTATATACTTTGATATAGATGGTAACGAACATGCTCTGAAAGCGACTGATGTTCCCGTCATGACTCTACATACTGGCGATAAAGTTCTGTCTCATTTAACTGATCATAATCCTTATCTCGATACCATTCTCATCACCCTCTTTGGTCAAGATGTTTTTTTCTATTTTGGAAATCTATCATTAGACCAACTTAAACAATTGGCCAAGCTTCATCCTGGTATTGCTGCTACCGCCAAACAAAGTGAAGATGTGGTAAAGGTTTTAGAACAGATTTTTCCTTTCCAAATAAACGACCTTGAACAAGTTAGAATGAGATATGAGGACCAACATTCTAAATTAGCAGAAGCGCAGCAACATAATATAGATACTATAAGTAGCTACATAGGAGGTAGTACCTATAAAGACCTTGAAAAACAAATGGCTGATATAGAGAGAATTTTAGGAGAAGTAAATGATCAAATAGCCTTTTTAGAAGATAAAGAGGAGAAATTCCTCTCTTTGTTAACAGCCGATATTTTTTGTGAAAACATAGGAGTTGATGTTAGCTAATTATCCACACCAATCTTATCTCTAATAAAAGCTATAATTAATAACAATGGCTAAAAAGAAGTCTAAGAAGGAAGATCCTTTACTTAAGGTAATTATTTTAATTGCTGCTTTATTAGGTATTGTTTTTTTTCTTCAAACTTTCATGAAGCCCACAGAAAGACGTGTTGAAGCTGGCGTAGGCGATGTTATTTTAAGATGCTACAACTACAGCGTAAAAAGAGTTATGCCTTACACAACCAAAGTCTTTACACTAGATCAGAATGATAATGGTATAGCTGATACCTTTGCTCTCTGGGCAAGCAGTGGACTTGCAGCTTATTTCCCAATTGATGATATGAATAACGACTTCCCTATTCTGCCCTTTAATATAGCAGGAGCAGGAACAGATATTGATACCTCTAATAAAATTATTAGCGCAATGTGGTATGAAAAAAATAGACTTGAAGATTATATAGATCATCTCAAAAAAAACCATCTAAGAGAAGCTTATGAGGTTGTAATGGTTGATAAAAAAGAGCCTGTATTAGACGTTGTAAATGAAGATGGTGAGCTTATTTATGCACTAGTGACATATGATGATGGAAGTACTGTTCAGACCCCAAAGTTAGATGAGGATGGTGAAGAGGTATTGGAAAAAGTATACGCGGACATTTTTCTAACTACTGACTTACTTAATGCCCCTGACGCCCTATTAGTAGCTATGGGCCATAATCCCGATGGAGTGTCGTACTCACAACGCGTTTATCAATATAGAGAAGCTTATCGAAAAAAATATAGGTTAGAATATTTACTTAAATTATATATAGCCACCCAAGGAGATCCTATTAATGATGATCCTAAATCTTTCACTGATTGTTGGCGTTTAGGAGAAATACCATTAGATATTGATCGCCCTAATAGTTTCTTCCCTGTCAGACCAATGATAGAAGATTTTGATACTGTTACAGACGTCTTCGTAGATGCCTATAATAACCGAAGTTCAGGAGGTGGAGCTGGCGGTTCAGGAGGAGGTTTTACAGGTGATTCAGGAGGTGGTGATTCAGGAGGTGGTGATTCAGGAGGTGGTGATTCAGGAGGTGGTGATTCAGGAGGTGGTGATTCAGGAGGTGGTGATGGACTATTTCCTGGTGACGGTAATGGAAGTGGAGGATCTGGAGGTGATGGAAGTGGTGATTCAGGAAGTGGTGATTCAGGAAGTGGTGATTCAGGAAGTGGTGATTCAGGAAGTGGTGATTCAGGAAGTGGTGGCTCTGGAGGACCTGGAGGTGGTGATGGACTTTAATGTATAATTAACAATAAGAATATGAAACAAGATAATACTAATAAATTGATAGGTGTTCTGGTTATTGTTCTATTAGCACTCGTCTATTTTCTTTGGCAACAAAATAGCGATCTTAAATTACAACTAGAAGTTTCCTTATCAACTTCACAAGAACCTATAACTATTATTAAAAAAGTGGTTAAAACTGTAGCGCCAAAGAAAGTATATAAAGCACCTGTTAAGAAACAAGCGCCTGCAAGTAATAACCAAGAGTTAGAAAATCTCCAAAAAATGCTTGGAGATCTTATGAAGCTTAAAGAAGGTTTGGAGTAAAATTAGCCGTGACGAAAAACGATCACATCTCCATCCTTAACCTCGTATTCCTTTCCCTCTAATTTCAACCATCCTTTACTTTTAGCTACCTGCCAACTACCAGCTTCTAATAGTTTTTCCGTATTAATAATTTCAGCTTTAATAAATTTATCCTCAAAATCACCATGGATTGCTCCCCCAGCCTGAGGGGCTAGTGATCCTTTTTTAATCGTCCAACTTCTAGTTTCTTCTTTACCAGTAGTGAAAAAACTAATTAAATTTAAAACCTCAAAAGCCTTATTAATCAAATCCTTAAGATCAGGCTTTTCTTTTAGATCAACTATTACATAATCAAAACCCATCTCAGCAATCTTTTTCTTTAGATCTTCACTAACATCACCTTCCTCACCATTCAATAAGTAGATCTGCTTCTTAGCAGTTAGTAACTGCATATTATAAATACTCGGATCATCAGCTAATTCAGTTATTAATTGGCCAGCTAATAACTTCTCTTGAGCTTTTTCTAAAGCTTCTTTTTCCTTCAAGGCCTCTTTGTTATTTCCTCTCAACTCCTTCTCCACACTCCCCAACCTTTTCTCTACTGTTTCCAAATCTTTCATTATCAACTCGGTGTTAATAATCTCCATATCTCTAATTGGATCAACGCCTTCTTCAACGTGAATAATGTTATCGTCGGCAAAACAACGAAGCACCATCACAATCGCGTTGGTTGCCCTAATTTGAGCCAAAAACTTATTTCCTAGACCTTCTCCCTTGTTTGCCCCTTTAACCAGCCC
>Ga0310121_10003616_pt1 | contig 14020 bp, 9 predicted proteins | sample CB27_Tmax_986_MG_FD_203504 | JGI IMG/M metagenome (GOLD analysis project Ga0310121, IMG submission 203504) | Marine microbial communities from Western Arctic Ocean, Canada - CB27_Tmax_986 | ecosystem: Environmental > Aquatic > Marine > Oceanic | place: Canada: Western Arctic Ocean | collected... | reverse complement strand
CGGTTTTTCATTATCTTTTGCTGCGTCTGGCGCAAATCACGAGTCGAAAACGGATGCCTCTGGTTCACCCGAGTTCAGCTCTGATCGGCTGGGCTGCTTGAGCAGGGCTTTTTCAGGATCGACTACTTTAGAGAAGCTGTCTTGAATCGTTGATCACCAGGGGTTTGTCGTCACGTGAAGAACCTTTCAGAAGCCCTTTCACTATTCGTCATCTTTAGCCTGGCGGTGCTCTGCACCCCGAGGGCGCAACAGGTGGACTATATGTTTCCCATCGGGGCTCAGCGGGGGAGCGTCATCGAGGCGGAGATTCATGGTGAGGGGCTGGGCGGCGCTCACGCCGTCTGGTTCGGAGGGGGGACGCGGCTATTCACGATCGAAACCACGGGGCCCGAAGCGGAGGGTAAAGCGTTATCGCAAGGCCCCCACGGGATCGAGGCGCAGATCATTTCGGAAGAGCCGAGCGAGGGGGAAAAGCCACCTTCGGCCATCGGCGTGCGGATGGCCATCGCGCCCGACGCGCGACCCGGCGATCACGCGTTGCGGCTGCTGACGCCCCAGGGACTCTCCAGCCCGATCACGTTTCAGGTTCTCCCCGAGCGGGTCATCGCGGAAGAGGGCGACGCCAACGCCCTGCCCGGCGGGGCGCAGCCGGTTGAGTTCCCGGCCGTCATCAGCGGGCGGATCGCCGGGGACGGCGAATTGGATTATTATGCGTTCGAGGTTGAAGCGGGGCAGGAGCTGAACTTTCGGATCACCACGCGGCTGCCCGGTCCCCAGATTGACGCCGAACTCGCCCTGTTCGAGGCGACCGGGAGTTGGTTCAACGACCAGCAGATCACGCAATTGGCGTACAACGGCGAACCCGCTTCGGACACGATCACCAAGGATCCCGCATTGACCTACCGATTCGAGCGGGGCGGACGTTACCTGGCGCGCGTGTCGGGGTTCATGGGCGGGGGCGGGCCGAACTTTGGTTACTTGCTTCGGATCGCGCCGTCCTCGATGCCCGGCGGGTCGACACCGCTCTCCCATGGACGCTTTCAGCGCGCGATTTCGCCCGAGCGGATCGATGAACTCTGGGCCCGCACGGCGCAGGCGCGACCGGCGGTTGAACCGGTTGAGGAGCCCAAGCCGGTCGCGGCGGCCGCGGCGGGTGAATCTCAAGCGGTCGCGGCGGCCACTCCGCCGGCGGCGGACGCCCCGGGCGCCGAAAGTGCCACGCCCGCGCCGAACGAGGTCCCCGTTCTCAACGAAAGCGAACCCAATGAGACGGACGATACGGCGATGGAGTTCTCAATACCGTCGTTCTTGGAGGGGGTGATTTCCGAACCGGGAGACGTCGACGTCTATAAGTTCCGGGTCAAAGCGGGGCAGAGGCTGGCGTTCGAGATTCAAACGCCGATCAAGGGGCCGCCGCTGTTTAATCCCCGCCTGGGTGTCGTGGACGCCGCGGGCGATGAGTTCTTGACCAACATCTACAGCAGGATCGTGCGTAACTTCACGTTTTATACCAAAACGATCGAACCGAAAACGATCTACGCGTTTGAATTAGAGGGCGAGTACTGGCTGCGCGTGCGTGATATGACCTCGCGCTGGGGCGGACCGGAGTTCAAATATCGCATCCTCGTCCGTGATCAGGTTCCGCACGTGGGTTCGGTGAGCGTCAACGCCGATCGGATCAATATCCAGCCCGGCGGAACGCGCAAGCTGATGGTGACGACCGTCCAGGAGGAAGGCTACCGCGGCGAGGTCGCCATCGCCGTCGAGGGCCTGCCCGCCGGCGTCCACGCCTTCCCCGGCACCGACGTCGAACGCGACAAGGGCCCGCCCGTGGACGAAGGCGAGAAGGAGCGATTCATCCCTAAAAAACGCGACGCGACGATCATGCTGGTGGCCGACGCGGAAGCCCCCTCGTTCAAGTACCCACAAACATTTCGGGTCACCTGCCGGTCCGTATTGGATGGCAGGCTCGGCCCCGTTTTGCCCGTTCGAGAGATACCCATTACGGTGTTGGGAAGCCCGTGACTCCTAATGTGGCGAAGCTTCCGGCTGGTGAATTGACAAGCGATTCACGAATGACAGGCAACCCAATGAAGAGATCGATGATGCATTCAGTCACGCCGATGCTGACGCGATGTGCTCTCTCGCTTGTTGTTTCGGTCCCTCTCATCTTTCCACCGGGAGCGAATGCCACCGGTCAACCATCCAACCAACCCAAACTCATCTCGATAAGTATCTTGCCCGAGTCGCCGAGCTTATGGGGCGCGGACGCGTCACAACGAATTGTTGTCACGGGTCAATACTCCAGCGGTCTCGAACGCGATGTGACGGCACTGAGTTCGTTTGCGCTCTCCGATTCGAACCTGGCCACGATTGACGCCGAGGGACTCTTGCGTCCGTTGGAAGACGGGGAGGCGCAACTGTCGGCCAGCATCGGCGAGATATCGGTGCCGACGACCGTGCGGATCGAAAGTTCCTCCCAAAGACGGCCGTTCAGTTTCCAGCACGATATCGGTGAAATCCTCACTCGTCGTGGTTGCAACGCTTCGGAATGTCACGGCGGTGTCAAGGGGCAGGGGGGGTTTAAGCTATCGCGACAAACGCGTGTTCCGCGTGATGACTACAAGTGGATCGTCGAGGGAGGGACTTTCAAGGTCCTAACGGACGAACCGGATGAGAACCCCCAGCCGCGCGTCAATAAGGAAAACCCCGCGCAAAGCCTGTTGCTGCTCAAGCCCACGGCCAGCGTTGCTCACGGAGGAGGACACGTGCTGGAGGTTGGTTCGCCTGACTATCAGACGCTGCTCGAATGGATCCGGTCCGGGGTTCCCCATGGCGATGAAGAGGGCCGGGAAGCGATCTCGATCCGCGCGCTCGAAGTCGAGCCGCCGAGGATGATCCTTGAAGAAGGCGTCGGCACGCACCGATTGTTGGTCACGGCGCGCCTCTCCAATGGCTGGAGCGAGGATTTGACCGGTCGGGCGCATCTCGAGATTCAGGACCCCACCGTGGCGCGGCTCAATCCTGAAGGCATCGTCGAGGCCGTCGGCGCCGGTGAAACATCGATCATCGTCAGCGCGCCCGGCCATGCGGTCACCGTCCCCGTGGGTGTCGTCTCGGCGCCGGTCGGCGATTACCCTGATCCGCCGCCGGCTCGCAACTTCATCGACGAATACGTCTTTGCGAAGCTGCGAAGGTTCGGCATCGCTTCGTCACAACTCACCGGTGACGCCAAGTTTTTGCGCCGAGTGTGTCTGGACCTGACCGGCACGCTACCCCCGCCGGACCGCGTCCGTGAATTCCTTGCCGATTCCAATCCGAACAAGCGGGACAAGCTGATCGAGACGCTGTTGAATTCGCCTCAGTTCGATGATTTCTGGACATATCGCTTCGCCGACCTGTTCAGGGTTTATTACAGCTCGCGAACTCATCACGTTACAACTCATCAGTACTTGGATTGGGTGCGCCAACGCGTCACACGGAATGAACCTTATGATCAGATCGCGCGGGAGCTGATCGCGGCCGGGGGCGTTGGCGACGCCACGTTGCATTTCTATCACCACCGCGTCCCGCGGATCCCCCAGGAGCTGATGGTCGAGCAAATGCGGCTGTTTCAGGGATTGAGATTGGAATGCGCGCAGTGCCACGACCATCCGAGTGATGCGTGGACCCAGGACCAGTTCTGGGGCCTGGCCGCATTCTTCAGCCGGTTGACGGTCATCCCCGAACCGGACGGCGAACACGAATCCAAATCCATGCTCATTGACCTGCCTCCGAAAAGTGGGTTGGAGCCGAGCAAGCCGCTGAAGCATCCGCGCACCCAGGCGCTGGTTCAACCCGCTTTCCCCGGCGAGGGCGCCGTCGCGGCCGGCGGGTGGGCGCGGCCCCGTTTGGCGGTGGGCCGTTGGATGACCTCGGATGAAAACCCCACCTTCGCGCGAGCCGCGGTCAACCGCATCTGGTGGTATTTTTTCGGTCGCGGCATCGTTGAACCCGTGGACGATTTCCGGCCCGGCAATCCGCCCACGCATCCCGAATTGATCGATGCGCTGGCCGAGGATTTCAAGGACCACGACTTTGACTTGAAACACCTGATGCGCGCCATCGTCCAGTCCACGACCTATCAGCTGTCCTCCCGGGCGAATGAATCCAACCAGGTTGACCTGATCAACTACTCCCGCTGGCGCCCGCGGCGGTTGGAGGCCGCGGTGTTGCTCGACGCCATCACGCGGGTGACGGGCGTCGATGAAGAGTTTGTGATCAAGGGCGGTCGGGCCCCGGCCGGCACGCGCGCGGTGCATCTCGTTCCCGACATGGCCCCCTCGATGTTTCTCGATGTCTTTGGCCGATCCAATCGGCTGGGATTCCCGAGGATCGACGGTGATGAAACCGTGAACCAGGCCCTGCACATGTTGTCCGGTGCCGCTTACACCGATAGGATATCAAGACCCGGCGGGCGCGTGGACCGGTTGCTCGGGGGCGGCGGCGACGATCAGGCAATCATCGAGGAGCTCTACCTGACGGCGCTCTGCCGCTACCCCACCGACCGAGAGCGAGCCGAGTTGCAGGCCCTTATCGCCCAGGAGCCCTCGCGCAGGGAGAGCATCGAGGCGCTTACCTGGGCCTTGATTTGCTCGCGCGAGTTCGCGTACAATCTATGACATGGCGGGAACGATGACAAAGTGCGCAAGATGCAACGGAGGAGGAGGCGTGACGCGCCGCGGATTCCTACGCGTCGGTTCGCTCAGCCTGCTGGGCATGAGCATTCAACAGTATCTCCACCTCGCCGACGCTTGGGCCGCGAACGGCCTCGAGTCGCCGCAGAAAAAAGCGGAGGCGTGCATCCTGATCTGGCTCGAGGGCGGCCCGAGCCACATGGACACATTCGACCCCAAGCCTAATAGCCGGTTCAAGCCCATCGCCACCAACGTGGATGGGATTCAGGTCTCCGAGCTGTTGCCCGGCGTCGCCCGCCACATGGACAAACTCGCGATCATTCGCTCGATGAAGTCCGAGGAGAACAATCACCCCCAGGGAGGCTATTACGCGCTGACCGGTCATCGCCCGACGATCGGCGAGCTGTTTCCCAGCTTCGGCTCGGTCATCTGCAAGGAACGCGGGCCACGCAACGCGGTGCCTCCGTACCTGCTCGCGCCGATGCCGTGGGAAACCTATTTCCCGGATTACAAAGACGGGTTCAGCGCCGGGTTCTTGGGGCCCGATTACGACCCCATGGTCCTCCCGGACCCCAGCGGCGAAGATTTCGAGGTGCCCGACCTCAAGCTGCCCAAGGGACTGACTTCCGACCTGATCGACCACCGCCGCTCGTTCTTAAAAGTCGTTGACCGTCATTGCCGCGACCTGGAACAACGCGGCGAGCTTGGCGTTATGAATGCTCTCTCGGAGCGGGCGTTGACGATGGTCACCTCGCCCGAGGTGAAGAAGGCCTTCGATCTGTCTCGGGAATCGGAGCAGACGAGGGACGCCTACGGCCGCGACCGGGTGGGGCAGAGCGTGTTGTTGGCGCGGCGGCTGGTGGAATCGGGCGCACGGTTCGTCACGGCGTCGGGCTACGGCTACGCCGAGTGGGACACCCACGCGGACAACGACGAGCTGCTGCGCGAAAAGCTGGGCCCGACGCTGGATCGCACGCTTTCAACACTGATCGAAGACCTGGAGCAACGGGGCCTGCTCGAGACCACGCTGGTGGTGGTGATGGGTGAATTCGGCCGCACGCCGAAGATCAATCCGAATGGGGGCCGGGACCATTGGCCGGATTGTTGGTCACTCGCGCTTGCCGGCGGCGGCATCCGCGGCGGCCAGGTTATTGGCGCCAGCGACGAGGAGGGCGCTTACTCGGTGGACGGGCACGTCGCGATGGGCGACGTCTTCGCCACGATCTACAAGGCCTTCGGGATCGATTTCACCAAGACCTACGAAACGCCGTTCGGCCGGCCGGTCTACATCGCCAACGGGCTGAATAATCTGCCGGGCCGGCCGTTAACCGAGTTGCTCTGAGGCGGTGGGATAAGACAGTTCAAGGATGAGATGAATTGACCGGAACTATTTCCAATCCGTAAGGCTTGAATCACAATGGAACCGAATCGGAAAAAAAGACATTCAATGACGGCCGGGATCGGCGTCCTCGCGGTGCTCTGCGTGATCGGTTTGATGGATGCGAGAGGCCTCGCGGACGATCCATCCGGCGAGCCGACACTCATCTCGCTGCGGTTCCTTCCGGAGGGCGCCGCTCTATGGGGCTCGGGCGCCGCGCAGCGATTTATGGTCTTGGGAGCCTACTCTGACGGCCTGGAACGCGACGTAACCGATCAGACCTGGTTTATCCTCTCCGATTTGGAGAAGGCGTCGATCGATGCGGCCGGCAGGCTCACCGCGCGGGCGGACGGGGAGCTGGAACTGACGGCCGAAGTGGGCAAGGTCACGGCGAAGGCTCGAGTCACGATCGAGGGATCCGACGAGCAACCGCCGTTCAGCTTCGCTCGCGTCATCGGTGGGATTCTCACCAAGCGGGGATGCAACGCGGCCGATTGCCACGGGGGAGTCAAAGGCAAGAACGGCTTCAAACTGTCACTCAACGCCGTCCATCCCAGGGAGGACCACAAATGGATCGTTGAGGGGGGAGAGTTTCAGGTCCTGAGCGACGAGGCATCGGGCCCGAAAACGCCGCGCATCGATCCGGAGCAGGCCGAGCAAAGCCTGATCCTGCTCAAGGCGACCGGAGAGGCGGCCCACGGCGGCGGACGCCGCTTCGAGACCGGCTCGTCCGATTATCAAACGATCCTGGAGTGGGTTGCTAGTGGCGCGCCTTACGGAGCAGAGAGCGGCGAAGAGCCGGTTGTGATCGATGGGATTGAGATTCTGCCGCGCGAGTCGGTGTTAGGCCCCGACGGCAGGCAGCAGTTGCTCGTGACCGCGCGGCTCTCCAACGGCCGCCGCGAGGACATGACCGACCAGGTCACTTACAAGTCGAACAACAAAGAGGTGGCCCGCGTCAACGCCGATGGGGTTGTCGAGCCGGTCAAGCCGGGCGAGACCGCGATCATGGTGCGCGCGGCGGGCCACGCGGCCAGTGCCCGCATCGGCGTGATCGCCCAAACCCTCGCCAACTATCCCGAGGTCGAAGGCTATAACGTCATTGACGAGCACGTCTTCGGTAAACTACGTAAATTCAACATTGTCCCATCGCAGCTGTGCACCGACGCAGAGTTTGTGCGCCGGGTGTGTCTGGACGTGACCGGGACGCTGCCGCCGGGCCACCGCGTTCGCGAGTTCCTCGACGATCCCGACCCCGACAAGCGCAATAAACTGATCGGAGTCCTGCTCGCCTCGCCCGAGTACGTCGATTATTGGACCTACCGCTTTGCCGACTTGTTCCGCGTCAGCAATTACGGCCAGAGCGGCTCCAAGTATGCCGCGATGTACTGGCAATGGATCCGCAACTCGGTCGCCGAGAACAAGCCGTACGACCAGATCGCGATGGAGCGGATCGCCGCTCAGGGTTTCGACGGTCCCAGCCGGCATTACTACCACATCGGGGGCGAGCTGCCCAAACCGCCCAACGAGATGGCCGAGCAGGTGCGCGTGTTCCTGGGCCGACGGCTGGATTGCGCGCAGTGTCACAACCACCCCTACGAGGCTTGGAGCCAGGACCAGTTCTGGGGGTTGAGCGCGTTCTACGGCGACCTGACCCGCCTGGGTCATCTGGGGATCGATATGGTGATCATCGACGACCCGGCCGGCCATGGGGAGGTCGGTGCGGGCCAACAGGTGATCCACCCGCGCACCAAGCAGGTCGTGCTCCCGACGTTTCCCAACGGCCGGGCACTGAGCGCGGCGGAGCGCGTCGATCTGCGGGGTCATTTCGCCCGCTGGGTCACCGAACACCCCTACTTCGCCGAGGCCCTGGTCAATCGCATCTGGAGTATCTTTTTCGGCCGCGGGCTGGTCGAGCCGGTCGATGACTTCCGGTCAACCAATCCGCCTTCGCACCCCGAACTGATGGCCTTGCTGGCCGAAGAGTTCAAGACCAGCGGTTACGACCTCAAGCATCTCATGCGCTTGATCGTGCAATCCAAGACCTATCAACTATCCGGACTCCCGAACGACACGAACCGGGAGGACGAAATGAACTACTCGTGGCACCGGCCACGGCCGCTGGACGCCGAGGTGTTGTTCGACGCAATTTGCCAGGTCACCGACGTCTACGGCGAGTTCGGCGGCGCGCATAATCAGCGGCGGGCGGTCAATCTGGTGGCACCCGATCTCCATCCCCTGCGCTTCCTCGAGGTCTACGGGCAATCCGATCGGATGGTCGTCCCCGAGCGAAAAAACGAGGCCAACCTGGACCAGGCGTTGCACATGCTGGCCGGGTCGACGTATAATGAGAAACTCGGGCGCGACGGGGGCCGCCTGGATCGATTGCTTGAAGGCGAGACTTCTGATCGTGAGATCATCAATGCATTCTATATGGTCGCCTACGCCCGCCTGCCCGGTCCGGACGAGACGGGGGTGCTGGAAGCGATGATCGCGGAGAGGGCTGACCGAAAAGAAGCACTCGAAGACATGGTTTGGGCGATGATGACCTCGAGGGAATTCGCGCACAATAACTGAGATGAACGAACCTGACACCATGACCGAATCGACCTGTCGGAACTGCAACACCCCCGAACTGAAGCGCCGCGATTTCCTGCGCGTGGGTTCGTTGAGTCTGTTTGGGATCGGGATGGGCCAGTTCCTGGCGGTTCAGCGCGCGCTTGCGGCGGCGGGGATCGGCGACGCGACCGACCGGGCCAAGGCGCAGTCCTGCATCCTGTTATGGCTACAGGGCGGGCCGAGTCACGTCGACTTGTGGGACCCCAAGGCCAACAGCAACTTCCGGCCGATCTCGACCAACGTCGACGGGATTCGGATCTCCGAGCTGCTTCCGCGCGTCGCCAAACACATGGACAAGCTCGCGGTCATCCGCTCGATGCACACCGAGGAGATCGACCACCCCGAAGCGATCCACTACGCGATGACCGGCCACCGCCAGAACCCGGCGATGCAGTTCCCCGCCCTGGGCTCGATCCTGTCCAGGGAGCTGGGCGAGCGAGCGGGGATTCCGCCCTACGTCATTGCCCCGCAGATCGACCTCAAGCTTTATCAGGACCACTTCGGCGCGCAGTTCATCGGCGCCGAGTATGAACCGTTCATCGCGCCCGATCCCAGCGCCGAGGACTTCCAACTGCCCGACCTGAGCCTGCCCAAGTCGGTCTCGGTCGAGCGCGTCGAGCAGCGCCGGGCCTTCCGCGACCTGATCGAAAAGGCGTATCGCCAAAAACGCGAGATCGCCGAGTTCGGCAAGATGGATATCTTTACCGCCAAGGCACTCGAGATGATCCTCTCGGACGCGGTCAAAGATGCCTTCGACCTCTCGCAAGAAACCGAGAAGACCCGCGAGCGCTATGGCAAGCACGGGATCGGGCAGAGCGCGCTGTTGGCGCGGCGGCTGGTCGAGGCGGGCAGCCGCTTCGTGACGGCGGCGGGCTATCGCGGCGTCAACCCCTGGGATTCGCACGCCCAGAACGATTCCGAACACCGCGACAAGCTGGCGCCGCCGCTCGATCAGGCCCTCTCCACCCTGCTCGAGGACCTGCAGGAGCGCGGCCTGCTCGAGTCGACGGTCGTCATCGCGATGGGCGAGTTCGGCCGCACCCCCCACATCAACCCCGACAACGGCCGCGACCACTGGCCCCACTGCTGGTCGATGGTGATCGGCGGCGGCGGCCTGCGCGGCGGCCAGGTCATCGGGGCCAGCGACGAGCGCGGCGCCTACGTCGCCGAGCGTATGGTCACCATGGGCGACCTGTTCGCCACGATCTACAAGGCCATGGGCATCGATTGGGAAAAGACCTACATGACCCCCATCGGCCGCCCGATCAAACTCGCCAACTCGATCGACGACAAAACCGGCGCGCCCCTTGAGGAGCTGGTGTGACCAGATCGAAGATTGGACGCCCGGCCCCCGCCGTTGCGGAGGCCTTTTCTGTTGAGGGGTGGGGGTGCGCTCTGGGCTTTGGGTTTACTTGTCGTAATCGTCCTTGACGTCGTAGTAGTAGTAATCGGGCAGATGCCAGTCGGTATCGATCTTTTCGTAGAGGACCTTCTCGCGATCGAGCAGGGCGATTTCCTCTTCGATGATGTGCGGCGTCATCATCAAGACCAACTTGGTGCGCGTCTGGTCGTACGCTTTATTCTTGAACAGCCAGCCGAGCAGCGGGATGCGGTTGAGCCACGGCACGCCGTCGATGCGTTCGCGCCGCTGGACGCCGCGGAAACCGCCCAGGCAGACCGTATAGTCGCTACGCACGATGACGTTGGTGTTGGCCAACCGTTCGTCAACCTGCGGCGGGTCCAGGGCGGTGGTGCCGCTGCTGCCGATGCTGACTGGGACGCGTTGGCGGAAGATCCTTTGCAGCAGCTCGATCTCGAGCCGCACGAACCCGTTGGGCGTGATGATGGGCTTGACGGTAATATCAACGCCAACCGGTTCAAACTCGACCTCGGCGATCGTGACTCCCTGGGTCGGGCCCTGCGCCGCCTCCAGGTATGGAATGCGCTCGATGATCGCGATCTGCGCGGGGACGTTGTTCAGGGTGGTGACGCGAGGGTTGGCCAGCACCTCGACCACGTTACGCGTCTCCAGGGCGTTAAAGGCGGCGTGGACGTTGAAATCGTTTCCAAGGATGCCGATCGTGTCGCCAAACTGGAAGGTGCCCTTGCCGCCGGCGAAGCCCAGCCCTTCGAGCAATACCCGGGTCAGCGCCAATGGGTCGCTGATCCCGGCCACGGGATCGACCCGTCAAGAGTATCGGTCAAACTGTTTGCGCTGGAGATGACCGATCCGGTCCGCGGGTCCAGAATCTCGGTGACCCCTCGTTGAAATATGTCCGGTAGGGTATAGGAGCCGGGCAGGCCGGTGCTGGGATCGATAAACTGGATTAACCGATCCCCCTCTTCATTTGCGATTGTAGTGCGCTGAGGCAGGTTCTCGTTGAGCTTGGAGACGTTCCATTCGGTCCCCAGGTCCTTGAGCGCGCCGACGTTGATATCCACGAGCCGCGCCTCGAGCATGACCTGACGTTCGGGTTGATCGATCTGCCCGATCAGGTCGCGAATCACCACGATTTGCGGCGGCACGTCGATGATGATGATCGAGTTGCTCTCCTCGTTGTGGCGCATCGCGCCGTTATCGGTCAGGAACGGCTCCATCGTCTCGACGACGTCCTCGGCCGAAATCCAGTTCAGTTGGATCACTTCGGTGCGGGTCTCGATCAGTTGGCGGCCGATCTGTTCTTGCGGAACGATGCGAAAGATGCCGCTGGGGGCGCTGACGATCGCCAACTTGCGCGTGGTCAGGATCGAATCGAGCGCGTCGCGCAGGCGGACGTTGCGCAGGCGCAGACTGACCGTGCCGGTAATCTCGTCGGTATCGAAGATGAAGTTGATGTCGAGCCGCTCGCCGATGATGCGAATCACGTTGCGCAGGTCGGCGTTGGCGAACTCGAGCGATTCGATGACCACTTTCAGCTTTTCGAGGGCCTCCATGGTCCGAAGGTCATTCTTTGCCACGTCAAGCTCGACCTTAATCCATTCATCGTCCTCGCCGGGCAGGTCGACTTGCTCCACCTCGAGTTCCCGCGCCGGATCGCCTTCGAGCTCATCCGCGGCGGCAACCAGCAACTCCTCCTCCGTGGCATTGCCGACGTGTTCGAGGTAGGCGTCCAATGGGTCGGCCTCCCCGGCGCGCAACGAGCTGATCAAGATGGCCAAACCCAAGGTGAACGGCCAGTATTTCCAGGCGAACCGTAACATCTTCAGGACTCCTTCCGGTGATGGTCGGACAGATATCGCAAGGGCCGGGGCCCTTGGTCCATCCGCCTATTCTTCCTCCACAAGTTCGACTTCAACACTCTCGTGCTGAACCTGATACGTCACTCGGCGATCGTTGATCGCGGCGACGACAACGTCGGGGTGGTTGGGCAGCGTGTCGCCTTCGCGTAGCACGTACTCGCCAACCAGACACAAATCATAATCCTCGGAGAGGATCACTCCGTTGGTGTTGTCGTTCACCCAAGGGGGCAGTTCGATATTGACCACCTCGGGCTGGGCGGCCAGGAACGCACCATCGGCCAAGCCCTGTTGCATCATGGCAATCTCGGTCAGCTTCTGATTGGCCTCGAAGATATACTCGGGCTCGCCGAGTTGCTGAATGCGTTGATAGAGCGCAATGGCCTGTTCGAACTGCTCGTTTTCGGTGAGCAGCTTGGCCTCTTCGGATAGTTCTTTATAGATCGCCGCGTTGCGCACCCAGGGCAGGAGCATCGGATCGGGGCGGTCGCTGGGATCGTAAATGAAGCGCGGTTCATCACCGAGCATGCGCCGCACTTCGGTCTTCTTGAACAAATCGGTGGCGAACTGGGCCTGATTCTCGTCGCTCTCCAGACCCAGATCGAAACTGGAGCCGCCCTCGGTGGCCAGGCCCGTGATCGCTTGGAAAGGATGATCGGATCCCATGCTGGCCAATGCCACGCCCTGCTCATTGCTCCACTCCCCGCTTTGCTCATCGGGAACCCCGGGCAGGGCGACTGGAACCGAATCGGCCGTCTCTGTTGGTGCTTCGACCACCACGTTGGGGGAAACCATTTGGGCCATCCAGTTCCACATCGAATCGGCCCCGGCCACGTTCGCCCATCCGCCGATCAGCGCCAACGCCAGAACGGCGCGAAAACTCGCGGAGGTCACGGCGTCCCACCGGCCTTCCTTGTTCAAACTTTTCTCACAGTCCCACATCGTTGATCTCCTAAAATCGGAGCCAGTTGTATCCAACACAATCAGTCCTCTAGTTGTTGAATATAAAGGTTTCTATTTCAATATCGAACGGATGAATCGAAGGGCGCAGCTCGGAGTTGGAAATCGTCATGTTCTTCACTCGCATGAAGCGCTCGGGGTTTTGTTCGATCAGCGTCAAAAACTGCCCAAACGCGTGATAATGGCCGAGCGCCTTCACTTTATAGGGAATCTCGGTATAGAGGCGCGACTCATCCGACGTCGTCTCCGGCTTGACTTCTTCCTGGATAATCCCCGTGGTGCGCAGGCTCAGCATTAGTGTATTGAGGAATCCCGGCGCGTCGGAGCTGGACGGCAGGCGGCGGGTGACTTTGCGAATCATCTCGGCCTGCTTCTCGATCTCCCCTTTTGGGCTGAGCAGATCCTTGATCTGCGCCAATTCCTTCTCCAGGTCCACCTTCTCTTCTTTGGCGTCCTCGATCTGGCGTTCATAGCGATTGATGATCCCGCGCCCCACCATGAAGTGGAAGTAGACGACCAGGATCAGGCCAACGCAACCGACGAAGGCGGTCAGCAGGAGCAGGGTTTTCTATTTGTCACTCATGTTTATCGGGACCGTTCCCTTCCCTTTGTGCATTGGCGGGCGCTGCCTGACCCGCTCATTTTACTTGGCCAGCGCAACGAGGTTACTATTCTTGGCCTGCCCCAACGGATTCGGTTGCCCGCCAATGGGACGCGTGGTCAACTTGAAAACGAACTTATTGACCGGGCGTCCCTGATGGACCGTGGACTCCATGGATTCAAATTCGATGTTGGGATTGAAGGCATCCATAAAGAGTATCCCTTGGCCGCGGGCGTTGACCGTCTTGTAATCGATCATCGCCTGGTGGACCTTCATGGCGTTATCGAATTGGTCAACGCTGGTCGGCCCCAGGGCAAGGCCCGTGATGCGCATCACGTAGCGGATCAGCGGGCGCTTGACGACTTCGGGCTGTTTGTCGCGGTCCTTGGCTTTGTCGGTTTCCCACTTCGCGCGGGCCTGCTTGGACTGCTCGGTCTCGATCATCGTGACATTTTCTTCGATATCGACCTCGGTCAGGAAAACGCTGCTGGGCATCAGGCTGGCCAGCATGTTGAGCTTTTCGCACCACAAGATGCGGTCGGGGGGGGG
>Ga0310121_10003614_pt1 | contig 14028 bp, 13 predicted proteins | sample CB27_Tmax_986_MG_FD_203504 | JGI IMG/M metagenome (GOLD analysis project Ga0310121, IMG submission 203504) | Marine microbial communities from Western Arctic Ocean, Canada - CB27_Tmax_986 | ecosystem: Environmental > Aquatic > Marine > Oceanic | place: Canada: Western Arctic Ocean | collected... | reverse complement strand
TTCCGCTGAATGTCCCGAACAACTCGTTCTGCTGACTTTGCGTGACTCATGGGGACCTCCTCCCGTGGTTGCAAAGTCTCTCCTATTTCAGAGCCGCACTTGGTCCACATCTATTTGACGCCTAACAGTGACCACATCGGCGTCGCCCTTGAGCGCATCTAGATAGTCAGACCATGCCTGCATCATCTTGCGCCGCTCGGGGAGATGCTCAGCGTAGTTGTAGGCCGCGCTGACGGCGTTGCGCTCGGCGTGGGCGAGTTGGCGCTCGATGACCTGATGGCTCCAGCCTTGTTCGTGCAAGAGGGTGGATGCCATGCTGCGAAAACCGTGGCCTGTCATCTCGTCTTTCGTGTAGCCCATTCGACGCAGCGCGGCGAGCACGGCGTTCTCGCTCATCGGGCGGTCCGCGGAGCGGGCGCTCGGGAAGACGTAGCTGGGTGCGTCGGGCTTGATGGATGACACGCGGTTCGTCAGCGGCTCAAGCTCGCGCAGAACGTCGATGGCTTGTCGGGAGAGCGGCACGATATGCGGCTCTCGCATCTTCATGCGCTCGGCGGGTATGCGCCACTCGGCCTTGTCGAGTTCGATTTCTCGCCAGTGCGCTCTACGCAGTTCGCCGGGGCGAACGAACACCAGCGGGGCGAGCCGCAGCGCGCACTTCGTGACGAAGAACCCTTCGTATGCGTCGATCACGCGAAGCAGTTCGCCAATACGCTTCGGTTCGATGATGGAGGCGTGGTGCCGTACCTTGGGGGGAGGCAGTGCGCCGCGAAGGTCGCCGGTCGGATCACGGTCGGCCCGGCCTGTGGCGATGGCGTATCGGAAGACCTGCCCGCAGTTCTGCATGGCGCGGTGGGCCGTCTCCACGGCACCGCGACTCTCGATCCGGCGTAGCACTGAAAGCAGTTCCGGTGCCCGGATGGCAGCGACGGGGCGCTGACCAAGCCACGGGAACAGGTCGCGCTCGAACCGCCGCAAGATGCGGTCGCTGTGGCCTACGACCCATCTCGATGAGAATTTCGCGTGCCACTCCCGGGCGATGGCCTCGAAGCTGTCTGCGCCCGCGACCGCAAGCTTCTGGGCCTTGCGCGCCTGCCCAGGATCGATACCGGCCGCAAGCTGCTTGCGGACCGCATCACGCCGCTCACGCGCCGATTTTAGAGTGACATCAGGGTAGACCCCGAGGGAGAGCCGCTTTTCCTTGCCGCCGAAGCGGTATTTCCAGCGCCACCACTTCCCGCCCGTGGGGCTGACCTCCAGATAGAGACCGGCGGCGTCGAACAACCTGAGGGCTTTGGCGTGCGGTTTGGCAGCGCGGACGGCGGCATCCGTCAGAGCCATTTGGGGGCAACTCCTGTTCGGTGTCGCCTTGTTGCCCCCAGAGTTGCCCCATCAGAGGGACAGCTTCCCCTGGAAGCCACAGGAACACTTAGGACAGTATAGCAGGTACAAACCGCTCAAGAGCAGGTGGTTAACGGACTTTCTGGGCTCCGGCTGGACGTGATGTTGGTAGCGGTACGGGGAATCGAACCCCGGTCTCATGGATGAGAACCATGTATCCTAACCCCTAGACGATACCGCCACGTCGCTGGTCCAAGAACGCCCACAATAGAGGGTTCACCCATAATATCAACCGTTCTTCGGACCGGTCAAACCGCTCGCTCTTGTACAATAGGCCGGTGATTCGACTCGTCTCCGGCGTCGTCGTCCTGGCCGCGATCGCCCTCGGCGCCGGCATGTTCATCGGGGCGGGCCGCGCACCGGGCCCGGCGATTGAAATCCACCAGCCGACCGGTCTGTTCGGCCGCGTGGCCACCTTCGAGGCGTCGGTCGACCCGATGGACGGCGAGTTGACCCAGGTCGACGCCGTCATCGAACAGAACGGCGCGAGCTGGCCGTTGTTCTCGCTGACCACGCCCGACGCCGGACAGCTGACGCAGGAGACCCCGACGCGGGTCAGGATTTCGCGGGAGATCACTCGCGAGAGCCACGCGGAATTGACCGCGGGTCCGGCGACGATTGTCGTGCACGCCACTCGATCGGTGCTGTACGGGCTCCGCGAACGGGAGACAGTGGCACGCGTCGATGTCGAGGCACGGTTCGACCCGCCTCGGCTCAGCGTGGTCTCCTCGTTCCACTACGTGAATCACGGCGGAGCGGAATTGATCGTGTACCGGGTCACCCCCCCGGACACCGAATCCGGAGTACGGGTCGGCGAGCGGTTCTTCCCTGGCTACCCGGCCGCCGCCGCCGGGGTCGAAGGGGCTGACGACGCCACTCGTGTCGCCTTGTTCGCGTTGCTGCATGACCAGGACCTGACCGCGGCGATGCGGGTGGTCGCGCGCGACGCGGCGGGCAACGAAGCGGAGATCGAGTTCGACCATCGTGTGTTCCCCAAACAGTTCCGACGCTCTCGTATTCCGGTCAGCGACCGATTCCTCCAACAGGTCGTTCCCGACATCGTTGCTCGCTCGGAAGAGTTCCGCACCCTTCCACTGCCGCCGGAGCCCGACCTGCTCGAGCAGTATCTGGCGATCAACGGCGGCCTCCGGCGCATCAACGGCGAGCGGATCATGGCCCTGGCGGCAGACACGTCGCCACAGCCGCTGTGGGACGGACCGTTTCGGCAACTGGGCAATTCGCAGGTCGAATCGGGGTTCGCCGACCACCGCACATACGTCCACGATGACCAGGAGGTGGACCAGCAGGTTCATCTTGGGTTCGATCTGGCATCCACCGCCAACGCGCCGATCCTGGCGTCGAACGGCGGCCGAGTAGTCTGGGCCGACTACCTCGGCATCTACGGCAACTGCGTGATCGTCGACCACGGCATGGGGTTGCAATCGCTGTACGCCCATCTCTCGTCCATGGCGGTCAGCGCCGGCGATACTGTGACCATCGATGACCCGCTCGGGCTGAGCGGGAGGACCGGCCTGGCGGGTGGGGACCATCTGCACTTCGCGATCCTCCTCCACGGTTGGCCCATCACGCCGATGGAGTGGTGGGACCCCCACTGGATCGAGGACCGGATCACCCGCAAGCTCCGGGTCGCGTCATGAGCCCGGGCGTCGGCGGTTTACACACCCGTGCCCCTGTGATAGTTAAATAGGGCTGGACGAGCTGTTTTTTCACGCTTACATACCCTCCGAGTGGGGCGGACGACCGGACCATCGGCGCGACCCGCTCGCTCGATAACCAACAACCCGTTATTCGAAGAAGTGCGCAGGAGAATCTCAATGCAACAGCGAAATCTGTGGACGGTCCTTTCCATGCTCGTGCTGGCGACCGCGGTGGCCTGCGGCGGCGGTGGCGAGGGCGGTGGCGACGCACCCGCGGCGGCTCCGACGACGGCCCCCGCGTTCGACCCCTCGACCGCCGGCAACGTGTCCGGCATGGTTATGTTCGACGGCGAGCTTCCGGCGGGCGAAGAACTGATGATGAACTCGGACCCGGTCTGCGCCATGACGGCGACCGACACGATGTCGAGCACCTTCGTTGGGAGCGACGGCCATCTCGGCAACGTGTTCGTGTATGTGAAGGAAGGGCTCGAGGGACAGAGCTTCCCGGCCGCCACTGGCTCGGTGGAACTGAACCAGCTGGGCTGTCGCTACACGCCGCACGTGATGGGAATCCAGGTCGGACAAACGCTGACCATCACCAACAGTGACATGACGCTCCACAACATCCACGCGAGCCCGAGTGCGAACGACGAGTTCAACATGGGTCAGCCGATCCAGGGCATGACCTTCGACCGAACCTTTGAGCAGGCCGAGATCATGGTGCCGTTCAAATGCGACGTCCACGGATGGATGAACTCGTACATCGGGGTGGTCGATCACCCCTATTTCGCCATCACCGGTACGGATGGCATGTTCGACATCAGCACGCTGCCTCCGGGTGACTACGTCATCGAAGCGTGGCACGAATCGCTGGGCACCCAGACGCAGAACGTGACCGTCGCCACGGGTCAAACCGCCGACGTGTCGTTCACGTTCGCGCAGTAACGCGGCCGTTCGCAAGTCACAGGCGAGGTCCGGACGCCGATCGGCGTCCGGCCCCGCCAAATTGAAGATGTCTCACCACCGAGGCACGTGGCACAGGGGGCCTCATTCCCTCCGGTTGTCCCATGACCTGGCTTCACCGGTATGCCCGGTTTCTTTGCGCCGCCACTCTCGTGCTGATCGCGGCCGGCGGCATGGTGACCAGCACCGGCTCCGGGCTCTCTGTTCCTGATTGGCCCAACAGCTACGGGTATTTCATGTTCTCGTTCCCGCTCTCCAGCATGGTGGGCGGCATCTTCTATGAGCACGGTCATCGCCTGATCGCGTCGAGCGTGGGTGTCCTGACGATCGGGATGACGGTCTGGCTGTGGCGCGTCGACCCGCGCCGATGGATGCGCCGTCTTGGAGTGGTCGCGCTGGCGGCGGTCATCCTGCAGGGTCTGCTCGGCGGAATCACCGTGCTTTATTTCTTGCCCACGGCGGTCTCGGTGTCACACGCGGGCCTGGCAGCAATCTTTTTCTGTCTGACCGTCTGCCTCGCCCTCTTCACCTCTTCAGGGTGGCGACAGAGCGGCACGACGGGCAGCCACACGCCGGTCGCACTCCACTCGATCGACCTGACAGCGGTGGCGCTCGCGACCGCGCTTCCCGCGCTGGTCTTTGCCCAGATCCTCGTTGGCGCGACCATGCGACACACGGGAGCCGGACTGGCGATTCCAGATTTCCCGTTGGTCTTCGGAGGGGTCATGCCGAACGAGTGGACGTTTCCGATCGCCGTGCACTATGCCCACCGCCTGGGCGCGGGGGCGATCGCGCTAGGCATCTTCGCCACCTCTCGCCAGATCGCCACTCACCATGGCGACCGGCTGGATCTCCTTCGACCAGTTGGACTCCTGACCGTGCTGGTGCTTGTCCAGATTGCCCTCGGCGGCTGGACGGTGTTGAGCGGACGAGCCCCGGCAATCAATACCGCGCACGTGGCGACGGGAGCGCTGGTGCTCGGCACGTCGCTCTTGCTGGCGTTGCGAGTCAACCGGCACCGGTTTCCAGATGCACACCCGTCCAGGGCGTATCCTCCGCCGCCGGTGACGGTACCAGCCAAGAGAGCTGCTGGGGGCGCAGCCGTATGACAACTGAAGCGGCGGCGATCACCGCGCCGCGCAGTCGGCTGGCGGATTTCGTCGCGCTCACGAAACCGCGCCTGAACTCACTCGTCGTCGTCACGACCGGCGTCGGTTATGTCGCGGCCCGTAGCGGCCCGTTCGATGTGATCACGTTTTTCCACACCACGGTCGGGGCCATGTTGGTGGCCGGCGGCGCGGCAGCGCTCAACCAAGTGACGGAGCGCGATCTCGACAAGCGGATGCGGCGCACACGCGATCGGCCCCTGCCGAGTGGCCGGCTCCAGCCGTCGGAGGCAATCTGGGCGGCACTGGTCCTTGCGGTGGTCGGGCTCGCGCAACTGGCCCTGGGTGCCAACCTGACCGCCTCCGCGGTCGCACTCGTCACACTGCTCAGCTACGTGGTGGTGTACACCCCGCTGAAACGCGCCACGCACTGGGCGTTGCTGGTCGGGGCGGTGCCGGGCGCTCTGCCGGTCGTCATCGGCTGGTCGGCGGTGGCGCCACTTTCGGCCGGAGCGTGGTCGCTCTTCGCGGTCGTCTTCGTCTGGCAGCTTCCACATTTCCTGGCCCTGACGTGGTTGTTCCGCGACGACTTTGCCCGCGCCGAACTGCCGTTGCTGTCCAACGCCGACCCGAGCGGCCGGCGCACCGCTACCCATCTACTGGTCTACGCGGTGATGTTGATCCCGATAAGTGTGACCCCGACCTGGTATGGCGTGGCCGGGACGACCTATGCTGTCGGCGCCGTCGTGCTGAGTGTGGGTCTGCTGGCGCTCGCTGTGTGGTTCGCTCGCGGACGAGGCACCGAGCGAGCTCGGCTGCTGTTCCGAGCCACTCTGCTCTACCTACCGGTCGTGTGGGTATTGCTGCTGCTCGACGGCGCGGGATAGGGCATGTTCGACATCATGATGTTGCCCACGGTCACCGCGGCGCTCAATGCCGTGGCGGCCGTGCTGCTCGTCCTCGGATACCGGCAAATTCGCCGCGGACGGATCGAACAGCACCGACGGTTCATGCTGGCGGCGTTCGCCACCTCGGCCCTCTTCTTGGTGTCGTACCTCACCTATCACGCGCAGGTGGGCTCACAGCCTTTCACCGGGCAGGGTCCCATCCGGATCGTGTACTTCACGGTCCTGGTCTCTCACGTCAGCCTGGCTGCGCTGATCCTGCCGCTGGCGCTGGTGACGCTCCGGCGTGGCTTGCGCCGTGACGACGCAAAGCACCGGGCCATCGCGCGCTGGACCCTCCCTGTCTGACTCTATGTGTCGGTGACCGGCGTGGTGGTCTACTGGATGCTCTATCAGACCTAGCGGTTTTCCGACGAGGCGTCCGTCTGGCGGTGTTGCTTCGTCGGTCACAGCCCACCTGGCTGCTCCCTCCTCGCGCCTGGCCAGACAGACGCCTCGTCGGAAACCCCCCGCGGACGTTGTCGGCGACCGGCTCGGTGTCAGTCCCGGCAGCCGAGGCGCGCACCTGCGCGCCTCATCAGAAACCGTGGTCCTTCGCGACCAACTCGGACGACAAAGAGCGACAAATGTTCCGCGACAGCAGACGTGGAACCGATCCAGCTCTTCCCCACCGGCACTCTCGGCATCACCGACCCGGCACGTCTCGGCGCGCTCGGGTCGATGGTGGTCACCACGCTGATCACGCTGCTCTACGTCTATCGCCGGGAGACCGACGTCCTGCACTGGGTCTGCGCCTGGACGCTGTTCACACTCGGGGTGGCGGTGGCCGCCGGTGACTACCGGACCCCCACGGCCGTCGCGACCATGCTCGGACTGTCGCGCTTCTTTTCGCTGTCCGCCATCATACTCATCACGTCGAGCGCGCTCGCACTCGAGAATCCCCGGTGGCCCAACTGGCGTTACCTGTTCGGACTGCCGCCCCTCCTCACCTGGTGCGTTGTGTCCCCCGTGTTGCTCCCCGCACGCATCGCGGTGCCGCCCGGCTACATCCTGTCATCGGTGCTGCTGGTGGCAGGCGGCCTGGCATTTCGGGGGATCGTGCGCCCGCCGCAGCCGCAGAGAACCGGGGTGCTGGGTGTCGCGCTTCTGCTGGCCGAGGTGACCCAGGCGTGGATCGGCGTATCGGTGACATGGAGTGCCCCCGGCGCGCTCCCGCCGGCATTGATGGTGGTCAACGGTCTGCTGTTCCTGTTCGCGGCCCTGGCATGCTTCTGCTGGTGTTCGCGGACATGACGTTCGAGTTGCAGCGGGCCAACCGCCGGCTGCAGGAAACCCAAAGCGCGCTGCACGAACTCGCGATCACCGATGCGCTCACCGGCTGTCACAACCGGCGTTTCTTCCATAAGGCCATCGGACGCGAGCTGCAGCGGCATCGGCGCTACCAGACTCCGATGTCGTTGCTCTTTGTCGACATCAATCGCTTCAAGCGGGTCAATGACACGCTTGGACACGAGGCCGGAGACCGGTTGCTCGAGTATGTCGCACTGTTCCTGAAGCGAAACGTGCGCGAAGCCGACTACGTGTTTCGTTGGGGCTGCGACGAGTTCCTCCTGTTGCTGTCCTGCGATCTGGGCCGAGCGCGCGAGAAGGCGGCCGAGCTGACCCGCGCGTTTGGCCTGGCCCTGAACGCATCGGGTCTGCCGACGAACGTCGGTCTCAGTGTGGGATGTGCCGACATCGCCGGGCACACCGACGACATCACCGCCCGTGTCCACGCGGCCGATGAAGACATGTATCGGAACAAACAGGAAACGCGAGACGGCGCGGCGAGTTGACGGCCGGCCGGGGGCGGCCCGTGGTCACTCGTAGATGAGGTACGGCGTGACCAGTCGCCGCCACGCCTCCTCGTCGGCGGCCCAGCCGGCTGCGATCTCCCAGGTGGCATCGCCACCACGTAGCCTGGAGACCACCGAGGGCGCCCCGAACAGCCGGACTACGGCCTCCAGGTCGAATCGATCCCCAAACAGACGGAGCAGCGCGGCCGCGACCTCGAGCCCGAACCGCACGGGTCGGAATCGGTCTCGATCGGTCACCACAAAGAACACCCCGTCACACAGTTCACCGGCGAACCGGCTCGACGACGGACGGAAGCGGACCGGATAGGTCCGCACCCCCGGAAGCGCCAGCGCGTTCAGTTCCCGCGCCAGTCGCACCCCGTCGATCCACGGCGCCCCGATCTGCTCGAACGGCGTGTCGGTGCCGCGGCCGACCGACAGATTGGCGCCTTCGATCGCGCCGATACCGGGGTAGAGCAACGCCTGATGCAGGTTTCGCAGATTCGGTGACGGGTCCACCCAGGGCAACCCCGTCTCATCGAACCAACGGTCCCGACGCCACCCACGGGCCGACACCACCTCTAGCTCGGCCCCGATGTCCCGCTCCGTGTTAAAGAGCCGCGCGAGCTCGCCGAGCGTGAGGCCGTGACGGACGGGTGCCGGAAAGTACCCGGTAAATCCGAGCAGCGACTCGTCCAGGGCCGGACCTTCGACGGCGCCTCCGATCGGATTGGGTCGATCGAGCACCATCACGCGCACGCCGGCCTCCGACGCCGCTTCCAGCACGTAGGCCATCGTCGTGGCATAGGTGTAGAACCGAGCCCCGACGTCCTGCAAGTCGATCACGATCGTGTCAAGGCCCTGCAACGTCGAGGCTGAGGGGCGCCGTGCGTCCCCGTACAGCGAATGGATGGGCAGCCCCGTGCCCAGGTCTCGGTCCGATGACACCGGACCGTCCAGCCGCCCCTGGATGCCGTGCTCGGGACTGAAGAGGGAGACGAGTTCCACGGAGGCCTCATCGTGCAGCAGGTCGACGGTGGTTGCCCCGTCGCGCGCCCGCCCGGTCTGGTTCGTGACCAAGCCGACTCGCGAGCCGGACAATCGCGTAAAGCCCTCCTCTCGCAGCACGTCGATACCGGTCCACACCGGCCGATCTACCAGGTTGACCGCCGCGCCGTCGTCCACAAGCGACGCCGCAACCAGGGTGGCGACCTGCCCTCGCAGCCTGGTCACATCACCTTGACCGGAGGGATGAAGCCGGCTGGAGAGAAACACCACGAACGTGTCTGAGCCTGGATCGAGCCACAGCGACGTACCGGTGAACCCGGTGTGTCCAAAGGACCCGACCCCAAACAGGTCTCCGCGGTTGGACGAAAACCGCGAGTCGATGTCCCAGCCGAGGCCCCGGCGGTCCGGCACGTGGCTCGGGGTCGAAACCTCCGTCATCCGCGCGACGGTACGCGGCGCGAGGACCCGGACCCCCTCGAGCGCCCCGCCGCGGAGCAGCATCAGGCTGAAGCGGGCCAGATCGCGAGCCGTGCTGAACAGACCCGCGTGACCGGCCACTCCGCCCATACGCCGCGCTGTCGGGTCGTGTACCACGCCTCGCAACATGCGGGCGCCTGGTCCCCCACACGGCCACGCCAGCGGGGCGCACGCCTCTGTGGGTGCAATCCGAGGGCTCAGCGCGGACGGCGGCCTGAACAGGGTGTCTTTCATGCCGAGCGGCTCGAATACGCGCGCCTGGGCGAAACGGTCGACGGTTTGGCCGGTCACCCGCCGCACGATCTCGGCCAGCAACATGAAGTTCAGGTCGCTGTAGATGAACCGCTCCCCCGGCGCGGCCTCTGGTATCTCGTTGGCCGTACGCGCGATAGCGACGCCCGCTCCCTCGAAGACCTCCTCCAAGGGCAGATCCGGCCGCAACCCGGACACGTGCGTGAGGAGGTGGGCGACCGTGATTCTCTCCTTGCCGTGGATTGCAAACTCCGGGATATGTGTCACGACTGGGTCACGCAGGCGGAGCCGCCCCTCCTCCAGCAGCACCATGACGCTCGTGGTGGTGGCGACCGCCTTCGTCAACGAGGCGAGGTCGAACACCGTGTCGAGGGACATCGGCTCGATCGGACCGTCGACCGAACGCGCCCCAAACGCGCGCTCGTACACGATTTCCCCGTGATGTCCGACCAACACCACGGCCCCGGGTAGCCGACCCGCTTGCATCGCCGCCTCGATCAATGGTCCGATCTGACGCAACCGGGTGCGATCGATCTCGGCCGAGAGAGGGAGCGTCAGCGCGAGGAGGCAGACACACACCAGCAGCCGGTGTCGAAACGCGGGCGTCATCCGCGTGGCGCATCCAAGAACGGAACGACGGTTGTGGTCTCCTGTCGGCAACGATTGGATTATACTTTCCGACCATACTGCCCGATCGACTGGGATTGCTCTGGACTGACTTGGACTCACAATGCCCTGGCCTTCCACCTGGAGGAGACCCTCGATGCGATTCGCCACACGACCACTTACCCACGGACTCCTCGTCATCGCCGGTCTGCTGCTCTGCGTCACATCGCAGGCTGCCGCGCAGGGACGTATCCGGGGCCTGGTCGCCGACCGGGACGGCGCGCCGATCGTCGGGGCCGTGATCACGGCCGAGGCACTCGCGACCAACGGGACCAGCCTGGCCACGACGGATGCATCTGGCCGTTTCTCGTTTATCGGCTTGAATCGGGGCGAATGGGTTTTTGTCGTCCAAGCCGACGGATTCGAACCGGTTCAGGGTGTCGCCGACGTCCGGGGGTCGGGACCGGGCACCGCCGTCCAGTTCACGATGGACCGTGACCTCTTCAATCCACCGGCGCCCACGGGTGGTGTACTGGCTGGACTGAAAGCGACGGATCTGGTCGAGAGCCTAGGGCAAGCTGACCGGCTGTTCGACACCGGTGACTACGAATCGGCGATCACTGCGTACCAGGCGCTGCTGGCCTCGGCGCCGGCGCTGACCAGCCTCCATCTGGAAATCGGGCATGCGCACCGGGAGCTACAGCAACCGGAGCAGGCGGTGGCCGCCTATCGCGCCGCGCTGGCCGCCGATCCCTCCAGTCCGGAAGCGGCGGCGGCGCTCGACTCGGCCGGCCTGGCCACGCGCGACCGGTAACCGACCCGGGGCGCTTGGGTTTATACTTAAGTTGTTGGCTCTGCGGTGCTGGACGCGCGTGTCCGAGCGCAAACCCGAGTCGTGAACTGCTGCAACCGTGAACAATTCAAGACCTAGGAGTTGCCCCATGCGCAAGCCTTTCCTGACGTTTCTGGTGATCCTGCTAGCCACCGGCATGTTGGCCCCGAGCGCACTGGCCCAGGGCGGCATCGTGTACGGCAAGCTGTTGGATGAAGACACTGAATTACCAATCGCGAACGGCACCATCGTGGTGGAGAACCCGTCGGCGAACCCTCCGCGAATCGAAGAGACGACGAACGAGGAAGGTGACTTCACGATGCTTGGCCTCAACAGCGGCTCGTGGACCATTATCCCAAGCGCGGAGGGGTATCAGCCGAATCCTGGAACGGTGCTGGTCCGCCAGGGTACCAACCCCACTCTCTCTGTGTATATGAAGCGCATCCTGCACCCACTGGAGCAGGCTCTCGGTGCGGAGGCGCTCGAGGGGATGGATCCCGTAGCTCTCGGCGACGAGATCGCGGCTGCGGATACCGCTTACGAGAGTACCGACTGGGACGCGGCGCTGAGCGGCTATGACTCGGTCCTGGCCAAGCTCCCGATGATGACGGACTTGCAGGTCCAACGAGGCAACGCCCTGCAGATGATGGAACGGTACGATGAGGCGATCGAGGCGTTCGAGGCAGCGGCGACCGGCAATCCCCAACTCCGCCAGATCGTCGACACCGCCGTCACCCGCCTGAAGGTGGCGCGGGGGGACGAAGGGGCGGCAGAGGCGCTCGCCAGCAGCGGCGCCGGTTCGCGTGAAGATCTCTACAACTTGGGCGAAGTCGAATTCGGCAAAGGCAACGTCGAGGACGCGATCGGCTGGTACGAACAGGCCGCGGCCGCAGACCCGGACTGGGCGCTGCCCCTCTTCAAGCTTGGACTGGCCGCACTGAACCAGGGCGACATTCCGGGCGCCAAGGGATTCTTCGCCCAGGTCGTCGAGAAAGATCCGAACTCTGCCGAAGGCGCCCAGGCCAAGGCCACGCTTGACGCGCTCCCGTGAGCGCGGTACTTCTACCTACAATACTGAAATCGATAGGCGCATGGTTGGACACTTCGTCCAACCATGCGCCTTTTTTTGCTTGGCTTCAGGGCCCGTCGAACGGACCTGGAACCGACCATCCTGTTTGTTTTCAATAATTTAAAAGTTTCACGCCGTACCTGCACGACTTTGGCGCACCTATTGCGACTACGTCACGTCGGCCGGATCGAGCCTGCTTCCGAGAACGAGCTGTGGTCCTCTCGCTTCCGTAGCGTTCGAACCCCGTGGAGGCGGAAGCAGCGGCGCAAGACGCAACAAACGCGATGCCGGCCAAGGAGCCCCAGCATCATGAGACATCCCATTGCATCCCCACTCACCCAGGCGATTGTCGGCTGCCTGAGTCTGACACTGGCCCTGTCGGTCGGAACACAGGCGTGGGCCCAGGGTCGACAGACCGGCACTCTCCGCGGTTCGGCGCACGACGCCAGCGACGCGGTACTACCAGGTGTCACCGTCACCGTCGCTTCCCAGTCCATGCAAGGCACTCGGTCGGCCGTCACCGACATGAACGGCAACTACGAGCTTCCTGGGCTGGCGAACGGCGAGTATCTCGCGACGTTCACGCTCGATGGCTTCACCACGCTCGAAACGACGGTAACGATTCCCTTGGGCGGCACGGTTGAAACCAACGTCTCGATGCAGGTGGGCAGAGTGGCGGAAACGGTGCAGGTCACCGCCGTCATCCCGTCACCGGCATCTCCCGTTTTCGTTCCCAGTCCTCAGGCTGAGCGGCACCAGAACCACACGCAGCGGCTCGGCAGTGCCCTGAGTGCTCCATCCAGCGGGAGCGGGGCGCGCATAGTCCCGCGGGGCGCCCAATTGACACCAACCGCACATCGATTCATACTGTTCCCCAGGAATGAATGAACGTTCATTCATTAAATCTACACACGCCGTTCATGCCAGTAGTTGCTTCTCCACGCCGTCAGACCAGAACGCAGCCAGCCGGCGACAAAGGCGCGCTGATTCTGCGCGCGGCCACGAAGCTGTTCGCACGACGCGGTTTCTTCAACACCCAGGTCGCTGACGTGGCTCGCGAGGCCGGAATCGCCGCCGGCACGGTGTATCTCTATTTCAAGAGCAAGGACGACCTGCTGATCTCCATTTTCGAGCGGACGATGAACCAGGGGATGGACGACGGGCGGCGGGCCCTCGCCGATATCACGGACCCAATCGAACGTCTGCGCGTACTCGCCCGGCTGCATCTCACCCGCCTCGGCGAAGACCGCGACCTCGCGGTCGTGTTCCAGGTCGAACTACGACACTCGATCAAATTCATGGAGCACTTTTCGTCGTCGCTTCTCCAGGACTATTTGCACGCGATGCGCGCGGCCATTGCCGACGCGCAACGCGCGGGGCGGTTCCGGCGCGAGGTCAGCGCCACCTTCGCCGCCAAGGCGCTGTTCGGAGCCTTGGATGAGATGGCGACCAACTGGGTACTCAGCCGCAAGCGTTATGCGCTCGCCGGTCAGGCCGACGACGTCGTGACCTTGTTCGTCAATGGAATGAAGCTATGAAAAGCGTTCGCTCGGTCGCGGTCCTCGGCGCCGGTACGATGGGAGCTCAGATCGCCGCCCACGTGGCCAACGCCGGACTGCCGGTGCTCCTGCTCGACCTCGACGCGGCCGCGGCCGCGGCCGGACTCAAACGGGCGGCGAAACTGTCGCCGGACCCGTTCTTCACCCGGGACGCCCAATCTCTCATCCGCCTCGGTGGCTTTGACACCGATCTGGAAGGAATCGCGGACGCTGACTGGATCGTCGAGGCCATCATCGAACGGCTCGACGCCAAGCAGGCGTTGCTCGAGCGGGTGGAGACGCATCGCCGGGTCGACGCAATCGTCAGCTCGAACACCTCCGGCATTCCGATCGGCTCGATTGCCGAGGGCCGGGGGG
>Ga0310121_10003612_pt1 | contig 14032 bp, 10 predicted proteins | sample CB27_Tmax_986_MG_FD_203504 | JGI IMG/M metagenome (GOLD analysis project Ga0310121, IMG submission 203504) | Marine microbial communities from Western Arctic Ocean, Canada - CB27_Tmax_986 | ecosystem: Environmental > Aquatic > Marine > Oceanic | place: Canada: Western Arctic Ocean | collected... | reverse complement strand
GTTCGGGTAGCCGCCGAGGCGTACCCGGAACACGATTCGCTCTCCGAAATCACGAGATTCGACGACATACGAGGAGTAATCCTTGGCGGCCAGCTGCCCGGCCAGCGTGGTAGCCTGGTTCTCCCGGTCGAACGCGCCGACTTGAATGGCATAGCGGCCGGGGCGCGGCGGCCGAGCGACCGCGTCGGTGTCGGCCAGCGCACCGCCTGATGGTGCGGCCGACACGTCGTCGGACCCGACGCCGGGCGGCTCCTCGCTCGGGCTGACTGGCGTCGCGGTCTCCTCGACCGCGGTGTCGGGGGTGGCGGGGGCCGACGTGCCGCCATCGCGCTGCACTGGCTCGACCGGCGCAGCGTTGTCCACTGTCGGTACCGATTCGGGCACGTCGGTCACCGGACCCGCCACGCTGGGGACCGGGTCCCCTGCTGTCTCGGAGACCGGGACGGGCGTCACCTCGGCGCGCGCCAACGGGGCCTCGCTGCCGGCCGGGCCCTGGGATCCGCCCCGCGCGAGATAGAGGGCGACGGCACAGAGGCCCACGAAGAGGATCACTAGCGGTAGAAGGGCGCCGGCTCCCGGATGGCTGGGCCGGCTCAGCCGCCGGCGCGTCTACTGGCTCCGTCGGCGGCTCATGCCCACCTGCATGTTCGAATGCCTTGATGGAGTCGTTCAACTCCTTCAACGATATCGTCAACGGGTCGTCGTCTGTGGTCGCTGTCCAACTCTAGTGGACCGTGCTGGGCAGACGCAACGCGTCTGCCCGGCGGGGCGAGGCGCGCCACGTTGCCGGCTATGCCAGAATAAATGGCTGTTCGCGCCAAACATTTGCGAGCCTTCCTTCCATGCTGTCGTTACATCCGACTTCGGGTCCGGCCGCGCCCTGCCCGTGCCGACGGTTCCCCCGCAGCCTCGTGACCGTGGCGTCCGGTCTTGTCTTGAGCGTTTCGCCACCGGCAGGGGCACAAGGGCTGGTGCCCGGGCACGGTTCGGTCGAACCGTCCACCCAGTCGACCGCGGCGGAGCAGTCGGCCGGGGTACCGCACCCGCGTGAGTTGCCGGGGAGTGAGGCCACCGTGCGTGCCGGCGAGTTGGCTCCCCCCGGCGCTGTCGCCGGGCCGCCTCCGCCGCTGCCACCCGAGTTGGTCTCGCGCGACGAGCGGGGACAGGCTACCGTCCGCGCCATCAAGCTGGTCGAGGGGATCCGCCTCGACGGGAGGCTGGACGAACCGGTGTATCAGACCATTCCGGCCATCGACGGGTTCGTCCAGCAGATGCCCGACGAGGGGGCGCCGGGCACCGAACGGACCGAAGCCTGGATCATGTTCGACCAGACCCACGTCTATGTGAGCGGCCGTTTGTGGGAGTCGGCGCCGGCCCGCGAGTGGGTCGCGAACGAGCTGCGGCGAGATACGAGCCAGCTCCGCGAAAACGACAGCTTCTGGGTGGCGTTCGACACGTTCTACGACCGGCGGAACGGCGTGGCGTTCTATACGAACCCCCTTGGCGCGCTTGGCGATTTTGCGATTTCCAACGAGGGGAACCCGAACACGGACTGGAATCCGGTCTGGGACCTTCGCACCGGACGGTTCGACGGTGGGTGGACGGTGGAAATGGCGATTCCCTTCAAGTCCCTCCGCTATCGGCCGGGACCCGCGCAGATGTGGGGTGTCCAACTGCGCCGCACCGTGCGCCGGAAGAACGAGCTGGCGTATCTCACGCCGGTGCCAATCTCCGTAGGACGGAGGGGCATCTTTCGGCTCTCCGACGCGGCGACCTTGGTGGGGCTCGAAGTGCCGGCCGGCGATCACACGCTCGAGATCAAGCCATACGCGATCGCCGGGCTCACGACCGACCTCACCGCCAGCCCGCCTCGGCGGAACGAGACGGACGGCGACGTCGGGGCCGACGTCAAGTACGGGATCACACAGAATCTGACGGCCGACCTGACTTTCAACACCGATTTCGCGCAGGTCGAGGTGGACGAGCAGCAGGTGAATCTCACCCGGTTCAATCTGTTCTTCCCCGAGAAGCGCGAGTTCTTTCTCGAGGGCCGTGGCATTTTCGACTTCGCGTTGGGCGGCGGCGCCAGCACGCGCGATGGTGCGTTGCGTCAGATCGGTGGAGGGGGCACCGGAGGTCGGGGCGTTGGATCGGCTCCGACCCTGTTCTACTCGCGTCGGATCGGTCTCGAAAGCGGGGCGATCGTCCCGATCATCGGCGGCGGACGTGTCACCGGCAAGGTGGGCGCGTTCGATGTCGGGGCGCTCAACATACAGACCGACGACGAGGTCATCTCGGGGGCCGAGTCGACGAACTTCACCGTCGTTCGGGTGAAGCGGGACATTCTGCGTCGCAGCAGCGTGGGGATGCTGCTGACGAACCGGTCGGTGTCGGTGGCCGGCGACGGCTCGAGTGGCACCTACGGCGTCGACGGGACATTTGCGTTCTACGACAACGTCAGCCTGCTCGGCTACGCCGCCAAGACCCAGACCCCGGGGCGCGACACCCGGGACCAGGACACGAGCTATCAAGGTCAGCTCACCTACGCGGGAGACCGGTACGGGGTACAGGCTGACCAGCTGTTGGTCGGCAAGAACTTTTCACCCGAAGTCGGGTTCGTGCGTCGCGACAATTTCCGCCGGTCGTACGCGACCGGGCGGTTCAGCCCGCGACCGTTGTCAATCGAGGCGGTCCGACAGTTCCGTCTCGAGGGCAGCTTTGAGTACATTGTGGCCGCCGATACCGGGCGGGTGGAAACGCGGCAGTCACAACTGGCGTTCTCCACGGAGTTCGAGACGAGCGACCGCCTCGGGGTGTCGGTGACGGACAACTACGAATTGCTCGTGGAACCGTTCGAACCCGGTCCCGGGGTGACGCTGCCCGTCGGTGGCTACGGATTTCGTGACGTGGAGGCCACCTACACGGGTGGAGCCCAGCGTCGCTTGAGCGGCACGGTGACGGTCCGGCTGGGCCAGTACTTCAGCGGCGACATTCGGACGGTTGGTTTCAGTCGGGGTCGGGTGGAGTTGACCCCGCAGCTGTCGATTGAGCCGACCGTGTCGATCAACTGGGTGGATACCCCTCAGGGGTCCTTCCGGACGGATCTCGTCGTGTCCCGGGTGACCTACACGTTTACGCCCCGGATGTTCTTCGCCGGACTGCTTCAATACAACTCCGGCACCAACACCGTGAGCAACAACCTTCGGCTGCGCTGGGAGTACACCCCGGGAAGCGAGCTGTTCATCGTTTACACAGAAGACCGGGACAGCGATCCCCTGCGGCCTGACCGATTCTCGGAGCTGCGTAATCGAGGATTTGTGGTCAAGGTAAATCGACTATTTCGTTTCTAAAGCCGCATGTTTTCCAGATCAGCGCGTGGACGTCTCACCGTCAGGGACCTGGGGCGCTTTCCCGATGACACGCTCTTTCATCGCGTGGCCCGGGCCGTGTGTCACGCCGGCTGCCTGCCCCGCAAGGAACTGTATGAAGCGTGGGAGATGGCTCGACGTGTTCGTCGGCTCTTTCGGGGCGGTCGCGTCGTGGACCTGGGGGCCGGACACGGCTTGCTGGCTCAGGTCATGCTGCTGCTTGACGATTCGTCGCCGGACGCGCTCGTCATCGACTCAACATTACCGACCTCGCGGGTGGCGGTGCACGACGCGCTGGTCGCGGTGTGGCCGAGACTGGCCGGCCGTGTGGCGTTTGTCGCCGGCTCGATGGAGGACGCCGAGATTCGCGACACCGATGTCGTCGTCTCGTGTCATGCGTGCGGCGCGCTCACGGACCTGGTGCTGCAGGGTGCCGTGGCCGCTAGGGCACGGGTGGCCGTGCTGCCCTGTTGTCACGATCTCGATACCGGGGAGACCGGTCGGCTCACCGGGTGGGTTGACGGTCCCTTGGCCGTCGACATCCTGCGGGCCACAGCTCTGACCCAACAGGGGTATCGCATCTGGACCCAGGCCATCCCGGCCGACATCACGGTCAAGAATCGGCTCTTGCTTGGCGCCCCAGCGTCAGCGCCCCTCGGTGACTCACCGTGACTCGGACCGCGGTCGTGCGGGCGTATAATCCGGCAAATGAGAGTGCGAACGCTTGGATTGTCGTGCCTGATCGCGCTGTGCGGGCTGGTTCTGGCCGGACCGGCCGCGGCTCAATGTGAACCGGACGGCGACACCCGGTTCGTGTGCGGACCGATCAGCCCCGAAGATCTCGCCGTGGTGCCCGAGACCCCGTGGGTGATGGTAGCGAGTTGGGAAGACGACGGCTACCTCTCTGCGGCCAACCGCCGCGATGCCAGCACCGTGCGACTGTTCCCCATCGCCACGCCCCAGGAGCGCCACGACACCGCGGTGTACGCTGACTGCCCCGGCATGGTCACGGATGGTTTCCGAGCCCACGGGATCAGCCTGCGTCCTGGGGGCGAGGGCACGCATGACCTGTATGTGGTCCGCCACGGAGCGCGAGAGGCGGTCGAGGTGTTTGAGGTGGACGCGCGCGGAGCAACGCCGAGCCTCACCTGGACCGGCTGCGCGGTGGCGCCGGAGGGCCTCGGCCTGAACGCGGTCGTCGCGTTGCCGGATGGCGGATTCGCGGCGACAAGCCCGCGCACCGGCGACATCTGGGAGTGGCACGCCGGCCCCGGCTGGACGCGTGTGCCGGGCAGCGAGGGCATCGGCCCGAACGGCCTGGAGGTGTCAGCCGACGGCCGTTGGTTCCTGGTAGCCGGCTACGCGAGTCAGTCAGTCATCAAGCTCTCGCGTGGGCAAACGCCGGTCAGCCAAGACCGGGTCGAGGTGGGGTTCAACATCGACAACGTGCATTGGGCGCCCGACGGCACCTTGCTCGCGGCCGGACACACCGCGCCGACGGGGACCCGGGTTGGCGAGTGTATCGCGCGCCGTGGGTGCGACGGGATCGTCTCGTTCGTGGCCCGGGTCGACACGGAGGCGATGACCTCACGGGAGATCTTCAGATATCCCACCAACGACTGGTTGATTCTCGGCACCACCGCCATCGAGGTGGGCGACGAGCTGTGGGTGGGCCAGGTGGCGGGTGGCACTCGCATCGCCAGGGTGCCGCTACGCTGACGCCCCGCCGAATACCTAGCAAGTTGCTGAATAAGCGTCAGAAAACCTAGGTGAGCCCGGCCAGGGGGCCGCTCACATCGATGAAATCGCCCCGTTGCCCGCGCGCGTGTTCAAGGCCCACGTGGTCGACGTCGAGGCCCATGGCGCGTGCCACGCTCACGAGGAGGTGCTGATGGGGCATGCCAGACACTCGGGTGTTCCCGCCGGTCAGGATCTGTGACGGGACCCGCATCTCCGCTGGCGTCTCGTGGGGCCAATACATGTAGCGCCCCGTGTTGAACGCCCACGAACCCCCGATGAGCACCGGGCAGTAGTGGCTGTACCCGTGCCACCCATCGCCAAGCTCGGAGCCCCACAGGATGAGGGTGTTGTCCATCATCGAGCCGCCGCCAACGTCCGGCATCGCTTCCAGGGTGCTGACGAGGCGCGCGACCTGGCCGGCGTGATACTGGACGTAGTCGGTCATCGCCGCGTGTTTTGCCGGGTCGTCGTAGATATAGTGCGCGATCCCCTTGTGCACCTTGTCACTGATGGCGGCGGCACCGAATTCCGCGGTCGGCATCTCTCCCAGAGACAGCGACACCACCCGGGTGATGTCGCAACTGAACGCGGCGGCGATGATGTCCGCGAACGCGTCGAATCGCATGTCGTACTTCTCGAACGCCGCCGCCGGTTGCGCCGGAGCGTTGCACGCCAGTGTGGCCAGCCCTTCCAGCCGGTACCCCAGTCGCTCGACGAGCCCGAAGTGGGACTCGAGACGAGCGCGGTCGGTGGCGCCGAGTTGCGGGGCGAGCTGGCGATATTCGTTGTAGGCGAAGTCGAGCGTCGTCCGGCGGCGCCGGCCGACGGCGTCGCCGGATGAGGCGGGTCCGAAGACACGTCCCCAGGCTCTCAACGGCGTATTCTCCGTGGGCAACCGGACCCCACCGAGGTTGTAGGCGATCGGCCGACCGGCTTCGAGCGCCGCGTCCACCGACAGTTCCAGCGAGGGCAGTCGATCGGGTCTGGCGATGTGGGCGGCGACGAGTTGGTCAAGCGACGCTGACGTCGACCGCGTGTCCCGGGCGGCGAAGTCGGCGTTGTTGCCGGTCCAGGCGTGAATCCACCCGCGATCGTGCCGGTTTCCGCCCACGTCGAGCTCGGCCGTCGCCAGCGAGAGACCGTCCAGCGCGAGCACCCGGTGTCGGTGCGCGTAGAGCGGCGCCAGCGGCCGGCTGAATTCGCTTTGAGGGAGGCCCTGCAGGTCGAGCGCCCACGGCTCGTCTTCCGACCGGCCGGTGGGACGCATCTTCCACTCGCTGTATGGCCAGCCGTGGCAGTGGCTGATGACGACCAGACGTCTCGGCGGCTCGGCCGGTTGCGCGAACGCGCGCAACGTGCGCTCTGGCAGTGCGGCCCCGAGTGCCGTGAGCCCGCCGAGCTGAAGAAGGTGTCGCCGCGAAATCATGGAGCGTCTCCCAAGGGCACTGATCAGTGTTCTAAGCCTGGTCGCGTTCCGGCACGGAAGAGGTCGCTTCCCGCGATGGAGACCAGCAGGGTCTTGATCGAGTCGTCTTCGCGGAAGCCGGCCTGTAGCGTCCCGAGTCCGGGCGTTGCCGCCTCGAGCTGGTCGCCGAGCGCATACCGTGTCCAATGCATCACGTAGCAGTCTCGCACGCGATCGCTGCCGGCGAGCTGATGTGCGAAATCGACGCCGTCGGTGAAGGTGATCTGCTCACCGCCGGCCAGCGTGAGCGTGCCGCTCGCGTCGACCGCCTGCCCGTTGTCCTGGGCCCGCCACTGTCCGACTGCATCGTAGTGCTCGAACGCAAACCCCGGTGGGTTGATCTGTCTGTGGCACGTGTTGCAGGTTGCGGGGCTCGTGGCTGCCGCGGTGCGTTCGCGATTCGTGGACTCGACGGCAAGCGTGTCCGGCGGCAACGCGGCTTCCGCGCCTTGAATCGGGGTACCCAGGTGCATGCAGGCGAGCCGCTCGAGCACCCGTTTCCCTCGCAGAATCGGTCCCGGCTGGATCGCATACGCTCCGAGCGCCAGCACCGATGGCAGGGTCAGCACACCCGCGCGCTCGGTGGCGGGAAACTCCGCGGGGTACAGCGTCAGTTCCTTCTCGCGCCCAATCGAGGCCACGACCAGCTCGATCGGCTTCGTCACGGTCTCCCCGTCCGCGATCCGCTTGGCGTTGGCGCCGTAAATCGGCGCCGTCGCGTCCGACATGTACCCGTGGTTGTCGGTCATCAGGGCGCGGAACGTGCCCGCGCCGTCGAAAATCGTCTGCTCGACGAACAACTCGGTCTCGAACTTCATCGAGTACCGCACGGGACCCAAGATAGCGGGCCACTCCAGGTCATCGTCGGAGGCCTGCTTCAGACGCGGGGTAATGCCGAACAGGGGGCCGAAGGCGCGCCGGGCCGGGGCGACGAGGGTTACCTCGTCGGTGCCAAGCCACTGATGATGAAAGTGCACGATGGCCGGCCGAGCCTTCGGGTCGTCCACCATCCGCCGGGCCTGGCGCTCCATCCCGGCCGTGGTGCCCAGCTCGCCGGCCGCCGCCGCCTCGAACAGCGCATCATCTGGCATCGAGTCCCACAAGAAGTAGGAGAGTCGTGTGGCCAGCTCCCACTGGTCCGGGGCTTCCGTCGTGTCGCCCGGCTCGACCCTGAAGTGAAACGGCGGTGCCTGCAGGATTCCCGCAACCGTGACCGCCACCGCTTCGTCGGGCGGCCCGGTTGTGAGGTTGGCGATCCAGAACGCGGCCAGCCGCTCGTGTTCGTCAGCTCGGATCGGGCGGCGATAGGCCTGCCGGGCGAAGCGCTGGATGCTCGTCCAGGCGCACGCCTCCTGCTGAGTCGCAGGCAGTGTGGTCCAGTCGGCGCAGGTAAAGAATGTCGGAGACTCGAGTGCGAACGCCGCGAAGTGCATCGCGGCCAAGTGCAGCTCCTCGACTTGATAGGACGAAGGGCTTTGCCCTTGCGCGATCCCCTCGAAGCCCTCCGAGCCCGGCTCGGCCGGGAACCGCCACGGCCACACCGGTGGGGGCGGGGGAGGCAGAAAGACGCCTTTGCTGGCCGTGCGCCGCGGGCTCAGCCTGTCGGCGAGGGGTGAGCGCTTGGGCCAGCGCGCACCGTCTCTCGGGAATCCGAGCAGATCGGCGATGGTGTTGTTGTATTCGGCCGGGGTCAACGCCAAGGGGGCGGTGTCTGACGTTGCCGTCGGGGCCGAGGGGCGTTGGCCTACCACGAGGGTGGGAGCCAGGGCGACGAACGCCAACACGACCAGGAGTCCGGACCGTCGTGGCGACGATGATGACGAGGGCGGCAGCGAAAGGTTCATCGTTCCAAGAATCTCAACCTGCGACTCCCCGAGTCAAGCGGGGCAGGGTGGGGTCGACACGAGGGGTTCAGTCGAGCTGTCGGAACACCCGGCGGACGCGGTCGATGGCCCAGTCGATCTCCTCCCGGGTGATGACCAGCGGAGGGGCGAATCGGATGACGTCCTCATGCGTCTCCTTGCAGAGCAGGCCTTGTGCCTGCAGGGCTTCGCAATACCGACGGGCACCGCCGGTCTCCGCATGGAGTTCAACCGCCACCCAGAGACCGCGGCCCCTCACCTCGCGGATACTCGGACTGTCGATCTGCCGAAGCTGATCGAGCAGGTAATGCCCGAGGGTGGCCGAGTTCTCCACCATCCCTTCGTCAATCAGGACCCGCAGCGCCTCTCGAGCCACCGCGCAGCCCAGCGGGTTGCCCCCAAAGGTCGACCCATGGTCGCCCGGCTCGAAGACACGCATCGGTTCGTCAGCGGAGAGTACGGCCGACACGGGATAACAGCCGCCGGCGAGTGCTTTTCCCACGATGACGGCGTCCGGGCGGATGCCTTCGTGCTCGAACGCGAACAATCGCCCCGTACGTCCCAGCCCGCTCTGGATTTCGTCGAGCATGAGCAAGACACGGTGGGCTCGGCAGGCCGCTTCGAGGTCTCTCAAATACCCGTCGGGAGGGATGATGATGCCGGCTTCCCCCTGAATCGGTTCGATCAGGACCGCCGCCACGTTGGGGTTGAGCGCTCGACGTACCGCCTCGATGTCGCCATATGGCAGGCAGGTGAACCCGGGCGTGAACGGGCCAAAGCCGCGCTTGTACTGTTCGTCGGTCGAGAAGCCGACGATCGTCGTCGTGCGACCGTGGAAGTTGTTGGAGAAGACTAGGACCTCGGCCTGGTGCTCCGGGACGCCCTTGACCGTATAGGCCCACTTGCGAGCCATCTTGATCGCCGTCTCTACCGCCTCGGCCCCGGTGTTCATCGGCAGCACGCGCGGGAACCCGGTGAGCGTCGCCACTTCTTCGTAGAAGGGGCCCAACTGGTCGTGACGAAACGCGCGCGACGTCAGCGTGACGCGCGCCGCCTGTTGCTGGAGCGCGGCGACGATGCGCGGATGGCAGTGGCCCTGATTCACGGCCGAGTAGGCGGCCAGACAATCGAGATACCGGTTCCCGTCGACGTCCCACACCCAGACCCCGTCGCCGCGCGTCAGCACGACGTCGAGCGGATGGTAATTCTTGGCGCCAAAGCGCTCTTCGAGCTCGATGAGCTCGTGCCGGTCAGTCTTGGTCGCGTCCATGCGCGCGTGCGCCTCCAGGAGGTCAACGGTGAGGTCGTGCGGTCGCTCGATGATCTGGGAAGTGTACTCGGAGTGGTCCGCGATGCGAGCCACGCGCCGGTCCAGTCGGGCTGGTCAGGCGCGTCCGTGCGTTCGGGGCAACGCCCCGACTGAGGAGTGCTCCAGGCAGGCGGCCTGTGACCGAGGAAGCAACGCCGCCAGACGGACGCCTCGCCAGGAAACCGAGGGGTAGGTGTCGAAGGCCCACCACTCGGTGGCCATGTTGTCATCGGTGATGACCGGCTCGTCCGTGGTGCGGGCCAGGATGCGGGTGCGGTCCTCCCAGGTGGGTCCACCGCGCCACGTGTCCTCAGCCAGGATCTGGTCGAGCACGCCCTCGTCGAGGAGCGGATCAATCACGGGTGTGCCGCGGATGGTCCAGGCCTCCAGACTCGCTTTCCACCGGTCGGGATCCCAGATGATCGGATCGAAGCCGGCGATCATCATGTTCTGGTAACGCAGCGCGTGCGGGAAGACGGTGCTGACCGTCTTTTGCGCCGCCGTCGATTGGGTGGAATTCAAATAGATCACGCCACCAGCGGGGTGCGTCGCATGATCTCGACGTAGCCGCCATTGATCTCCACCACCGTGATACTCCGCACGTCGTCGAGATTCGAGAGCACCTCGGTCCACGAGCCGGACCCGAGCCCGATCATGAGGATGTCGCTGGGAGCGGGATGAAACACTGGAATCATGTAGGCTCGGAGCGCCCGGTTGGTGTCCTCGTCAGGTCGCGGGTCGATGTTCATCTGCGCGTCGTACGAGCCGCCCCCGTACACCGTGCCGCTGTCGCTCATGTTGACGACCCCACTCCGGTTTTCCACGGTGTGGGCGAACTGACGTCCCGCTTCGTAGTCGTCCTGATACAGCAGTTTCTCGTAGAGGGCGTCGTACAAGGTCGGAGACGACCAGAGCACCACGGCCGAGATCAGCGCAAAGCTGGCGCCGATCCCTCTTCGTGTCGAGGGTTGCGTGGCGGAGGTGGCCATCAGCAGGCAACTCATGGCCGTGCCAACCAATACCAGCCCTAAAGTCAGCACCCGAAGCGAGACCACGTCGAGCAGCCACAGTCCCGTGGCCAAGCTCCCGATCGTTGACCCGACGATGTTGGCGACATAGAGGTAGGACAATCGCGTACCGGCATCCCTGTCGGCCGGAATCGCGTAGTGCGAGAGCAGAGGAAATCCGGTGCCGAGACCCGCCGCGGCGAAGGCGAAGAATGGCAACATCCGTTCTGGGTCGAGGTCGCGGGCGCTGATCAGTTCGGCCGTGAGCGGCACGACCAGGAAAGCCGCGATGTTGCCGACCAGGAAGAACAGCCCGACGAAGAACAGGGGGTCGGCGTCTTCCTCGGTGTCCGTCAGGTCGCAGTAGTTGCGTGCGAATAGTGCCCCGAGTGCGAGCCCTGTCAGATACGCGCTCAGCAGGAAGCCGAACGACTGCGGTTCGCCCTCGGTGGCAAAACCGTAGACCCGAATCCACAGGATTTCGTACGACAGGGGAATGAAGCCGCTCAGCCCGCCCACGACGAGCGCGATCCGCAGTTTCACGCGATTCGGCGCTCCACCGCGGCCAGGCCAAACACCACGATGCCCAGCCAGGCGCTGAGCCCGGCGGCGGCCTGGACTGTGCCGACGAGTCCGAGCGCCCGCAGAAGCACGGTGGCGGCAAAGTAGGCGCCGGCCGCCGCGCCGAGCGTATTGGCGAAATACAATGTGCCGACCGAGCGTCCGACATTGCCTGAGAGCGTCGCCAGATGCCCGACCAGCAGCGGGAGCGTCGCGCCCATCAACGTTGTTGGAATGACCACGAGCAGGAACGCCACGATGCCCGTGGCCAGGTACCCGATCCCCACCGGCCATCCCGCGACCACGTTGAAGAGGTCGAGGCTGAAGAAGCCGAACAGGTCGATCCCGATCTCCGAGCCGGCAAACAGCGGGACGGTCGCCGCAGGGTAGGTTCGTGACAGCACACCCCCGGCAAGGCTGTCCACCCCAATCCGAGCATGAACGCTGTCACCACGATGGTGGAGGACACCGCGTCGAGGCCGTAGATCACGAACAGCGCCCGCTGCCAGGCGATCTGGTAGATCAATGTCGCCGCGCCGGACAGAAAAAAGATCACCGCGAGCCAGGGTCTCATCTGGTCATCTATCTTGTCCGCTCCGTCTGGGGGGTGGGTAGACGCGGTCGGGTCAGAAGCGCCAGTGCTTCGACCTGTCTGGTTTGCGGCATCATGTCGATCGGCTGCACCGAGCGGACCTTGAATCCGAGGCGGCAGAGCAGGTCGAGGTCGCGGCACAACGTCGCCGGATTACACGACAAGTAGACCAACTTGGTTACTGGACACTGGGCAATGGCGTCGAGTACGGTCTCCCGCGCGCCGGCGCGGGACGGGTTCAACACCACCGCGTCCGGCGCCTCCTCACGCAGTTGGTCGAGCCCACGCTCCACGGCGACCGGAGCGATCCGGATGTCTCCGATCCGCCGCGCGCGGATCGTCGACTTCAGGTCGGCGACGGCGCTGCGGTTGCCTTCCGAAAACAGCACGCGACGGAACTGTCGTCTTAGTGCCAACCCGTGGGTGCCGACACCGGCATAGAGGTCCGCCAGAACATCGCCGCGCCCGAAGAACTGCTCCATGAGGGTGTGGATGGTCGGCAGCAGCGCCAGGTTTACTTGAAAAAAGGCGGCCGGAGACACCCGGAGCCGATATCCCGCGTGGTCGATCCAAACCTCGCGGTCGCCCCACAGCGGGCGGACGGCGCCGCGAATGACCTGTGCGTCCGTGGCCGGGTTGAGGTTCACCGAGATGCCGGTGACCGCGGGGCAGTGTCTCCGGAGTCCGTCGACCGGGAAGGACTGGCGTTCGGTGGCGCGGAAGACGAGCGTGAGATGCTGCCGGGTCGGATCGGTACCGCACCGCACGTCGATGTGCCGCAAGGTAGACGGAATCTGTCGCGATGTCTCGAGGAAACGACGGATCCGGCGAGTGGTGTCGAGCAGGTCCGGGACCAGCACGCGACAATCCGGCGCGTCGACGATCTCTCGGCTGCCGGTGCGGAAGTAACCCATCCGCAGGCCGCGCCGGGACAGCCCGATCGCCATCTTGGCCCGGTTACGGTAGCCCTCCACCCCCGGCGATGGCACACACGCCAGCGGTCGGACGCGACGCAGACTCGGGTGCTTCCCGAGGGCGTGCGCCAACAGATGGCGCTTGCGCTGGAGCTGATCCGCATACTCGACCCCGAGCAGGGCGCAGGCGCCGCAGTCCTCGCTGTGGGGGCAACGGACCAGGGTGTCGTTTTTCATGAACAGGCGTACAATACGCGAATCTTTGACCACCCACCGACATCTCATGCACAGGGTTCGCGCGCTCGATCCGCCCGGCTCGACTGGCAACGTGCTGGCGACGTTGCCCGCACCGTCGCGTCGTGCCGCCCGGGCCGCGCTTCCGATGACCGCCGACGAGATGCGGCAGCGGGGCTGGGACGGGGTCGACGTGGTGTTCGTCACCGGCGACGCCTACATCGACCACCCGAGCTTCGCCATGGCGATCCTGGGCCGGGTGCTCGAGGCGGCCGGCTTCCGGGTTGGTATCGTGTCCCAACCAGACTGGCACTCCGCCGAAGATTGGACGCGGTTCGGCCGGCCACGGCTGTTCTTCGCGATCAGCGCCGGCAACATGGACTCAATGATCAATCACTACACGGCCAACCGGAAGGTCCGCAACGACGACGCGTACACGGCGGGCGGTCGGATTGGGTCGCGTCCGGATCGCGCGACGCTGTCGTATTGTCAGCGGGCGCGGGAGGCGTACCGCCACGTTCCGGTGATTGCGGGTGGCGTCGAAGCCTCGCTCCGGCGTCTGGCCCATTACGACTATTGGAGCGACACGGTGCGTCGCTCGATTCTGCTGGATTGCAAAGCGGACCTGCTCGTTTTTGGCATGGGCGAGGAAGGCATTGTCGAGATTGCCCGCCGGCTCGACGCGGGGGAGACGGTGTGCGACCTTCGTGACATGCGCGGCGTCGCCTTTGCGCTGGGCGCGTCTGAGGCGGCGCCTGATGACGCCCTGACGCTCCCGTCGTTCGAAAACGTCCGCGACGACACGCTCGCCTTTGCCGAAGCAACCAAGATCATTCACAACGAGACCAACCCCTACAACGCGCGGCGGTTGGTGCAGCGTCACGGCCGCCGGACGATCGTCTGTAACCGTCCGGCACTGCCGATCTCGCAGCCCGCCATGGACCGGGTCTACGGGCTGCCCTACACCCGGCGGCCACACC
>Ga0310121_10003611_pt1 | contig 14035 bp, 10 predicted proteins | sample CB27_Tmax_986_MG_FD_203504 | JGI IMG/M metagenome (GOLD analysis project Ga0310121, IMG submission 203504) | Marine microbial communities from Western Arctic Ocean, Canada - CB27_Tmax_986 | ecosystem: Environmental > Aquatic > Marine > Oceanic | place: Canada: Western Arctic Ocean | collected... | reverse complement strand
GCTGACGGTCCGAACATTCCATGCGATGGCCGATGACTTCGCCGTGGGGAGTCAGGGGATGCTTGTGGCGGGGACGACCACTTTGGATCCCATCGGGATTGGGGTTTCCGCGGGCGTGGATCTCCGGGCAGTGACGTTGTCCGGGGCGACGCTCTTCGTGGGTGGCGATGGGTACGGCGTGGCCAGTCCTCACTCCACATTGCTACGCTGCCCCTTGGTGGCAGGTGAAGTGCAGTCGTGTCTGAGAATGCCAGTGGTTCATTCACCCGAACATTGCTCGAAACAGTCGTTCTTTCATGTCCGTCGTTTGTTGGCGCTTTCGTCTCAGAAGTTATTGGTTTCGGGGTTCACGGTGCGCGATCTACACAACCCGGAGTCCGACGACTTCGAGGCGCATGTCGCGCTGTGGGATGGCAACACGAAGAGCTCCTGTCCAGGGCTGGGGGTCTACAGTGGCGAAGTGTACACCAATCATGCAACCAGCTCATACACACTGGCTGTCAACGCGCATCCGCCCGGCGTTCGCGAGGGGTTCTATGCGATGGGCGCGAGGAGCCTGGAGGACATCTGGATCGCCGGTGCCCGTGGGGCCATTCAGCACCACGATGGGTTTGTCTGGAGCGTCGTGCATCCCGAAGCATGGCCCGAGACCGCGGCGTGGAATGAGCACCACGACGTGTACGATCTGGTGGTGACCGAGGACGATGTTCATTTTGTGGGTGACGGCGTGGGCGTCCGTGTCGGGGGCTGCCGAGACACATTTTACCTTCACGCGGCCCGACAGGATGGGCAATGGGTGTTCGATCATTTGGTCCATTTCTCTTCGATTGTCTCGGATTGTGGGCAGCCGCCCTTCGACCACGCGGGGCTGCGGGGAATTACGCAGGATCCAATGACGGGGGACTTGATCGGGGTGGGTTGGGCGCCCGATGATCCGCTGATTCCCACGACACACCGGGCACTTGTGATGCGATTGGAGCGACCCTGATGAAACGGTGGTGTGCCGTCGTATTGCTCGTTTTCTTGATCTCGCCGGGCTGTCGTCGTGACAAGACTCGTTCTTCCGAGCGTCGGGTCGACAGAGAAACGCCGATTACGCATCCTGTCTCTTCGCTTCAGACAATCCACAACAAACAAGGCGAATGGCGCGATTTCCACAGTTTCTACGGTGTGTATGTGGCCGACAAGAAGGTTGGCTGGGCGGAGGAGACGGTACGACAGGTCGCCGATGGTGGCGTGCGAACGGAGATGACGCTCAAGCTACGTCTGGTGCGCATGGGGACTGAGATGGTCATGCTGTTCACGGAAGAGGCCGAATATGATCCGCCCCCCCAGGGTCGTATGCGACTCGTTCATTCGGTGCAAGAGATGGGGGCGGCCAGTCGGGTTGTGTACGACGGGAAGCGTCAGGATGAACACTTCGTCATGCGAACCACCGTGGGCGAAAAGACCCAAACCAAGACCATCCCCTTGCCCAAACGGAGTGTTGCGGATCGGGCCCCCTTCCTTCGGATTAAGAAGTTAACCGCGGCGTCGCCGGGAACAACGGTCGTCGGATGGGACTTTGACTACCAACAATTGGTTGATATCCGGATGGAATCCAAAGTGTTGTCGACAAAGGCCACGCGTCTTCATGGCGTCCCTGTGACGGTTTTGGTTGTCGAAACGTTCGTACCCCACGAGAATCTCACCATGACCGAGCGATTGACCGCCGAAGGTCAAACCTTGGAAACCCAAGTGGGTCATTTGTTCCGCCTGGTGTTGGAAGACAAGCACGTGGCCCAAGATGTGTCGGCAGTGTTGCCGGACATGTTCAAGTCAGCGACCATTTCGTTGGACCGGCCCCTCGGCGCTCCCGGCTCGGTGCAGAGCCTCTCGTTACGATTGACCGGCATCCCGTCGACGTTGGTTCTGGATGACGAACGTCAAAAACGCGATGGTGAACGCTTGCACATCCGTCGCGTGCCCTTTGCCGAGGTGCCCCTGGTGGATCTCCACAAAGACGATGAACGCAAGTTTCGGGAGATCACACCCTTTATTGACCACGATGACGTCAGCTTGCGTGCGCTGTCGTCGCAGGCTCGTGGAGACATGGGTACAGTGGACCATGTGCGCTCCCTGAACCATCTTGCGCACCAAGCGCTTCGGTACACGCTGGAGACCGCTCCGGAATCGGCCAGTCAGATTCTTCATGGGGGCCGGGGGGATTGCAGTGAATATACGCGCCTCTTTGTTGCGCTGTGTCGCAGCGCGGGATACCCAGCACGCGAAGTGACCGGCGTCGCGTATGCGGGCGACAGCGATCCCGGCTTGGTGTATCACGCCTGGGCAGAGGTGTATGTGAAGGGTCGGTGGTTGGCCGTCGATCCTACGTGGGATCAACTCCCCATCGACGCCACTCATCTGACACTGGCCCGGGACAGTGTGTCGGGTTTTGTGGGCCTTGTGGGCGGCATTCAGGCGTCCGTCATATCGGTGAACCAATAGCAGAGAGGTCTCCAAGAGAGGAAAAAAATGGGGATTTCCGGCAGGTCTTTTTGACTCCGCCCGATCCTGCGGTGATGCTTGAATCACCATGAAGACGGAACAATCCCTTGCCATTCGTGTCTTGCTCTTGCCCAAGGATACCAACGCCTTGGGAACGATTTTTGGCGGCGTGATTCTCAGTCATATTGACCTGGCAGCGGCTGTGGAGGCGCGGCGACATACGTCCCATCCCTTGGTGACCGTTGCCATGCGCGAAGTGGTGTTTCACCGCCCCGTGTATTTGGGGGACCTGGTCTCGTTTTATACGCGTCTTGTGCGTATCGGTACCACGAGCATTACGGTGCATGTGGATGTCCGGGCCGAACGGCACGGCGCCACCGAAGAGGTCGGTGTTACGGACGCCGAGGTGGTGTATGTGGCTGTGGACGAAGAGGGCAAGAAAGTACCGGTGCATTCCTAAGTGTCTTGAGTCTACGGGTTGGGGATCGGGAAATTCTTCTCTTCGGTTCCGATGAAAACCATATCTTCTGTTGCAATCGCACGTTCGGATCTGTTGTTGCCGGAATAGATCGTGTATAGAGCGAGACCATGTCGGATCAGACACCGTTTTTTGATCGCATTGCTCCGCTGTGTACCAGCATGCGTTGGACCGAGTGGGCCGGATATCACGCTGTTTCATCGTTCGACACCTGCCATGAGGTCGAGTACCACGCCATCCGGCAAGGCGCCGGTGTTCTGGATGTGACGCCCCTGTTCAAGTATGAGGTCACGGGCCCCGATTCGGGTCGATTTCTTTCGTTTGTGATGACGCGCAACATCGCCAAACTCAAAGTAGGGAGGGTGGTGTACACGTGTTGGTGTGATGAAGTGGGCAAGCTGGTGGACGATGGGACAGTCACTCGGCTGTCGGAATGTCACTACCGGGTGACATCCGCAGATCCCTCCTTCTCTTGGCTGGTGCAGTTGACGCGAGGATTTGACGTCCAGATCGAGGAGAGCACAAGCGAGCTGGGTGCCCTGGCGATCCAAGGTCCGCGGTCTCGCGATATCGTGGCCGACATCCTCGATGAGGACGTCACAAAGTTACGTTACTTTGGAGCCATGGCCGCTCGCTGTAGCGGTGTGGACGTGCATGTAACGCGCACCGGGTATACGGGCGATCTGGGCTACGAATTGTGGATTCCACGAGCCCATGCGCTCGCGGTCTGGGACGTACTCATGGCCGCTGGGACACCGCACGGGCTGCTGCCGGTCGGTTTGAACGCGTTGGACATGGTTCGCATTGAGGCCGGATATGTGCTCAACGGCGTGGAATACAACAGCGCCCGGCACTGTGTGATCCCGGAACAGAAAACGACCCCCTATGAGATGAACTTGGGGTGGACGGTCCAACTCAAACGAGACTATTTCGTGGGCCAGGAAGCCCTTCGTCGCGAAAAGACGCAGGGTCCCGCCCGTCAACTGGTGGGGCTTGTGCTCGATTGGGGAGAGCTCGAATCGCTCTACGCCGCGTGGGATTTACCACCAGCCATTCCGTCGGCTGCCTGGCGTTCGTCGGTTCCCGTTTATGCCAAGGACTCAAACCGACAAATTGGTTACGCGACCAGTGGAACCTGGTCGCCCATTTTGAAACAGAATTTGGCGATGGCTTTGCTGGACGCACCGCACATCAAACTGGGCACTCAGGTGCGTATGGAAGTGACAGTGGAACATGAGCGCAAGACGGTCACGGCGACCGTTACGAAGCGCCCATGGTACGACCCCCCTCATCGGAGCGCATAATGCGGAAGCAGTACGACGCAATCATCGTGGGTGGTGGGCACAACGGCTTGTGCTGCGCCGCCTATTTGGCTCGAGCAGGTCGCAAGGTGCTGGTCTTGGAGAGGCGCCATGTGCTTGGTGGTGCGGCGGTCAGCGAGGAAATTTATCCAGGCTTCACGTATTCCGTTTGTTCGTATGTGGTGAGTTTATTGCGTCCTCACATCATCCGGGATTTGGATTTGCCGCGCTTTGGATTACAGATCTTGCCATTGGACTGTGCGTTTACGCCCTATCCCGACGGTCGCTCGCTGGCGCGATGGGCCGACTCGGAACGGACGCGGCGTGAGATCGCTCGCTTCAGTCCCAAGGATGCGGAGGTCTATCCGGATTACAGCCGCATGATGGGTCGTCTGGCGCGCTTCGTAAAACCCATCATTGAAATGACGCCGCCGGATCCTGCCAGTGTACATCCGCGCGATCTGGCCGCCATGTTGAAGCTGGGCAAGCATTTTCGAGATTTTCCCTCCGACGAGCGAGTGGGCATGGCCAAGCTCATGACCATGAGCGCGGTGGATTTGCTGGACGAGTGGTTCGAGAGTACGGAGCTCAAAGCGCCCATGAGTGTCAGCGGGATCATCGGCACCTTCTTGGGTGTACGCTCTCCTGGTACGGCGTATGTGCTCTTGCACCATTACATGGGCGAAATCGATGGAGCGTTTCGGGCATGGGGTTTCTGCAAGGGCGGAACGGGAACCATCAGCATGGCCATCGCCAAAGCGGCTGAGAGTTTTGGGGCAGACATTCAATGTGAAGCCGCTATCGAGTCCATCGATGTGCGTGATGGGCGCGCTGTGGGCGTGGTGATGGAGAATGGCGATGTCTTGCGTGCCCCCGTCATCGTGTCCAGTTTGGATCCGCATCGGACCTTCATTCGCATGGTGGGCGAAGACCATTTGGACACGGAATTTGTGAACCAGATCAAGCGCTATCGCTATCGAGGCAGCTCCGGCAAGGTAAACCTCGCGTTGGATCGCTTTCCAGACTTTACGTGTCGGCCGGGTGACGGTCCGCATGTGCGGGGCGATATCGCCATTGCACCCAGCGTGGAGTACCTCGAACGCGCGTACGACGACGCAAAGTATGGCGCCTATTCGCGTCGCCCCTTCCTTAACGTGGTGGTCCCCTCCTTGACGGATCCGAGCGTGGCGCCTCCGGGCAAACATGTGATGAGCATCTTTGTCCAATATGCACCCTATGATCTCAAAGAGGGTCCCGAGGCGTGGCCCTCACAGCGGGATGCTTTTGGCGACGCTGTCATCGACACGTTGGCTGAATACTGTCCCACGCTCAAGGATTCCATTCTGCATCGTCAGGTGCTCACTCCCTGGGACATGGAGCAGGACTTTGGCTTGACCGGTGGCAACATTTTCCACGGTGAGCTCAGTCTGGAGCAGCTCTTTTTTCTGCGCCCCGCCCCTCGATGGTCCAAGTACCGGACACCGGTCAAAGGGCTGTGGATGTGTGGTTCCGGAACGCACCCTGGCGGCGGTGTCATGGGGGCACCCGGAGCCAACGCGGCCGGTGAGTTGCTTCGGAGTGGAACCCTATGAGTACGCAACACACCGTCGACGCCATTGTCATTGGCGGCGGTCACAACGGTCTCGTCTGCGCGGCGTCCTTGGCTCAAGACGGTCGCCGAACCGTGTTGGTGGAGGCTGCGGACGTGCTCGGTGGGATCGCCGCATCGCGTGCGCTGGCTGAGGGCTACAATGTCCCAGGACTCTTGCATGACACCGCAAGATTGCGTCCCAAGGTGGTGAAGGCGCTGGAATTGGAGGACCGGCATGGGTTGGTGCTTCGTGACCGGCCCGATGTGGCGGTGTTGCGAGCAGGACAGTCTCCGTTGATGTTGGGTGCCACGGACTGCGAGGGCGCCTCCGAGCACGATCGAAGAGCGTACCGTGACTATCGCGCTGTGATTCATCAATTCCGGACGGTGTTTGGGCGCGTGGTGGATACGGAGCCGCCAGACATTTCCGGCGAGCGCATCACAGGGTTATGGGATGCCATGCTGACGGGCTGGTCACTTCGTCGTCTCGGTAGCGCCGCGCTCTACGAGTTTCTGCGGCTTCCTCCCATGCCCGTTAATGATTGGATGGATGAGCTCTTCGACGACCCGATTCTGCAGGCAGCCCTGGCGTTTCCCATCGCGCTGGGTGGGTTCACGGGTCCCAGGGCACCGGGGACAGTGGCCACTCTGATGTTGGAGGAATGCACTGCGAACCAAGAGGTGGTCGGAGGGCCACCCGCGTTGATTCGTTCGCTTGTGTCGGCGTGTGAAGCACACCGTGTGGACGTGCGCACTGGGAGCGAGGTCCGGCGAATTCGGCTGGAGACGGGTTGCGTGCGCGGTGTGGACCTGGCCGACGGCACGACCATTGACGCCCCTGTGGTCGTGGCCACCTGCGATCCGCGGCGCACCTTCTTGGATCTGTTGCACCCGGCGGGCGTTTCGCCTTCGCTTTTGCATGCGGCAGAGAATATCCGAGCTCGTGGCACCGTTGCCAAAGTGCATCTGGCCGTGGAGGGGTCTTGTCCGCTCACAAGCGAGCACGGGGACCCTATTGAACGCTTTCGCCTCGTGTCCAGTTTGGACGACATGGAACGCGCATCCGATACCGTCAAATACGGGGAGATGTTTGCCGAGCCACCCTTGGAGGTGCAGGTGACGCCTTCGGATGATTCGGGGACCCGTGGGTATGTTGTGTCGGTGATTGCTGGATACGTCGCTCATGACCTCAACGGTGGCTGGACCGATGCACAACGGGCAGCACTCGGGGATCACGTGGTTCACCGTCTGGCAGCGCACATTCCCGACTTTTCGAAGCGAATCATTGCCCGGGAAGTCCTGAGCCCTGTGGATCTGGCGCAGCAATATCGTCTATCGGGTGGCCATCTGTACCATGGTGAGCACGCCCTCGATCAGATCTTGTTTATGCGACCGATGGCCCGCTGTGCGAATCACAAAACACCCGTAGAGGGTTTGTTCCTGGGCGGTTCGGGGACGCATCCCGGTGGTGGATTCACTGGGGGTCCTGGATGGCTTTCGGCACGAGCAGTGCTTTGACCCGCCCGATTGGAGAAGGGTAGAATGGACACTATGCACATTCGAAACGTGTTTGTTGGCATTGCAGTTGTTGTTTTCCTCGCTCCAAGCTGTGGCGGGGGAGGGAGCGGCAGTGTGGCCAAGGCAGATGCGGTGGATACGGATGTTGCGGATGTTGTGGACGCCATGGATACACCGGTCATTGTGCCCGATCAGGTCCCGGAACTTCCGCCCCCATCGGACACGCCGGAGGTTCAGCCCGATGGCAGCGAAGGCGAGTGCACGCTTGACGACGATTGTGTCGCTTTTCTGGGTCCTTTGGGTGTGTGCGAATGGGCCCAATGCGTGAACAAGATCTGTGAGGCGACATCGCTCGCTGATGGCATCCCATGCGACGACGACGACCAATGCACGCTGGACACGACGTGCACGGAGGGTGTGTGCGGCGGCGGCGAACCCGTGGATTGCGAAGACGCCAACCCCTGCACGTTGAATGAGTGTCAACCGCTCACGGGTTGTACAATGTCCCCCTTGACGGGCGTCCCTTGCGACGATCAAAACGATTGCACGTCCGGCGATGGGTGTTTGGTGGGCCAGTGCATAGGGGGCCCGAACAGTTGCGGCGAAGACTGTAGCAATGGTGTGGATGATAATGAGGACGGGGCGATCGATTGCAATGACACCGTGTGCGTCATGGATCCCGTGTGCACCCACATTTGTGTGCCGAGCACGACCGTGCAGTGTGACGACCTGATGACCATCGACATCGCAGGCAACGAGAGCACAAAATACACCACCAGTTGGCCGTGTACGACAGCCGAGCTGCCGGGATATGAGCACGCGGTGCTTTTCAATCACGTCAGTCATGTCACGGTCACCGTCGCGTTGGTCGATCCCCCCGCGGGAGCCCAGATATTGCACTTGAACGATTCGCAAGGCTTTGGCTGTCAGGCGGATCAGTGTCTGGAAGCCCATGACACCGAGCTGACATTCAAGTTTAAGCCGGGCGATGAGCACTACGTGGTGGTGGACACTCCAGCGGGTGTGGCGGGTTCCTTCGACCTGCAGGTCAGTTGTGCGCCGTGCGCACCTCAATGCGAGGGAAAATCGTGCGGATCCAATGGCTGCGGCGGCCAATGTGGAACCTGCGTTGAGAACATGGTGTGCTCCACGAAGGGGACCTGTGTTGAACCGGCCCCCAATGACAACTGCTCTGATGCGGTGGTCATCGATCCCTCAACGCTGCCTTTCATCGACGTGCAGACTACCGTCGGTTCCACAGACGACTATTCGTTGCCTGTAAACAGTGGGTGTCCGGGTTCCCTCACGCTCGCCAAGGGCAAGTATTCCAGTGATACCGTGTACATTTTCCAACCGACAGTGACGGGCTCGTATCTGATCGCGATCAACTCGAGTTTTAACGCAGTCGCCTACGTCATCACGGATTGTACCAACGAAGCCGGGACCTGTGTGGGGGTCTCGACCACGTCGACGCCCGACACAAAGCAGCTTGTGGCGGAGCTCGACAAAGGGGTCGTTTACTACATTGTGGTGGATGGGTACGCCGGCAAGGTGGCCGGGAACTACACCCTGACCCTTGCGTCGTGGCCCTGTTCATCGTCGTGCAGTGGAAAGCAGTGCGGCCCCAATGGTTGTGGGGGCACGTGTGGTTCTTGTGCGGGCTCCCTGTATTGTAATGCGCTCGGTGAGTGTGTGGATCAGCCTGTGAACGATGCGTGCGACGCGCCCAAAGCCATCACGGAGTTGGCCGTGTGGTTGGACGAGACGACATTGGGTGCGCTCGACGACTATTTTGTCTATCCCGAGGTTTGCCCAGGGGGCCCCGCCATTAATACGGTGGGTGATGGAGCCCCGGATGTGGTGTACCAATTTGATCCACCCGCCAATGGCAAGTATCGAGTCACGGTGGAGCCGTCGTTCAATGCGGTTCTCAGTGTGCGCGATGCGTGCCCGGGAGTGCTCCAGGATTGCATCGGCGGTTCGGACACAACGGGCGTGGAGAGCGTTACCTTTGTTCGGAGTCAGGGCGATCCCGTTTGGGTGTTTGTCGATGGCTCGAACGCGGGCGATTCAGGCAACTTCACGATGAAAGTGGAACAGCTGCAGTGCGTACCCGTGTGCGGCGGCAAGGAATGCGGACCCGACAGTTGCGGGGGACACTGTGGGGAATGCCCAGTCAATTCGTTGTGCACCGAAAACGGTGTCTGTGCGGATATTCCGACCAACGACACCTGTGCGGATGCCTTCGCCATTGATCAGTTGCCCTTCACAACGTGGGGTTCAACCGAGGCCGCTTCGAACGACTACGAAGTACTGCCCAACACCTGTCCGGGAGGACCCGCCGCGGCAACGTACGGCTACGGCAGTGATGTCGTGTATGCGTACACAGCCAGTCAGGCGGAGACGGTGGTGTTCAACTTGGACACGAATGACACCACGTTCAACTCTTTCCTGTACGCAGTCAGCGACTGTTCCGACATCGGTGGAAGCTGCATCATGGCCCAAGATGCGCCCGGCACAGGGGGAGAGAGTCTGGTGGTCGCGTTTGGTGCAGGCCAAACGGTCTATGTCATTGTCGATGGAAGCTTTGTCAGTTCTTCGGGTGACTATTTATTATCCGCGACGATTAAATAGGGCCTGGCCGCTTTCGATTTCCATGGTGCTCACAATATATATAAGGAAGGATTTCATTCAGTCCCCTTTGGTCGGCAGTCCCAATCCAGACGAGTCAATGCGCTGCAGTTGACCGTTTCTGTCCAAAGAGCCATCGGAACCACAAGAGGTCACGAACGTGCCGTCTGACCCTTGGAATAAAAATCGGTACCAAGCCCCCTTTTTTTGGGTTGACACCCCGTAACGCTTCACTATACTGCGCCGGTCTCGGGTTAGGGACTGATCTATGCGGGAACCGTGCCGGGAAATCGTTTCGATGCCCCCGGTGAAGGCCTGCAAAGAGAGATGCGGACTCGAATGAGTCCCGAATTTATTGAGAACGAAAACGGATTCGACAGAAGACGAGTTAGGGGAAGCACCTAGCAATGCCGACTATTAATCAATTGATCCGAAAGGGTCGGAAAAAGACACGACGCAAGAGCGATGCACCTGCGTTGATGAAATGTCCTCAACGTCGTGGGGTGTGTACTCGTGTGTACACATCTACGCCCAAGAAGCCGAACTCAGCGCTGCGAAAGATTGCGCGTGTCCGTCTGACCAATGGGATGGAGGTTACCTCCTACATCCCCGGTGAGGGTCACAGCTTGCAGGAGCACAGCATCGTGCTGCTTCGCGGTGGTCGTGTGAAAGACTTGCCAGGTGTTCGGTACCACATCATTCGCGGCACGTTGGATGCCACGGGCGTTGCGGGCCGGAACCGTGGACGTTCCAAATATGGAACGAAGAAGGGTAAATAGATATGCCACGTAGACGCGAAGTACCGAAGCGTAAAGTCGAGAAGGATCCTCGCTACGGGGATTGGCTTGTCAGCAAATTTGTCAATTGCATGATGCATGATGGCAAGAAGGCTGTCTCGGAGAAGATTCTGTATTCGGTGCTCGAGGATATCGAGCGCCGGACCAAGGAAGACCCTCTGAAGATCTTTAAACGAGCGGTTGAGAACGTCAAACCCCAGGTTGAGGTGAAGAGCCGTCGGGTTGGTGGTTCCACCTACCAAGTGCCTGTTGAGGTTCGTCCTGAGCGCCGCACGGCCCTCGCGATTCGCTGGCTTCTCAGCTATTCAAGCAAGCGTGGGGAGCGGAACATGGTGAACAAGCTCTCTGCCGAGTTGATCGATGCCGCCAATCATCGGGGTAGTGCGGTTAAGAAGAAAGACGACACACACCGGATGGCGGAGGCCAACAAGGCCTTTAGTCACTTCCGATTTTAGGAGATTGGGTAGCGTTTGCTGGAAACGATGTACCAGGTAGTAACTTATGGCCACGCAACCACAACCACTACTAGAAAAGGTTCGGAATATCGGAATTATGGCGCATATTGATGCCGGTAAAACGACCACGACCGAACGAGTGCTTTACTACACTGGTGTATCGCACAAGATTGGTGAAGTGCATGATGGCGCTGCGACCATGGACTGGATGGAGCAGGAGCAGGAGCGCGGTATCACCATTACGTCCGCGGCGACGACCTGTTTCTGGCGCGATTCCCAAATCAACATTATCGACACACCCGGTCATGTGGACTTCACCATTGAAGTGGAGCGGAGTCTACGCGTACTGGATGGAGCCGTTGCCGTCTTTTGCGCGGTTGGCGGTGTCGAGCCTCAATCCGAAACCGTGTGGCGTCAAGCGGATGGCTACCAAGTGCCTCGCATCGCGTTCATCAACAAGATGGACCGCGTCGGGGCGAATTTCGAGAACGTTGTGAAACAGATTCAAGACCGACTCGGCGCTACCGCAGTGCCGATTAATATTCCCTTCGGTTCTGAGGACGAGTTCCAGGGCGTGATCGATGTGGTGGCGATGAAGTCTATCTGTTGGGACGACGATACGCTGGGTGCGGCATACCACGTCGAAGACATTCCGGATGAGATGCTGGAGGCCGCGACCGACGCCCACATGAAACTCATCGAAGTGTTAGCAGACTATGACGACTTGTTGATGGACGCCTACTTGAACGACACGGAGATTGATGTCGACGACATTCGGCGCGTTCTTCGAGAACAAACGGTCGCCAATGTAATCACCCCCGTTCTTTGCGGTACCGCGTTCAAGAACAAGGGTGTGCAACCCTTGCTGGACGCAGTGGTGGATTACTTGCCTTCGCCCGTCGATGTGCCGCCCATGGAGGGAATCGTGCCATCACCTTCGGGTCATGATGGTGCCGACGCACTGACCGTACTGCGCGAAGCCGACCCCGCTGCCCCAGTTGCAGCACTCGCGTTTAAGATCGCCACCGATCCCTATGTGGGTCAGCTGACTTACTTGCGGGTCTATTCGGGCACCATTAATTCAGGCGACACCCTGATGAACTCCATCAAGGGCAAGCGAGAGCGGATCGGACGTTTGGTCCGTATGCATGCGAACAAGCGTGAAGACATCAAACATATTCAGGCCGGCGAAATCGTGGCAGTCCTGGGCCTCAAGAACACGTCCACTGGTGACACGCTCTGCGATATCAAAGAGCCCGTCATCTTGGAGTCCATGTCCTTTCCCGATCCCGTCATCAGTGTCGCGATTGAGCCCAACACCAAGGACGATGAGGACCGATTGGGGACGAGCTTGGCCAAGCTGGCGCTGGAAGATCCAAGCTTTAAAGTTCGTGTCGACCACGACACGGGCCAGACGATCATTAGTGGGATGGGCGAACTCCACCTGGACATTATCGCAGACCGGTTGCGGCGCGAGTTCAAAGTGGGATGCCAAGTAGGCAAGCCACAGGTTGCGTACCGTGAATCCATTGGCAAGCGCGTGAAGGGCAACTACAAACACGTGAAACAGACCGGTGGCCACGGCCAGTACGCTCATCTGATTTTCGAGGTGTTTCCCACCCAGTCCGGCGACGGCTTCACCTTTGACAGTAAAGTGACGGGTGGGGCTATCCCCAAGGAATACTTCAACGCCATTCGCGCCGGGTTTAAAGAGGCCGTTCAAACGGGTCCATTGGCTGGGTATCCCATGACCGATGTGGGCTTCGTGCTTTTGGATGGTTCCCATCACGAAGTGGACTCCAGTGAAATGGCGTTTAAGACGGCAGCCATGATGGGCTTCCGCCAGGTGGTTTCAAAAGCGCAACCGCATATCAATGAGCCAGTGATGGCGCTCGATGTGGTCGTCCCCGAAGAGTACGTGGGTGATGTGATCAGTGACATCAATTCGCGTCGTGGGCGAATCAAGGGACTTGAAATGCGTGGGGTTGTGCACCTTGTCGGTGCAGAGGTTCCGCTACGCGAGATGTTTGGTTATGCCACGGACTTGCGCTCCAAGAGCCAAGGTCGGGCCACTCACACAATGCAATTTGGAAAGTTTGAGGCCGTACCGGTCGCGGTTTCCGAAGAAATCATTTCGGCACACCGAAACTAGGGGTTTGGGAAGAGAATGGATATTAGCAACAAGATTCGTATTCGGTTAAAGGCCTACGATCACAAATTATTGGATCAGTCGGTGGGTGAAATTGCCGACACGGTGAGGCGAACCGGTGCCAAGATCGCCGGTCCGATACCCTTGCCAACGCGCATTAACAAATACTGTGTCTTGCGGGGACCGCACGTCGACAAGAAGAGTCGCGAGCAATTTGAGATTCGGACTCACAAACGGGTGCTGGATATTCTGGAACCCACTCAGCAGACACTGGACGCCCTTATGAAACTCGACCTCTCGGCAGGGGTCGATGTCGAGATTAAGTCCTGAGGAATCAATCATGGCGAAATTGGACATCCATAATCTGAAGAACGAGAAAGTCGGCACCATCGATCTCGACAACGATGTGTTTGCCGGTGAAGTGAAAGAACACCTCTTTCACGAGGTCGTACGCAACCAACTGGCAAACCGTCGTGCGGGTACCCACTCCACGAAAACACGCGCCAACGTGACGGCTTCTGGCCGCAAGCCTTTCAAGCAGAAAGGAACGGGTCGAGCTCGGCAGGGCGATGTGAAAGTGCCTATCCACAGGGGTGGTGGTGTGGCTCATGGCCCACTGCCGCGGGAC
>Ga0310121_10003610_pt1 | contig 14036 bp, 9 predicted proteins | sample CB27_Tmax_986_MG_FD_203504 | JGI IMG/M metagenome (GOLD analysis project Ga0310121, IMG submission 203504) | Marine microbial communities from Western Arctic Ocean, Canada - CB27_Tmax_986 | ecosystem: Environmental > Aquatic > Marine > Oceanic | place: Canada: Western Arctic Ocean | collected... | reverse complement strand
TCTAGCTTTTATTTCCCCCTCAACCCATAGATGACGTCGCATCGTCTCCGGTGGTCGCACCCCCGGGCGTATCCCGCCTTCTTGCTGCCCGTTTAATCGATTTTTCGTCCACCGCCGCTTAGCCGGTCCAGCTTTCTCACGGTCATTCCGCAATATCAGTCTGGTGTCGCGGTAATCCCACGAACGCCGTGCTATTGTTTGTACATCTGGCCAGACCGAAGCCCCCTCCGCGATTGCAAGAACAGGGTTTAACGAGCCTGGTCCGCTACAACGCTATTTAAGGAGCGAAGGACGAGATGATGAAGGCACAACTCGCGCGGTGCGTCTTAGCGGTCGGAATCGCGTTTGGCATCGTGACATCTCTGGGCGTGATGCAGGCACGCCAGGCGACCGACGTGCAAATCGATCCGAATGATATCGGCGGGGTCGTGCAAGGACGCCAGGGGCCCGAAGCCGGCGTCTGGGTAATCGCCGAAACGGCGGACTTACCGACGGGCTTCACCAGGATCGTCGTGACCGACGACGAAGGCCGATTCGTGCTCCCGGAAATGCCAGATGCTTCGTACTCGATTTGGGTCCGCGGTTACGGTCTCGTCGACTCTGACCCGATCACGGCCCGGCCGGGCCACGTGGTAACTCTGACAGCCACGCCGGCTCCAGATGCCAGAGCCGCGGCCAGCATTTATCCTGCCAGCTACTGGTTTTCTCTGGTGGAGCCGCCACCCGCCAGCGACTTTCCTGGTACCGGCCCTTCCGGGAACGGAATATCACCGGCCCTTCAGTCACAGGCCGACTGGGTTCATGTCATGAAGCAAGGCTGCAATTTCTGCCACCAAGTTGGCACGAAGATCACACGCGAGCTGCCACAGAACCTCGGGCCGTTTGACTCGCTCGTGCACGCCTGGGATCGACGCGTTCAGTCAGGCCAGCGCGGGGCGTCGATGAGCAATACCATGAGCCAGTTCGGCCGTGCGCGCGGTTTGGAAATGTTCGCGGACTGGACCGACCGCCTCATGGCGGGTGAAACGCCACCGGCGCCGCCGCGGCCGCAGGGACTTGAGCAGAATCTCGTCGTGACACTCTGGGACTGGGGCACCGAGCAGGGCTACGTGCATGATGAAATCAGCTCAGACCGGCGCAACCCCACCATCAACGCCCACGGCCCAGTATATGGCGTCGATGTCTCGAATGACTTGATCACGGTCGTCGATCCGCGGACGCACACGGCCAGCCAGATCAAACTGGCCTCGCGAGACACCGGGGTACGATCGATGTTCGGCACGGAGATCAATGCGCCGTCGCCGTACTACGGGGACGATCTCACCTGGACCAACCCGGTCAATCCACATACCAACATGATGGATCATCTCGGACGGGTCTGGAACGCACAACAGATCCGAGAGGCCGAGGCGCAACCAGCCTTCTGCGCCGAGGGGTCTGAGCATCCGTCGGCAAGCGCGTTTCCGCTGACACGCGGCTCCCGGCAGCTCGCCGTTTACGACCCGATGACCCAGGACACCACGCTCATCGATACCTGCTTCGGAACGCACCACCTCGTCTTTGCCGAGAACGATAACCACACGCTGTGGTTCAGCGGCGGCCGTGATGTGATCGGCTGGTTCCACACGAAAGTCTTCGAGGAAACCGGTGATGCCGCGGCTGCCCAGGGCTGGTGCCCACTCGTGCTCGACACGAATGGAGACGGGACGATTGGTGACTATCTCGAACCCGAGAGTCGGGCACGTGAGGCGGAATCGACCGGTGCATACTTCCCTCCCAACGTGCGCACGGTGAATCCCGCTTTGGATACGCGTATCAACGGAGGAGCGTACGGCGTCGTGTACAGTCCGGTTGATGGATCGATCTGGATCTCGAGTCAGGGCGTGCCGGGAAAGATCGTTCGCCTCGACCCCGGTGCCAACCCGCCGACTACTTGCCGGGCTGAGATCTACGAACCCCCGTACAAGAACCCAAACGTCCCCGAAACGCAGTGGGGGTTTGGCCCGCGCGGGATCGATATTGACCGTCACGGTGTCGTCTGGACCGCGCTCGCCGCCAGCGGGCACATGGCCAGCTTCGATCGCCGAAAGTGCACGGTACTGAACGGTCCTACGGCAACGGGCCAACACTGTCCAGAAGGTTGGACACTCGTGCCAACGCCGGGCCCGCAGCTTAAAGGCGTCCAGCTCGCAGGGAGCGCGAACTTCCATTACTACAACTGGGTGGACCAGTGGAACACACTGGGGCTCGGCGAGAACATTCCGATTGCGGCGGGATCGAATTCCGATTCCCTGCAGGCTCTGATGCCCGATGGCACGTGGGTTGTGTTGCGGGTGGCGTACCCACAAGGGTTCCACACCCGTGGCCTCGATGGTCGCATCGACGACCCGGCGGGAGGATGGAAGGGCCGCGGGGTCTGGGCAACCTACGCCGCCGGAGCGACATGGCACATCGAAGGCGGCAAAGGGGTACGGCCGAAGCTGGTCAAATTCCAGTTCCGGCCAGATCCGCTCGCGCACTAACAGGGCCTCGACGCAAGTACGGACCGTACGTTACCTGAGTACTGGTTGAAAGTACTCCGGCAGGTCTTCCTTGGTGTCACGCAAGATCTCAACGACCGCTTGGCGATCGGCGAGCGAGAGGGTCGAATAGCGTTCCTCTCCTGCCTCCCCTGACAAGATCTGCCACATCCGTTGGTAGATGGCACTCTTGGCTGGGGGAGGCAAAGCGTCAAAGGCTTCCGTATAGATCATGTAGCTGCAGGGATACCGCATCAGCCGCCGCTCAAGATCGAACTCGCGCAGCGACCGGCCCAGCCGGTCGCTCGGACCCTGCGCAACGAATGCCTCCGCAAAGCCAGACGAACCGCGGATCGGCCCTGGAAGTGACGCCTCGTCGACGAACAGTAGGTAATCCACAAACGTCGCAGCAGTCTCTCGGGGAGCGACGTCTCCAATGCGACCGCTCGCGTCCTGTTCATACAACGCCAAACGCGTTTCCCACCCTATCTTCGTGATTAGGTTGGTCAGGTACGCCTGATGCTCCAACACCATCAGGGCCACGATATCGCTATGGAGAGAAAGATATCCTTCCGTGTCGAACTGTCCATCGACCGATGCCAACTGCACTGCCACGTCGCTCCCGGTCATATCAGGCTCGTTCTCCGGCTGGACAAACAGGTTGCCGAAATGCCGTGCCCGACCTGGGTTGCCAGTCACGTACCAACCGCCCCAACGCTCCACAAACGGACGGCGATGGTCCGAGAATCCTCCCATCGCGTACGCATATTGGTCGTCCTCTGGCATGGGAAACGTGGTGAGCATTAGTAGCCCAGGAACGCCGAGTGTCGCCCAGGCCAAGTGACACGCCAGACAGTTGTCGTTGCGCCTGAGCTGGGGCCGACTGGCCGGCTCCTGGTCGAGCGTGTAGAACACCACGCCTTGCCGCGGATCGTGCGCGGCCACTTCCAGCGCGTTGCCACCGCGCACCCACCCGACGGCGACGGAGTCCGCGAAGAAGACCGCCCGGGGATTGCGTGGATTAATCCGGTGTGCCTGCAAGGCAGTCTTCGAAAACACGAGCGCCTGCGACTCTACAGGGATCCGTAGAGCATCGAGCACGGACCGCAGGTAGCCGCTGGTCGGCTCGAACGTCAACTCCACGACGCCCTGCTGGAGTTGCCGATTCAATTTTTCGGCCGCGTCACTCACCGGTCCCGTAGAATAGGCGATGGTTGGGTGATCCCGAGATTCGCGAAAGAGACCCGTTCCCTGAGCCAGGACGACCACGGCGAGCGCGACCGTCATGGCAGCGAGCGCGACGACAAGACGCATGCAAGAACTACTCTACCAGTACAGTGTTCGAGCAGCGCAGCCTCGAATCTTTCAGCCTTGATCATGACGGAAATGGGCTACGCTTAATATCATGCCGATCTACGAATACGAATGTCTGGAGTGCGGACACCGCTTCGAGCAGGTGGTGCTCCCCGCGAGCACGCCGGCGTGTCCCGCCTGCCAGGGGCAACAGCTGAAGCGCCTACTCTCACTGTTCAGTGTGAGCTCAGAGGCGACGAAGGCCTCTAGCCTGAGCGCGGCGCGGCAGAAGAACGCGAAGGTCAACCGAGACAAGCAGGTAGCCGAGCACGAAGCGTTTCACCATCACGACGACTGAGCAGCCTTGCCATGTCAGCTTTGATTTCTCCAAGCAACGCGGCGCCCAGCGGCCACTTAGTCAGGTAGCGCGCGCCCCTTCGTTTCGACCACCCACGGCATCGCCAGTAAACCCACCAGCGGCACGAACCCCACGTAAAACAGCAATGTCGTCGCCGTGCTCAGAGCATTGGTTCCGGCTGCGGCGATCGAGCCGACGACGAACGGACCGGCCGCGGCGATCACTCGTCCGGCATTGTAGGTAAATCCTGAACCGGTTGCGCGTAGTCGTGTCGGGAACAGCTCTGGCAGGTAGTAGGTGAAGGCGCCGAACACGCCGAATACCGCCAGTCCCATCGGAAAGTACATATACAGTTTCACGTATGGATCGAACGGCATGCCGAACACCAGCATGATCGATACGGCGGAAGCGATGAAGTAGATCGAGAACATCTTCCGCCGGCCGAGGATCCTCGCTGCCGGAACGGTCAGAAGAGTGCCGATGAGGCCGCCGAGGTTGAATGCGTTGGTGCCGATGGCCTTCCACTGCTCGCCGAGCACAGCCGGATCGACACCGGGCATGCTCTCAGCCGCCTGCCTGGCCAAGCCCACCGTAATCGTCGGGATGAACGCGTTACAGCTCCACCAGGTGAGCAGCGCGATCACCGCCATGCCGAGCCCACTGAAAGTCGCGCGTCGATGGCTCCGCGTGAAGAGTTCTCGAATTTTGGCGGGTGCCGTGGTCTTGACGACGTGCGTCCAGCGCTCCGGCTCTTTGACGAACAGCCGTACTAAGATCGCGACGGCGGCCGGCACGAGACCAAAGAGAAACACGTATCGCCACGCCACCTCTGGACTGTCGCGGAAGTACACACCCTGGATTTGAAACGTGACGAACGCCGCCAAGAAGAGACCGGCCGGCGCGGCCGTCTGCAGGATCGCTCCCGCCTCAAGACGGCGCCTTTCAGGCACTACCTCTGCGACCATCGCTGCTCCAGCCGCCCATTCGCCGCCGATTCCGAGCGACGCCACGATCCGGAAGAACACGAGCACCCAGATGTTCGGCGCGAACGCGCACGCGGCCGTACCTAACGAGTACAACACCATCGTCAGTAAAAGCGTCCGCGTGCGCCCGATTCGATCCGCGACATGACCAAACACAATGCCACCCACCGCCCACCCGACGAGGAGGATGGAGGTCAGCAGGCCGGTCCATCGGAGAGTCTCGGCAGATGCTTCCGGTGACCCGATCGGAAGACCGAGCAGCGCAGGAACGGCGTTCGGCGCCACGAAGTTGAACAGCAGGCCATCGAACACGTCGAAGCCCCACCCCAGCCACGCCGCGAAGATAACCGTCCACTGGTAGCGGTCCATGTCGAGGACGCGCCATCCGGCCCTCTCCATAGTCACATTCGATCACATTCTTTCATGACTGTCTTCATGGAACCGTCGCTCGCCTTCGCCGGAAGATAGCGAACCGCGCGCACCCAGCGGCCTTAGGCCGATACTTTCGGCCCGCTGGATGCGGCGAGGGTTGGAGTGTTGACGCGGACAATTAGAGGCTAAGCGGGCTCAAATCGACTTTCCCAGTGCTTGCCCCAAGTTGCTCCACGGGGACTCCCAGCTTCTCGAGCAAAGCCACCAAGAGATTTGTGAACGGCGTCCCCTCCGGGCACACGACGTGACGCCCCGCGGGCACACCAACACCACCACCCAGCACGACAATCGGCAGGTTCACAGGGTTGTGCTGATTCGGATCCGACATGCCCGCACCATAGATGAGAGTCATGTGGTCCAAGAGCGAACCGTCGCCGTCTGGTGTCGACCTGAGCTTCTCAACGTACTCCGCAAACAGCGTGGCATGGTACAGGTTGATCTGTTCGACTTTCGACATCAATTCTGGTTGATTCCGGTGGTGCGTCGTCGGGTGATGCGAATCCGAAATGCCGATCTCGGGATACGTTCGCCCACTAACCTCGCGCGCCATCATGAACGTAATAACGCGAGTCAGGTCTGACTGATAGGCGAGCAGCTGTAAATCGAACATCAACCGCGCATGCTCGCCATATAACGCGGGAGCACCTGCCGGCTGGTCCAGGAGCGGCAATTCGGTCGCGCTCTGCTCCTCCGCTTTCTGAATACGCCGCTCGACGTCCCGAACCGCGTCGAGGTACTCACCCAACCGCGTCTGGTCGCGCGGGCCGAGCTCTCGTTCGAGCGACGCCACGCTCTCGGATACCGAGTCCAGAATACTCTGCTTGCGCCGGAGTCGGGCGATCCGCACGCGTGGGTCCGTGCTTCCACTATCCCCGAATAACCGCTCGAAGACGGCGCGGGGGTTGGGCTCCATCGGCAGAGGCGTCGTTGTACTACGCCACGAGATGGTGTTCGTATAGGTGCACGAATACCCGGCGTCGCAGGACCCCGCGACATCACGACTCTCGATCGCTAGCTCGAGCGAGCCGAGCTGCGTCTGGCGACCAAGCTCCTTCGCAAGAATCTGGTCGGCCGAGATCCCCGCCCGCAGATCGTATTCGGTAGCTGACTGCGTGCTCCCCGTGCCGACGGGAGTTACACCCGTCAAAAACGCCGTGGACTTTCCCGCGTGGGCGCTGCTCCCCACCTGCACATTGTCCAAACCTGAGACGACGAGCATGTTGTCCCGAAAGCGCTCCAGTGGTTTGAGCGTCGGGGTGACTGCGAACCCTGCCCCCTCCTGCTCCGGCGTCCAGCTCCGCATGATCATGCCGTTCGGCACATACACCACGCCGAAGCGACGCGCCGCGCCGGCCAGGGTTTGCGTCAGTGCCGAGGCCGCGGGCACCATGGCGTCCAGAAATGGTAACGCCAACGTCGCGCCTATACCCCGCAAAAAGACGCGGCGTGGGAGACTCTTTTTCGTGATCAGCATGTCTGCAGGCTCCTCTACGACAATAGAACGCTATATCGCGGTTCCGCGTCAGCGCGGAGCCACAATGCTAGCTGCGGCAACCGAATTACTCGCCACGGACGTTCGCATCTGGAACGGCGTGCTCTGGACAATGCCCACGATGACCGACGACCAGGAATACCCATCCGAAGCGGCGTCTCGCGTGATGGATCGGACTGCTGGCATATCGTAATACTCTACCTCTCGCCCGAGCGCATAGCTAAGAAGTTTTTCGGTCACGGTACGGACGAACTGGTCGGGACGCCTCAACAGGACTTCACGCAGACCAGAGAGCCCTTCGAAGGCGGTCCCGTCCAGGAGTTGGCCGGTCGCATCGACCGGCGCTCCGCCATCGCTGGTTCGCCATGCGCCGACGCCGTCGAAATTCTCGAGCCCGAAACCGAACGGATCCATCTGCGAATGGCACGTCGCGCAGACCGGATTCGCACGGTGTGACTCGAGCAAATCGCGCACCGAGGCCGGTGGGCCATTCTCGTCGCGAGTGGGCAGCGCCGGCACGTCCGGCGGCGGTGGCGGCACGATCGAGCCGACGATCCGATCCAATAGGAAATGGCCGCGCAGCACTGGAGAGGTTCGCGTGGGATATGAGGTCACTGCCAGAAGACTGCCGTGTCCCAGCACGCCGCCCCGCCGGTCACTGTCACTCAATGCCACTCGACGGAAGCGAGAGCCGTACACCTTCGGAATGTCGTAGTGCTTCGCCAGCCGCTCGTTGAGGAAGGTGTAGTTGGCGCCCACCAACTCAGTGACTGGGCGGTCCTCCCGTAGCTGATAATCGAGGAAGAGTTCGGTTTCGGTCCTGAGCGCTTCCCGCAGCGTCGTGCCCCATTCGGGAAAGGTCACCGGATCTCGATCAAGGGTGTCCAACTCTCGGATTCTGAGCCATTGGCCGAAAAAGTTATCCACCAGCGCCGTCGACCGCGCGTCCGCTATCATGCGCCGCACCTGCTGATCGAGAACCGCGGGTTTCGCGAGCTCGCCGCGCTCCGTCAAGTCGAGCAGCTCCTCGTCCGGCAGGCTGCTCCAGAGAAAGGACGACAGCCGCGACGCCAATTCGAGATCGCTCAGTTGATACACGGCATCCGGTTTGATGTCGGCTGGATCCCGTTCGATACGGAAGAGAAATTCTGGTGCCGCCAGGATCCGCTCGAGACCTCCCTGGATGCCTGCATCGAAATCCGCCGTCTCACGACGCTGCCGGAAAAACTCCATCACGACACTCAGGTCGGCATCCGTCACGGGTCGTCGATACGCCATGCGGGCAAGCCGGGAGAAAATCCGAATGGCACACGCCTCTTCGTCGGCGCTGTCAGCTGGCCGGCAGACGAAGATCTTCTCACGACTCGGCGTGTCCCCGGGGCCGGTGACGGCGAACGGTCCGGTGATCTCAACCTCGCTCAGCGCCGGATTGTGGTCCTGGTACCCTTTAATCGCCAGGGGGTATCCGGATATGGGTCGCTGCAGCACGCCATCAGGCGCCCACCGCTCTCGCGGAAACGTCACGCTCAATAGCCGCGGGCCGGCCTGCACGGGAAGACGAACAACCAGGTCTTCGTTCACGTGCTGCGCGTAGTACTCCCATTCGTCCGATCCGAAAATGTTGCCTTCAAATCCCATCGGGGCCGGTGTGCCGGTCGCTTCGCCGCCGATCGTGAACTTCTCGATGCGCGTGCCGTCCAGACGTAGCTCGAACTGATGCGGGGCGTAAATACCGCGCACGTAACCTACATAGTTGGTTTGCAGGTGTATCCGGATCTCGTACTCGCCGTCGACTGGAAAATGGTGTCTGAGCGCGAGCCCGCCGCGGGAGCCGAGCGGCGCGTCTGCACCGAGGTGAAACTCTTGATCCACGAGCAGCGGTACCGTGTAGGTGTTGACGACGGGGCCCCGTGGCGGGATGCCGACGGCCAGGCGGCTGATCTTGTAGGCCGCGCTCAGGTAGCGGTCGAGCAGCGTCGGCGATAGCCGCAGTTCATTCGCCATGTTATCGAAACCGTGTCTGTTGGCGGCGTCCTCCGGCAGGAGTGGCGCCACGTCGATCTCAAGGGCCAACAGATCACGGATCACATTCCCATATTCAGTGCGGGTGAGACGATACAGTGATTCGCGCCGACCTGGATTTGGCGCGTCCGCCGCCGAGCGGTCGATCGATGTTTCCAGGTAGGCGACGATGGCGTTATAGGTCGCTTGGTCTGGCCTCGGGCTACCCGGTGGGGGCATGAGTCCCGCCCGCAGCTTTCGGATGACCTTTTCCCACACTTCCGCGTTACTGCTCGGATCCTGGAGGGCGACCGTCTGCAGGGAGAGCGGAGTACGCTCTAGCCGAAGCTGCGTGTCGCTGTGACACGTGACGCAGTACTCGTCAAGCACGGCGCGGTGGGTTTCGACGGCCGAAGATGCCACTGGAACTGTCTGGGACGCGGGAGCCTGGCCGGTGTCAGGGTTGACGAGCCGCGCGGCTCCTTCTAGCTCCGCCCCTTCGAGGCGAAGGGAGGAGACCCCGACCAGAAGCACCGCGAGTGTTCCTATGGTCAACCGAAACCATGTCGGCATCGCGGTCCTTCTTGACGCACCATCGACCGAGATCGGTGCCATCGACGGCTTTCTCACCCGTCCGCCACCTTTCAACTTGATTCTCAATCCGATAGGATTTTAACCTGTTTACGGCTGTGTCAAGGTATTATTCGTTGACATCTGCGGAGACCCATCGCTATGTTCACTAAAAATCCCCGTTTTCTTTACGGTATCTGCCTGCTGTTGTTTTTTGTCGCTCTTGACGGGATCGCCGCGCCCCCCGATCGGACACTCGTCGAGGCGGCGCAGAGCCGTAGCGCCAACACTGTTCAGGAGCTGCTGGAACAGGGAGCGAATGTCAACACTCTCGGACCAGATGGAACGACTGCCCTGCACTGGGCCGTCTACTGGGATGATGAGGAAATGGTTGACCTGCTACTGGAGGCCGGTGCGGAAGTGAACGCCAGGAATGAGCTGGGTGCGACACCGTTGTGGCTGGCTTCGGTGGAAGGGCGGGCTTCGATGGTTGAAGTCCTGCTGGCCGCCGAGGCTGACCCTAACCTCAGTCTCCTCATGGGCGAGACGTCCCTTATGGCGGCGTCCCGAGCTGGGAGCACGGACGCGGTCACCGCGTTGCTGGACAACAGCGCCGACGTAAATGCACGGGAGCGCACCCGCGGTCAGACCGCCCTGACATGGGCCGTCTCGGAAAAGCACGCCGGCGTTGTGCGGCTGCTCGTCAAGCATGGCGCGAAAGTCAACGCTCGTTCGGCCGTGCGCCGGATGTTCTGGAATACCGGCAGCGACGGTGGACGCGATCCGGAAAGCATGGTGTGGTTGGACGATGGGGGCTTCACACCGCTGCTGCATGCCGCCCGCGTCGGCGATATCGCCTCGGCGGAGATCCTGCTGGCCGCGGGTGCCGACGTGGATGAGCAGACGCCCCAAGGTGCGACCCCCTTGGCCATTGCGGTCTTCAGCGGCCACACGGCGGTCGGGGAGCTCTTGCTCAGCAAAGGCGCCGACCCGAATGCCGCGGGAGCAGGCTACGCGCCTCTCCATGCGGCAATTCTGAGAGGCGATGCGACGATGGTCCGTGCGTTGCTGGCCCACAGAGCTGATCCCAACGCGCGATTGCAGGCAGGTACTGGGTACGGGCGCGGGGCGAACGACTGGTTTCTGAGCTGGCTGTGGATCGACGCGACCCCGATCTGGCTGGCGGCGCGGTTATCCGAAGTGAACATCATGGGCATTCTGGCCGAGGTCGGTGCCGAGACCCACGTTGTCAAAAAGGGTGGGACCAACCTCGTGATGGCTCCCATCGCGCTGATTCGAGAACGTGGCTCCCGAGCGGGGAAGAGGAGTCCCGAGGAAGAGAAGCGCGATAGGCCGGAGGCGAAGCTCGATGCCGTCAGAACCGCCTTGGGCTTCAGCATCGATGTCAATATGACCGATGACGACGGCAACACGGCTCTGCATATGGCCGCTACTCACGGGCTCAATCCCGTCGTTCAGCTGCTGGTTGAGCGGGGCGCGGCGATCAACGTGAAGAACAACGAAGACAAGACGCCTCTGATGTTGGCGTTGGCCTCGGAACGGCAGCGTGATAGTGATGATGAGGCAGCATCCGACGAGCTAAGCACCGCAGATTTGCTACGCCAGCTTGGCGCCATGGAGCCACCCGCGGAAGAACCGGTCGAGCCGGGAGTCTAGGGATGCTTGGCCCAGGCTCTCTCTCGAATTAAATTAGGCACCCGCCGGTTGTTGCGAGGCGATCGGTCTGACTGCTCAGCGCGCCGAAAAACTCTTGAAGGAGACTGGGGCACTGGCCGATCGGATCGAACCAATCGTCACGGTCGATCCGGAAAATCTCGCCTTATGCCTCGGCCGTCACGCGTAGCGATTCGCGTCAGACCCCGCCGTGCATCGGACCGGCGAGCGTCTTGAACAACACCACCGCATCACCAGGTCCGGCGGGTGCCGCCGTCTTGATGTCGGTCGATCGGTCCGTCGTCAACGCCACCAGCCGCTCCTCGATTCGCCGCAGTGATTCGCCGCAGTCGGTCTTCGATCTGCTGGGCGCGAAAACATGCCTTTGAGGCCCAGACAAACGACAGCAGTGGTAGCACCACCGTTAAGAGCAGACCAACGCCGAGCGACAGGAAGAGTCCGGTCATCGGTCGGTGTGCCCTTCGTCACCTGTTTCTATGTCACTGTACCGCCGATCGCTTCGGCTGCCGGCGACTCCGGCCAAGTGGGACGAGGCGCCGCAACGTACCCGGCATGGGCGAGCTGACTTTGGAAGAACGCAGTCTGCGAGGCGTAGAACACCAGTTTCGCGAATAGCCTGGCGATCACGTACGCCTGGCCGACCAAGAATCCCACCCACATCGACGGACCCGTCGTCCCAGCGCCGGGCGCAACCAGGGCGTAGGCGCACAGCACCGCCAAGAAGAGCGTGCCGTTCAGGAGGTACAGGCCGATCGTCGCCACCGGCCGTCGGCGCGCGAAGCGCAGTGCGGCGAGTAGGGCGCCGATCATGCTGCGCCGGTCCTCGACAACCGCCCGGATCTTCGCGTAGTCGACCACGAGGTTCACCAGCACTAGGAGCGTGCCGAAAATGACGTAGAGTGTCAGGCGCACGATGAAAGCCGTGCGCTCTACAGTCAGGTCTCGCGTGATTGCCCGGTAGAGGTCGTCTAGTAGCCAGCTATGCACCGGACCAAGCAACACCCAGTACATCAACCCAGCGAGGGCTGCCAGCCGGAAGAAGCGAAAGAAGAAGATGCCGCAGGCCGAGAAGAACCCGGCGCTTAGCACCGGGCGTTGCCGAGCGAGTCGATCGATCACGCCGCCTACAAGAAAAGCCCAGACTACGAGATATGCGACCGCGACCGCGGCAATCCCACCGCTGAGCGGAACGTTGTCGAGGAACGCACTCAGGTTACTGAGCACTGCCGCGAACCCGATAACCGACGGCGTGAACGTTCGCTCGATCCCGGTCGCCTGGGCGCCGAATTCCTCCCACCATTCGGCATTGACGCCGGTGGCGGCCGTGTCCGCGGCGACGCTGTTTCCCAGGTGCGACGCGATCGACACATGAAGCGCGAGCGCCATAGGCACAGTTGCCGCCAGAGTCACGAGATATACACTCACCAGCAAGGCAGGCGCGTTGACAACGCGACGGATGCCATTGAGGAAAGAAGCAACCATGTCAGATGAAGAACCCATACGTCAGGAGCCGGTCCTGAAGCCAGACGAGCCATTTTAGGCTCCACTTGGTAGCGGCGGCGGCGGCCATCGGGGTGAGTGTGCGGCTGTTGTTCGTGACGTCGATATCGAGCAGTAATACCCGGTCTGGGTCCACGAAGGCGCGAGTCGCGCTCGCTTCCCGTTCATAGTGAAATGCCATCCAGCGAGCTTCGCCGTCCCACCGCTCGTGCGCCTGGTAGCCATCCGCAAACTCCACCATGACTTCCACCGGGAAAATCCCCTCCCCGTACCGGCGTACGACCACGGTGGTCCGAAATGTGTCGGACTGGCGCACGGTGGCGAACGTTGGCCCTCCCTCCTCGTCGAAGAAACCCGCGCGACTGACTGGCCGGCTCGTGAGCTGCTGGACACCGTAGTCGAAGGTCTTCGCGCTCCCGTACACCTGGTCAAAGAACGACGTTAGGTCTTGGCCTGCCCCGTCGTTGAGGTTGCGAAAGAAATCGTCTGGCCGTGGGTGGTTGAACTGCCAGCGCTCGTAGAACCGTTGCATCGACTGCTGCAGGATGGGCCAGCTGAGAGATCGCTCAAGCGTGTGAAGCCACAACGCGGTCTTGTTGTAGGAAATGCTGCTCGCGGTGCCTGGCCAGTATCGGTACGTCGGGGTTGCCGGCACATCCATCTTGGCGTTGCGCCGGTAGCCGGCCAACCGATTGCCATCGACCGCGCGCGACCACGGCACGTCGCGAAACACCCAGGGAATGAACCCGCCAAAAAATCTCGTGGATCGGTAATGTGGAGTGAAGGACAACTCAAGCGCACGTGCGGTGGCGAACGTGTTTAGCCCCTCATCCAGCCACGCGTGCTCGAACTCGTTGTTGCCGACCACCCCGTACCAGAACTGATGGCCGGCTTCGTGGATCGTGACCCCCTCAGGTTGCGAGACATCCGGTGGCGCGAGCCATCGGGTGCCGGTTGTGAACAGCGTGGGGTACTCCATCCCGCCGCTGTTGCTCTGCCAGGCTGGGTCGACGACGGTCACGTGGTCGAAGGGGTAGGCGCCGAACCACTCTCCGTAGTAGGCCAGCGCCGCCCGTGTTGCGGCGAAGTGACGTTCCGCCTGACCGACGTGTTCCGGCTGCAGCAGTAGACGGATGTCGACCTCGGGCAGTTGCGGATGCTCGAACCGGTCCCGCAGATCGAGAAAGTCCGGG
>Ga0310121_10003609_pt1 | contig 14036 bp, 5 predicted proteins | sample CB27_Tmax_986_MG_FD_203504 | JGI IMG/M metagenome (GOLD analysis project Ga0310121, IMG submission 203504) | Marine microbial communities from Western Arctic Ocean, Canada - CB27_Tmax_986 | ecosystem: Environmental > Aquatic > Marine > Oceanic | place: Canada: Western Arctic Ocean | collected... | reverse complement strand
CCGACGCGGACCTGCTGGCCATCAACCCCCGCACCGCCGATGCGTACGCCGAATGCGACTACAACCTGTACGATCTGCCCGCCGGGGCCCAGCCGACGATCGAGGCATCCGGGTTCGGCGAGGACGAGCCGAAGGTGCAAACGTTCCAGCAATGGCGCGATCTCGGGCGCGACGAGCATTCGCGGTTCGGGGATCCGCTGTTCGTCGACCGCGACAACGGCGATTGGCGCCTGCGGCCCGAGTCGCCCGCCTTCGAGCTGGGCTTCCAACCCATCGACGTGAGCAAGATCGGACGACTGGGCCACCGAACGTGATGGCGAAGCCGGGGATAGCTGACCTATTTCGAGGATTTCGGCGCGTGGGGATCGCCGCGAGATTGTGTCAAGTCTTGGCCCTGAAGTGGTGAAGTTATTTTTTTGCGAGCCTTTACCACGTACACTCACTACTATTCGGGACGGCCCGCGCTAATCGGGTGGAAGCCTTGATGGAGAACGGATGACCGACGAGATCGGCGGAAGCGCGGATGAGGCGCCGGCGCGGGGATTCGGTGGTTACGAGCGAAAGGAGAGCGTTATGGTCAGGACATGGTCGTATGTGATGTGCATGTTGGCGGCAATGGGGTTGACGGCGGGAGTCGTCTGCGGCGTTTCCGATGCCGCGGCGGAGGAGACGAATCTGATCCTGAACCGGCCGTACGACTACTGGCCGGTACCGGCCTATGGCGGACCCAACGAGTGCACGGATGCCGGGGACGCGGTTCAGCTCACGGACGGTGTCGCGGGCGGAGCGGACTGGGGCAGCAAGCCGACCGTCGGCTGGTGCGCCGGCGTCAACGTCCCGGTGGTGGTCCGGTTCGATCTGGGGGAAGCGGCGACTTTGTCGGAACTCCGATTCAATACGGTTGGCGGCGGCGTCGCCGGAGTCGTGGACGTGGGGCTAAGGATCTATGGCAGTCTGGACAACCAGGACTACATACCTATCGGGGAGCGAAAGCCCCCGAGCGTGGCCGAAGCGGACAAGGGAACTCGCCGCAGCATTCAGATGGTCGTGCCGCTGAACGGCGCGAAAGCGAGGTACGTGGCGGTAGCAGCAATGGCGCCGGCGACGTGGTATTTCGTGTTTGTCGATGAGATTGAACTCATGGGCGTCCTTCCCGCCGATCCGAAAACCATCCTGCCCATTCAGCCGGGCATACCCGGCGGCAGTGCCAGGGAACTGCAGGGAGTGTTGAGTGGAGGCAGGCGATCATTCATCCTCGCGGGCAATTTGGTTGCCCCGATGGAGCGTCAGGTTTCTTCGTGGCCGACATCGCTTGCCTCGGATGCCCGCAAGGACAGGGATGCGTTCCTGGCCGAGGCGATGAAGACGCCCAGGCCCGAGGATTTCGAAAAACTGCGCCTGGCGTTTATGCAGCGGCAGCGAATACGGGCGAAGAGCGTATATAGCAACGATACGCTCGTGTGGGAGGCCTTGCCTGACGAGAAATTCGTAATGCTCTCACTTCCGGAATCGGTCCGACCGGCTCAGCAGGCGTCCGTGCATACGGTCATCAACGCGCTGGAGGCTACCGCGCTGGGCGTGGCCAACCTCACGGACAAGCCGCAGGCCCTCAGCGTATCTGTGTCCGGCGGTGGCAAAGGCTCGCCGCAAGTGACGTTGCGTGTCGCGAGGTTCTTCACGACCAAGGGCGGGCAGTACGTGCCGGACGCGCTTCTGGCGTCCGACTGCCCCCAGGTCATTCCCTCGGGCGAAGCGAGACTCGTCTGGGCCGGCGTTGAGAGCACCGATGCAAACGCCGGAACATACATGTACTCGATATCCGTGCGGGTCGGGGAACAGCTCCGTCAGATTCCTCTTGAGGTGACGGTACACAATGTAACCCTCTCCAAGAAACCGCAAATGGACGCCTTCAACTGGGCGTACCTGAACGATGGCGACAGCGGCGACCCCGCCGTGTACAGACCGGTGTTCGAAAAGGTGCGGGAACAGATGCTCAAGTATCGGATCACGGACGGGGCGTGTTCCTCGGTGGGGTTTCCCGAGAAAGATAGCGCGGAAAACATCATCCGTCCCGTGGAGATCGACTTCACGCGGTTGGACAAGTACCTGGAGTTCAACAAGGACTTCCCGTGGATCAGCTTCTTCTATCCTCTCCACCAGTCGTACAGCAACCCGTCCCTCGACTGGTTCGGTACGGCGGAATGGATGAGCGATGAATACAGGGCGATAGTCAAGGAATGGGTGACCAAGTTCGTCGGCCGAGTCAAGCAGTCGGGGCGAGACTATGACGGCTTCTATTTTCAGTTCTTCGATGAGACACTCGACAGCAAGGTGGCCGAATTCTGCCGGCTGGTAAAGGAGGCCGACCCCAAGGTTAAGATCATGGCCACGATCCCAGGGGCGGATGCAGCTTCCGTGCGGGAGTTCGTTGATGCGGGGATTGACATTTACGTCTACCACGGGACCCACCTGAAATACGATCAGGTCGCGACCGGACACGGGTGGACGGATGGTTTCGAGCTGCTCACTTCGGGCGGGAGGAAACTGTGGGTATACCACGCGGCGGATTCCTTTTTCGGTAATGGGCGGGAACGGGACCCGCTGAGCGTGTACCGCCTCATGCACTGGCTGGCGTTCCGGCACGGGATTACCGGCGTCGGGTTCTGGGATATGCTGCACAACAACACGCGGTCCGGCCTGAACCCGTGGGAGGACCCGCTCTTCTTTCCTATGGTCGATACGATCAGCAAGAAGACCCCGGCGCCTGCGGACGTGAAGACAGCCGAGATCGTGATTCCGACCCGACGCTGGGAACACACGCGCATGGGCATCGAGGACTACATGCTGCTGAAGTTGGTCCAGGATGGAATCGCCTCTACCGGGCCCGCACGGCGGGCGGCGTATCAGCAGCAGCTTGACGCCATCCTGAAGACGGCGCTCTCAAATCTGCCGGACGCCAACCCGTCTATCGAGACCAGGCGAACATTCAGATTGAAACGTCTGGAACTGATCCGGTTGGTGGAAACGCTGAACGCAAAAGGCGAAGGTTGATACGGAAAGACGACGGGAGACGGCAACCACAGTAGTGACAGGCACCACAACGACATCCGACAAGCTGAGGGCTTCGGGAATCTGATAGAGGTCGCGCCGGGACAGATCGCCGTCTTTCGCCGACCGAGCTTCCTGCACGTGGATGAGACGAGCATCACGCGCGAACGACTGCAGCCGGACATCATCCCATGCCGGCACGGCATGGGCCGGCGATCGCGACCTGATGCTGCGTTACGACTTCCGCACGGAGTCGTTGCGCGCTGCCGGCGTTGTCAAGGATGTCAGCGGCACGAGGTGTGTCTTGTCCGGTGGCGACCGTGACGACATGATTCACCGGGAAGGCCCGTTCCATCGATCCGCCATGGCTCGGGTTGCCCGCGCAATTTCCTCGCGTGTCGCCTTGTCGCGTGAAGAACCGATCTCGAAAGTCCACGGGCCTGCGTAGCCGATTTCTTCCAACGCAGTGCGGACGGCGTCCCAATCCGTCACGCCGTCGCCCGGCATCCAGTGACAATCCTCGGTGCCATCGGTATCCTGGAGGTGTGTACCCCACAGGCGATCGCCGGCCGCGCGTATCTCGTCGGCCGGATCGTGGCCGGAGATAACCGCGTGCCCCGTGTCGATGAGAAGGCCCGCTGCCTCGGCCGGATAGGGTTCGATGGCCTCCCGTAACTCGGCCAGGGAGAGCAAGGGATAGTCGCAGTCGTAAGGAAGGTTCTCGAACAGGAGACGCACACCTGCCTCCTGCGCGACCGGGACGAGCTCGTCAAGCGAGCGAACAAAGGCGCGACGCATCCGATCCGGGAGGTCGGAGGCGTCCGGATCGGACACGAACATGGGATTGGGCACGGGATGGACGACCATACCTTCGGCCGATAGCTCCGAGGCGCAGCGGAGATGGTCCACCAGGTTCACCAGGATCTCCCTGCGCCACTCCTCGTCAGGTGCGCCGGGAACATTTCGGCGCATGGGACCGTGAACCGTTCGCACGCGCAGGCCGCAGCGCGCCAATCGCTGTCGCAGCGCGGACAACGCGGATCCGGTGGGCGGCGGGTCCATATGCGGGCTCTCTCCCACGATCTCGGTTTGTGCGAAGCCCGCAGACGCGACGGCGTCGAGCGCCGCGAGCAGATCCCGATCGCTGAACCCGAAGGTGGAATAGCTGAATTCGTTTCTCATGAAATTACGATGCCCTTCCCGCCAGCGCTTCCACCATCTCCACTAGCTCCTTGCGCTTGGCGCGAAAAAGGCCACGGTCCGCTGCGCGGTTGGTGAGCACGGTCCGGACCAGCTCGTCGAGCTGGTTCCGGTACGCCGCGCCGTCGTCGCCCAGCGCGTCGATTCTCTCCCGCGCCATCTTCAAGAGCATGTAGTCCTCAATGCCCATCCGCACGTGCTGCCAGCGGCGGCTGGGGATGACGGTTTCCGCCGTTCTCACATCTTCCGGCGGCTCGGGATACCCCGGCCCCAGGCAGTAAACCATCGGGAAGTACGCAGCCCCCACCGGCTCTTCGGTCCAGACCGGCGACCTGCCGTGGCTCCACAGCATATTCCAGAAGTGCACGCCGGTGGCCCCATGATAGAACGCGGTCCAGTGCAGGTAGCGGTAATAACCCAGCGGATCGGGCTCCTTGCCGACGCCGTGTGCGGCATCGGCCGCGTTGTAGAACCACAGTTCGCGCCCGTCCGAGGCGAGGACGTCCATCCCTTCCGGCGCGTTGTCGTATTCCAGGCGCGGCGCGTGGTAGCAGAAGATATTCATGCCGGCTGCCGTCAGTCCGCTGGTCGCCTTGCTGCTGGCCTGGGGCACCGTGATCATCACGCGAACATTCGGGTCCGCCGAGTGCGTCAATTCGCAGAGCTGCTCCACCTTTTCATCCAGGGTTTCGTCAAAGTTCATGAAGCAGAACTGGTCGTAATCGCGGCCGCTCGCCCGGATGCGGCCGATGATCGCGCCGATCCACTCGCGGAAGATCTCCTTGAACTCGTCGCTCATCCATTCCACCGGCCCGAAACGGTCGCGCTGTGGAGGTTCGACGTGCTGGTTGAATCCGAAAAAGAAGCTGATCTGCGGGAAGTCCTTGTGGAATGCCAGGGCCTTGTCCAGGTCGGCGAAATCAAGTTGCAGGGGGCGGATCACGCGGCCCTGGTCGTCCCTGGCAGGCCACGGGTAGGACGTCATGGCCCCGACCGTGATGCGATGCGAGAGCATCGCGTCACGGACCTCGCTCAAGTTACCGAATGTAGCGCCATCGCCGGTGTTCAGATCGGACCAGTTGCCGGTCGACAGCGGGGTCTCGCGGCTGAGCACGACGTCGTGAACCTGAACCTTCAGGGGGATGAGGCGGGTCTTTTCGCCGACATGCACGCTTACCTCGTAGTTGTACAGGCCGGGTTTGGCCCCGCTGCTTTCCGATTCCAGCCAGATGAGTTTCGATTCACCCGAGGGGATCACCTGCGGGCAGTCGTTGGCCAGCAGTGCGTCGGGGACGTAACGGGCGTTGCCGGTCACAAAAAACCGGCCCACCCGAACGGTTATCCGCGGGGCGGCGTTCTCGCCGCCGCTGAGCGAGATTCTCAGCGGCAGTTCCCGATCCGTGAGGTTGGCGGCGCCCAGGGCCGTGGCCTCCAGGGCGCTGATGACCGTGTGGATGGAGGCCGATCGCCGTGGTTTCAGCTCATGCGGCAGGGAAAGTGGGGTGAACGCATCGTCCGGAGTTACTTCCCACACCAGCGTCTCCGATTCGTACACCTCCCGGGCCCTGTCCCGATGGCCTGTGGTCAGTTCCGCCCGGAGCTTGTCGTACTCCCTGAATTCTTCGATCGCCCGGGCTCGAAGCGCTGCGAGCTCACGCTCCTGCGCCTGCGCGTGTTCCTTGGGCCACTGCCGGATGTGCCGTTCGATCGGCGCGACCAAGCTATTCAACTTGTCCAGTCTTCGACGCCCCCCCGCCAGCGTCTGCTGCAGTTCCTTGGCACTGCCGCCGGGTATGCCCGGCTGAATAGGCAGGATGGATTTCGGATCGGCGGGAAGGACGCCCATGAGTTCAATCTCATCGACGAATACGAAACCATAGGGATCCGGCGCCATTGCTGCTACCGCCACGTACCTCGCTTTCGCGCCGTTCAGCGGCACGACCATCTGAATGCTGCGGCGAGTTCCCTTGTCCGCTTCGGCCGCGCTCGGGGGCTTTCGCTCCCCGATAGGTATGTAGTCCTGGTTGTCCAGACTGCCATAGATCCTTAGCCCCACGTCCACGACTCCGGCGCCGCCGCCGCCAACAGTATTGAATCGGAGTTCCGACAAAGTCGCCGCTTCGCCCAAATCGAACCGGACCACCACCGGGACGTTGAGGCCGGCGCTCCAGCCGACGGTCGGCTTGCTGCCCCAAGCCGCTCCGCCCGCGACACCGTCCGTGAGCTGAACCGCGTCCCCGGCGTCCGTGCACTCGTTGGGTCCGCCATAGGCCGGTACCGGCCAGTAGTCGTACGGCCGGTTCAGGACGAGGTTCTGCGGTTGAGCAACCGCAGAAACCGCCAGAATCATTGCGCAAAGAAACGACAGGATCTTCCGTCGAGACATTTTCATCTCCTTTGAGCCGGCAAAGTGAAATTTCGTTTGTAGGTTGGCCTTCCAGGCCGACCAGAGCAAGAAGAGATCATGAAAAAAGAATGGGTCGAGCGTGCTCACACAATTCACTATTTTATGGTCTTTCCTTGCCCAAGCTCGGGCTGGAAGCCCAAGCTACGGCATATTGCAGCGCCAACGCCAATGGATAGGTTGGCCTTCCTGTTTGGGACGGAGAGAAATGAGGAAAACAAGACAGGGTGCGCTCGCGGCGATGTTCCTTAGCGCCGCATTGGCGGTGTTTCCTTTTGCGGCATACGGCGAAGAAAGCGGCCTGAAGCTGCATTACGATTTTAGCAGGGAATCGCTTACACCATTCGGCATGGTCCGGGATGTCAGCGGAAACGGCAATGACGGGCAGTTCGTGGGCGCAACCCTGGTGCCTCGCGGAGACGGCTACGCCGTACGGTTCGACGGGCCGATGAGCTACGTGGAGTGCGCGAACCCGGGCTTCCAGTCGACGAATGCGCTGACGATCGCATTCTGGCTCCACATGGAAAATCTGCCGATCGTGTGGGACCCGTTCGTGGCGCGGGAGGGTTCCTATACCCTGAGCATCGACAGAAAAGGATGGATGCAGTTCTACCTGAACGGCCAACGCGGGAACGAAGAGACCGGCGTGCTCCGTCCGATGGGAATCTGGCGCCACCTCACGCTGGTGTTCGACGCCACCGGTGAGGAAACGGAATTGAGGGTCTACGAGAACGGCCGGATCCTGCCGCGGCGGCGAATGGACGCCACGGGCGGCGCGGTCGACACCAGCATCCCCCTGCGGCAGCTAGCAAACGGCGGAGCCCTGCACCTGGGCTGGAATAAGAGTGCCACCGATCCCCGGGATCTTTCGCCGATCGAAATGACCGACTTCCGGATCTATAACCGCGCGCTCACCGTCGACGATGTCGCGGCGTTGTTCAAGGCGACGGCCGTCCCGCAGATCGAAGTCAAACCCTACGTCTACAGGTTCTCCGATGAGTTGGTCCTGGGTCTCCATGGCGACGCGCTCCTGCCGCTGCCATCCGGGGCCACGGCGGACATATCGATTCGCAAGAAGGGTGAAGGCAAAGCCGTCATCCGCGAAACCGCGATTCTGGATTCAGATGCTTCGATCTCGGAAGTGCCCGTGTCCATGCAGCGCATGCCCTCTGGCGATTACGAGATTGACGTCGACGTGTCGGGCGCAGACGGAGAGCGCATCGGGCACAGATCGATCACCTCCTTCCAATGGCCGGAAATGCCGTCCTGGCCCGGGGTGGAGAATGCAAAGGTACTGAACGCACTTGTAACGGAGCTGATGAATGTCCGCCCCAAACGTAAGATCCCGAATACATACCGATTCGTGAACCCGCGTGACGGATGGATCTACGTTTCCGCCACGGCCGGCACGTCAGGGAACGGCGGACTCCAGATCACCCTGGATCCCTCTCCCGCCGGTCGAGCAACCCCGGTCATCATCGAACATGACGGCCGCGCGGGAGGCACGGAGGAGGCGATGCGCCTGCTTCCGCGGGGAGAGTACAGCCTGCGGATGGCCGCGGAGGGTGGTTTTAACCTGGACCGCCTGGTGGTGCGGGCCATTTCCCAACTCGGTGACGGCTTCCCGATGACGCCCCACACGATGAAGGAATACGGTGAGTACGACTGGGCGTTTATGGAAAAGCATTTGACCGCGCTCAACCTTGCGTTCCATACGGCCGACGGGCACGGTAAAACGGATTACGGCGGCGGCGGGGAAGGCTTCCGTGCCTGGCAGGCACAGGGCAAGCTTTCATGGGGCGGAGGTCATATGCCGAAAAGCGCCGACACGAATGGGCTGTCCGATATCCTTAAAATCCTTCAATCCCCAAGCTGGGACGGGATCCGGTTGGATGAAGAGGGGTACCCGGCCCACCATCCGGAACTGGCGCCCGCGCTTCGCTACCTCGCGGAGAACCACGCAGAGCTTTTTGCGGCGGGCAAAAGCGTGAATGTGTACACATACGGGCAGGGGCACATGTTCCAGAGCACACCAGACCGCGGTGCGCGGGAACTTCTCGATGCCATCCTGGCATGCAACGGTCACTACATCTCCGAGATCTACCTTTCCAGCAACCGGGACAAGGCAACCGCCCGTGCCGCACTGGACACCGCCGTCACTTCGTGGATTGTCGCCGCAAAGCGCTCCTATCCGGATGCGCAGACGTTCGTCTCCGCGCTATTCAGCACCTGGATGCATCCGACCGTGCTCAACTCGGACATGCACGCCGACGTGGACTACAAGGCGTTCATGGAGATGCAGGTGCGCTCGCTCGCGTTGAGCGACGTCTGTTTCGGCATACGCGGCCTGGGCATTTTCCAGGCCGCGCATATCGACGAAGAGACGGCTCGCTGGTGGGGAAAACTTCTGCGGCACTACGGGATCGAGGGCCGGACCGACTGGTTGTGGAAGGGCCCGTACAAATTGTCTCACATCAGGAATCCGCACTTCGAAAAGGGGCTGGATGATTGGAAGGCCGACCCCGTGGAACCCGAATCGATCTTCCTCAGCGGCGCCGAACAATGCGGCATGCTGATCACGCACTGGTCGGAGGCCTCCAACGAAGTAAGACTGCCTGGCGCAGATGTCGTGGTGATGCGACAGAGCCCGAACGGGCCCAACGCGTTGTCACAGGAAATCGTCGGGCTCGAATCCGGCTCGCTTTATTCGCTGCGATTCACCACCGCCGACTACGGAGACATGGTCGAGGCCAGGAAAGCGGGACGTCAACCGAAAGAAACCCCCGCGCGCCCGGCGGTTCTTTCGGCCCGGCTGGACGGGGTGGATGTGTTGCCCGAAAAGAGCTTCAGCCCCGGCACGCCCCAGGGGCCTAAGAGGGATGAGGAAAGTCGGCTATACTGGGAAGTCGTGGAAACGGGAATCAACTTCCACCGGATCGTGTTCCGCGCTCAATCCAACTCCGCCCTGCTGACGTTCGCCGACAAGCCGGCCGACGGCGGGGAAACACGGGAGAACCTGCTGATGTGGGTCTCGGTCAGACCGTACCTGGAGGACTGAAGGCCGGTTGAGGAGGTTTCGGAGTTGATCGTATTTGCTAAGATCGGCCCCTTTCCCGCGACATGAGCAGGACTTTGTGACAGAATCCCGCTAATCAGACGGCCGGTTCGGCGAATCGACAGCAGAGTCGATGCGACCGGCAGAAAGGATTTGTAGTGCAGAACCAGGGAAGTACCAACGAAACCGGAAGCAAAGGCCAGTCTAACGAATCGATGGCAGAAGCGATTCGGCAGGCAAGCACACTCCAGACGGTGAAGGCCACGGTCATCATCCCACCCAAGGGACCTGCCGACCTGAAGCCGGATGCGAAGATCCTGAACAGGGTCCTGCAGATGGACGGCGAGAAGGTCGCGCGTGAACTTCCCGCGGAACATCAGCTCATTGCCGATGGATGGAGAAAGGGAAGCCTCTGGGGGCCCTACCTTGTCTACATGCCGGAGAAAGATCGTTTGCTGCTCTTGTACAATACGGACTATACGCAGTTTGGAGGATCGACGCACCCGGTCCAGTCGCCGGTGTTGAGCTTCAGCGATGACCATGGGCAAACGTGGAGCCGTCCTCGATACCTGCGCGATATGGGATTCTGCCCCGAGGGGAGTCCTCAAGCCGGTGATGAACTGGGTAGCGGGAGTGCACTCGCGTATCTCGGCGACGGGAGGCTGATTGTCGACACGGGAGAATTCATAGCCGAGCAATACAGGGGATTCAGCTCGGACTATGGAGAAACATGGACCGCGGAGCCTTTGCCCAGGTCTTCCGGGGGATTTCGAGTCACGACGTGGGACCCCATGTGGGTCGACAAGGATCCGGCTACGGGAGAGGTGCAGCGTTTGTGTGAGCCGAGTTGCTCGAGCGGCATGGAAAGGATGTTCGACGGTGCCGAGAGGATCGTGGTCTTTCCCTGGGAGTGGCATTGGAAATACGATCCCGAAGACCGGGGCATGCCGGAAGCGTGGTACGAAGATGAATCGTTTGACCAATGGCCACGCATGATGCGAATCGACAAGCACTGGACATACCAGGGCGAACCGGGCGGGGTTGGATGGTACGCAACGGGCTTCGAGGCGCCGGAAACCGACGGTGCCCCTCTTGCGATACTCTTCGGCGCGGTGGATGGTGACTGCGATGTGTTTATCGACGGCAGAAAAGTCGGCGAGCAAAAGAAGCCCAGTGCGGACATGTGGTGCGTCCCTTTCCACGTACGTCTTGATGAAGGTTTGCCGGCCGGCGCGCACAGGATGGTCGTCCGGGTGGAAAAGGAATGCGAACCACCGGACTCGAATGCCGGTATTTACAGGCCTGTCTGGATCGTAAGAATCCCCGGCCCGGGCACGCCCGCAGTCGACATTCCCTCGCCGAAAAATCACTTTAACGCTAAACGAATTCTTCTTCGCTTCAGTTATGACGGCGGACATACGTGGCCCGAGGAACTGGAACCGCCGAATTGGACCGTGGGCAGCGGCGTTTCCGGGAGCGAGGTCGCACTCTGCCGCGCGGCCAACGGGACCCTGGTTGCCGGCTGCCGAATCAGGCTCCCGAAATACCAGGTCAACAACCTCATCGACCACTATGCCGGGCTGGGCGTATCGCTCTCAAAGGACAACGGGTATACCTGGACGAAGATAAAATTGCTCTACGAGTACGGGCGTATGCACCCCAGCATGGCGCTTCTACCCAACGGCGACATCGTGATGACATACGTCGTTCGCACGGGTTGGCTGGCGGACGAGGAGCGCCAGTTGGACGAGGACGGCTATCCCCAATGGGGAATTGAAGCGGTGATCAGCCGTGACCACGGAGAGAGCTGGGACCTGACACACAAGTATGTCCTCGCGAAGTGGTCGGGTAAGAGCCATGCCCAGTCGACGTCCACCGTGCTCATGCCCGACGGGTCCCTGCTGACGGCGTTCAGCTCCGGGTATCTGAGCCGGCCGGCTGATCAAGGACTCCAGCCCCAGGAGCAGGAGGTGTGTCTGGTACGCTGGCGTCCTTGATCAGGAGGAATCCCCCAGGATCTCCCGCACCTTCTCTTCGACCTGGCGGACGAGTAAGTGGTAGTACGCACCGACCGCGGCGCGATCGATCGTCTCCACGGCGATCGGCGCCGCGGCCTGGATCGCGGCACGGCCTTCGGCAATGCCGCGCTCATAGCAGGCCCGGGCCTCTTCGAGAAGTTCCCGGGCTTCATCGGTATCGGGCACATTCTTTGCCTTCGCCAATGCCTGTTGGCCTGTGTTCACCTCGATGATCTCGTGGATCGCGTGGATCGAAAACGCGAGCCGGCCGATCCAGTATGCAAGGCGCCGTTTCGCGTCTTCCGTCGTCGCCGCGGCGCGCATCTTTTCGAACAGTCTTCGGGCCTGCTGATAGCACGCGACCACGTGATACATCTCCGTCCGATTCTGCTGCGGGTCGGGGTGCTCGCACCGGTACGTGATGATCTCATCCGCCGGGAACAGAAAACCGAGAAACGTCGTGTCAAGAAAGGTGGTCGCATCGGTCAGCAGCCACATCGCGTTGCAGAATGTCTCGGCCGCGTGTTCTCCGAACGCGTGCGCGGCGTAATCCGCGTGGGCCTCTCGCGGGGTATAGGTGGGTATCCATGACGACCGGGCCAGGTGCTGGACCGTCGGATCGAGATCGCCGATCGGCCAGTAGCGCGTCGTATATCCCTGCCAGCCGGCCTGGTGCCCGGTCTGCAGGAGAATGTGATTGCTCTCCGCCTCGAGGGTCGGAACCCAGCCGACATTGTCGTCCTGGAGCGTTAGATCCTGGCGGGCGCGCACCTTGTCGGTGTCGATTTCGTGCATCAGGTGCAGCCGGCGCACGGAGGCCGAAGAAGTGTAGTCAAGAATTGTGCTGACAACGCAGCCCGGCCAGAGCACCTCCCCCAGAATGCCGTAGGCAAACCGGCCGCCGCCATCCACGGCGACACCGACATCGATGCTCTTCCCGGCGGCCCGATCCAGGAACCGGGATTCCTCGAGGATTTCCCGGATGAACCGCAGCATCGAGATGCTGGACTTGAATTCGCGTACGGCCCGGTCCGTTCCGCCGACCTGCAGGTTGTCGGTGGCCGCCCGGTGCAGCATCCTTTCCACGTTAAACCGGGGTTCCAGCCCGAACCGCTTCGCCATCACGCCCCAACTCTCTTCGAAGGTACGCGCCGCATACGGATGCTCGGGCAGCAGGATCAGAAACTCATCACAGCGGCTCCACGTTTCGAGGTGGGCCTCCATGACGGCATGGAACACCTTCCGGTGTTTCGGATTCATCAGATCCGCCTGCTCTGCGCAGGTAAGCGATCCCAGTTGAATCGAGTGACGGGTGGGATCTTCAAGGAGCGGCGCGAACTCGACGGGAAATTCCAGGGGCTGGAAACCGAGCGAAGAGTTCATTTCGTGGGCGTCGGCTTCGTCCATGATCGCATGAAGGTGACCCTGTCCGGCGGCCAACCGGTCCGTGTAGGCGGTTTTTCCAGCGAGCCAGGGGGGAAGCATCGGGTCCCCGAAATCTTTCAGCGATTCGTAGCCCGGTGTGTCCGGTCCAAGGCGAAGGATGTCCCGCTGCAACGTATCGGATGTCCGCTTGGCGATGCCTTCGATCTCGTAGTGCACGAAGGGCTGGGCCGGCCAGATCGAGTAGTGAATGCTGTTGAACTTGAGCTTGTGCAGTTGCCGTATGACCCGCTTGTTGTCCTCGAGGGTCCACATCACCGGGCCGTACGGCAATTCGCACAGGAAACGCCAGGCGCGCAGTTTCTGGACCGGCTCGAGAACGAGGTCGACGCCGGGTAGAGAGAAAGCGCCCGGTTCTTTCGGCAGTACATCTTCGGACAGCAGGAATCGAACACCGTAGTGCTCGAGCAACTCATATACCGCCCATGCGGTCGATGCATCGCTGCCCCCCGCCAGCAGCAGGGTCCCCGAATCCACGCGGCGCAGGAGATGTCCCTGCTCCGACAGGCGGGGAAGATCTGTTGACGTCGCCTGTACTTGCGCATCGTCAATACGGCCGATCACGATCGACGGATGCGCATCGTTGTCCTCAACGGTCACAACTCCGTACATTTGGGAGAGATAGGACTGAAGGAGGCCTGCCGCTTGCCGCACGAGGTGACCGGCAGAGGGGCTGAGGATTATGGATATTTGAGTACTCACGGGTGCCGAGCAGGTAATCCGGTGGTTGGTTGGTGGAAATTTCTTCTCTAGAAAGTAATCCTGCCTGCATGAAGAGATCAAGTTCGCTCTTCCCCAACCTCTTGGAGCGGTCCCTCCGTACGTGTGCATGCACTGGTTGGGCCATTTCTTTTCATTGCTGGGTTCG
>Ga0310121_10003607_pt1 | contig 14051 bp, 12 predicted proteins | sample CB27_Tmax_986_MG_FD_203504 | JGI IMG/M metagenome (GOLD analysis project Ga0310121, IMG submission 203504) | Marine microbial communities from Western Arctic Ocean, Canada - CB27_Tmax_986 | ecosystem: Environmental > Aquatic > Marine > Oceanic | place: Canada: Western Arctic Ocean | collected... | reverse complement strand
CCGGTCATTACCAGCTCGCCTTTGCCCTCCAGGATGGATACCTCGATGTTCAGCAGTTCGCCGCCGACTTCTGTCCACGCAAGCCCTGTCGCAATTCCCACATCTGGTTCATGCTGCGACCGGTCGTTCCGGCTAAATTTCGGGACGCCGAGCAGTTTTTGAACCTGGGTCTTTTCGATTTTCTTTTTTGGCCTCTCGCCATTGGAGGAAGAGGCCACCTCCCGGGCGATCTTTCGGCAGACCCCCTGTACCTCCCGCTCAAGATTCCGGACGCCCGCCTCGCGTGTATAGGATTGAATGACCTCTCTGATCCCATCCAAAGTGAAGGTGACATCCTTCCTTTTCAGACCGCTTTCTTTAATCGAGCGGGGAACCAGGAACCTTCGCCCGATCTGGACCTTCTCCTCTTCGGTGTAGGAGGAGATTTCAATGACCTCCATTCGATCGCAAAGGGCGGGCGGTACCGGATGAAGGATATTGGCGGTGGTGATGAAAAAGACCTCGGAGAGATCGAACTCGACCTCGAGGTAGTTGTCACTGAAATGACAATTCTGTTCCGGGTCGAGAACCTCCAGCAGGGCGGAGGCGGGATCGCCTCTAAAATCCATCCCCATTTTATCGACCTCATCGAGAAGGATGACCGGATTCTTGACACCAACCTTGCGCATGGTCTGGATCAATCGACCGGGTAGGGAACCGATGTAGGTGCGACGGTGCCCACGGATCTCGGCCTCGTCACGCATTCCGCCCAGCGAGATGCGCGCAAACTTTCGGTTGGTGGCGCGCGCGATGGACCTTCCCAACGAGGTCTTCCCCACACCGGGAGGGCCGACAAAGCAGAGGATCGGTCCTCTTGAGGAGGGGTTTAGTTTCCTGACAGAAAGGTATTCGAGGATACGTTCCTTCGGTTTATCGAGACCGTAATGGTCCTTCTCCAGGATCGCTTCGGCATTCTTTAAGTCCAGTTCCTCCTCGGTCGCCTCTTTCCAAGGCAGTTCCAACAGCCATTCGAGATAAGTCCGAACCACAGTTGCCTCGGGAGACATCGCCGGCATCGAACAGAGACGGTTGATCTCGCGGTCGGCTTTTTCGCGGACCTCGGGGGGAAAGCCGACCGTATCCAACTTTTCACGGAACTCATCGATGTCGTCCAGTGCCTCACCTTCGCGTCCCAGCTCTTTCTGAATAACTTTGATCTGCTCGGCGAGATAGTATTCGCGCTGCGACTTTTCCATCTGGCCGCGGACTTCATCCTTGATCTCTTTCTCCAGGCCCAGGAGGTCGTTTTCCTCTTCAAGGAAAGCCGCCAGTTGAGAAAGACGGTGGTGGACATTCGAATCCTCGAGGATTTGCTGCTTCAGCTCGACTTTAACATACAAATGGGCGGCGATTTGATCGGACAGTTGGGAAGCATCTTCCAGACTGAGGATCGACAAGAGGTTTTCCTTCGGGATCCTCTTTTGTAGGCGCGCATAAGCCTCGAACAATTCGGAGACATAACGCACCGCGGCCTTCAGTCGAGGCGAAGGGCGATAGACGATCGGGATCGGTTCAATCTGCGCGCGAAGCGGAGAAGCGTCGCCTCCGCCGTCGTTGATTTCCAGAAGACGTTGACGGGAACCTCCCTCCAAAAGGACTTTGATGGTTCCATCCGGCAGGCGGACCAGCTGCAGAATCTGGCAGAGCGTACCGACCGGGAAAAGATCGGTCGGCTGAGGGTCCTCCAGAGCCGGGTCGGTTTGTGCGACCGCGATGAGCGGAATATTTTTCTCCGCGGCCAATTCCACCGCCGCCGCGGATTTCTGTCGCCCAATGAAAAGGGGTGCGACCATACCCGGAAACAAAACAACATCTCGGAGAGGCAGAACAAGCCCTTCTTTTTTGTTACCCTTCTTTCTCGATGGTTTTTGTTTACTACTCAATTCTTCCCAGCCTCCCGACTCCCCCCATTGTTGTCAGAAAACCGGAAAAGAAGGAAGATGCAGGACCAATCTGCCAAGCGGACACCCTTTCTATTCCGCGGGTGGGGATGAACCAATTGGCAGCCCACTTCCAATGACTCCGCAGAATGCCGCACACTACCGTATCTATTACCAACAGGCTGGAGATCCATGTCCGACTTAAGGCGTGACCCTGTTTCCGGTAATTGGGTGGTCATCTCACCCGGCCAGGAAGCAGGGGTCAAATTGGCCCCACACCCCCCTTTTAGCACGGATGCTGATACATGCCCCTTTTGCCCGGGACATGAATCAGCAACCGGCCATGAAATCTTGCGTTACCCAACAAGACATCCTCCTGGAAAAGAGGATCCATGGGACCTCCGAGTTGTCCCCAACCGGCGACCTGTTCTGCGAACCGAGGAAACGTTAGAACGTGAAGGAGTCGGGATGTTTGACAGGATCACCGGTGTCGGCGCTCATGAGATCATCATCGAATCGCCTGACCATGACAAAAGACTTTTCAACTTCTCCCCCTCCCAATACGAACTTGTCCTTTCAGCGTGGCGCCACAGGATTATAGACTTGTTCCGAGACCAGCGGTTGCGTTATGTTGCTCTCTTTCGCAACGAAGGACGCCGAGCGGGAGCGCGAATCAGTCACCCGCATAGCCAACTGATTGCGACCCCCATCATCCCTGTTGGAATCCGGAACCTGCTCTCGGAGGCGCGTGAGCATTATGAGAATAAAGAGCGTTGTGTCTTCTGTGATCTGTTGGACCACGAGCGCGAAGAAGACCTTCGTGTCGTGACACAGAATGACGGCTTCCTGGCGTTCTGTCCCTTCGCCTCGCACTTCCCCTTTGAGATATGGGTCGTGCCAATTTCTCACCATCATCAGTTTGGAGCTATAACAGACGAACAGATTTCTCTGCTGTCGGAGATCATCGTCCGGTTGGCAAAAGCCCTTTCCCTTTCTCTTTTAGAACCCGACCTGAACCTGGTTTTGAAAACCGCCCCTAATCCGAGCCGAAAACGGAAACATTGGACAACCCTTGAAGAGGACTTCCACTGGCATCTGGAACTCATCCCACGGATTTCCAGGCCGACCGGTTTTGAGACCGCCACTGGAATGTTCATCAACCCAACCCCTCCCGAGGAAGCCGCAGCGCATCTCCGAGGTTCCCTGATCCAGAATAAGGACACTCAGTGAGCGAAGCAGTCGAAACGATCCGAACTTTTGTGGCGGTCCCCTTGTGGGATGACTTTGCCGCCTCCGCGAAGAATCGGTTCGAAGATCTGAAAAACAGAGGATGGCCTTTCCGATGGGTCCATCCCGACCGCTGGCACCTGACACTACGCTTTCTCGGTGATGTGCCCAAGAGCGCCACCGCGCTCATTTGCGAATCGATTTCCGATCAGGTATGCACTCAATCCTCGTTCACAATCGAAGTAGGAGAGCTGGGTGGTTTCCCGCGCCTTTCCAAAGCACGGGTCCTCTGGGTTGGCGTCCGAGAAGGGAGGGATGAGTTATGCTCTCTGGCTGAATCTGTGACGAAAGGCTGCACCGAGGCGGGCTACCCTGGTGACAAGAAACCTTTCACTCCGCACTTCACAATCGCGCGAGCGAAGGATGTTCCGGTCCGAATTCAATTGGAAAGGGAAGTCTTTGAGGCGAGTTGGGGATCCCAGTTTGTGGATGCGGTCCACCTGGTCGGTAGCACACTCGGCCCGGGAGGACCGACTTATGAATCATTAAGCAAGATTCCGCTCGCCCGTTAACCCGTTATCAGAACCCCGCGCGTGAGCAAGGGGATCCTTTGCTGGTGCGGAGTCCCCTTGCTCACGCGCGGGGTTCTGATGGGGTGCGCAACGTCCAGAGGTTAGCCGCTCTAACGAAACAAGTTGAGTGACTGCCAGTTGGGATCGTTGCTTTTGGTCTGATAGAACCTATTGGTGTCGTGTCCAATAAGGACCCCTCCCTCCGCCTCGCCGAGGATCTGGAAGCCGTCGCCCCAGTTGGTGGGTAAAGGATAAACAATCTTTGGTTCATCTACCGGGGAGACAGCGGCGAGCTGCAGTTCGGATCGATCCACAACCAATAGCCGGCGGCTCCTCGGGAGCCAGACCCCCGGCTCGTATCCCACATCCTCGATGTCCACTCTGCTCGATCTCGAGAGCGAATAGTTCTCATCAAACAGGAAGAAGTGGAGGCCCTTCGCGCTCCGCGCCCAGAAAAGAATTCCAGGTTCCTTGATTTCCACTTCTCCAAACCCAACAAAGCCCTCGGGATCGTAAATGGTCTCCGTAACACTTTCGCACATCGCGTCGTGGATGGCCGCCAAGGACATCGAAGCGCCAACTTCGCCCTTATCCGATTCCAGAGGAACCAGACTCCCCGACCCCACGAATGCAAACAGGACGCACCGGTCCGCATTCAACCAGTGTGCGTGTCCGATGGATTGCAGCAGTTGTGACCGCACAGAAACATTTCCTTCCGATTCGTAGTGACGCAGCAGCAATCTCTGAAAACCACTTTCGATCTTCAGCAGGGTTATCGTTTCTTTGATTTTTCCCGAAAGGGGTGCGGACCCCGGGATTTCGGAGGCGCGCCACCAGGCGACTTTGGTCCCGTCAGGTGAGACTCCTACCGCCCCCAAACCGAAATCCGTCAATTCATCCGCTGGCATCTGATCTGAAACGGGAGTATCGGCAGCCTGACGGGCTAGGACCTTTCCCGTATTGAGATCAATCTGTTCCAGGTAGATTCTTGTAATAGGAAGCGTAGGCGATCCCGGATTGCCCTGAAGGGGAAAGTGGGACCGTCCAAGCAGGCGATGCCAGCCGCGACGGATGGTTGTTCCCAATCCCCGCTCACTCACACCTCGTAGCGCAAGCAGCTCGCCTTGAGGTGTGAATCCGACGGGCCGAAATTGGGAGCCTTCCGGCGAAACCAGGGAGGCGATCCTTCCGTGTTTCTTCAGGTTGTAAGCGGATAAGGTGTCACTGCGCCGGTCGACCCAGTAGAGCCACTTCCCATCGATTGAAAGCCGCGGTGAATCGATCCGGAGAACCGTGTCACTGCCGCTATCGAGGCTCGCAACCGTCCAATTTTCCGAGCTTCCCAACCGAAAAATCCAGACAACGAGGCAGAGCGCTACGATCAGGAACAGGCTTGTTAGAATTTTGAAGGATCTCTTTTTCAATTCGGGACCTTGTCTGCAACTCGATAAACTGTCGTGTGATAATATTGTCGAGTGTATCTTTTATCCGCTACATCGCGCCACCGGGTGGTAAGGATTCGCATTATGCCACGGGGTTGCTTCATCTGGACCGATAAAACCTCTCCCGGGAATAGGGGGATCGTTTCGCTGGTGGTTTCTGCCACTACCCGAAGATCCCAGCGTTCCCGCAATTTCTCAAGCCGCCGCCCTGGAACCTGGTAAGTATTGGGATGCACAATCAGGTCGCCAGGCGTTATCTCCCCCAGCCTTTCCTCCGTGAGCAGCGACACAGGCAACCCCGCAACGGCGGATATTTTGATGTTTGAGTAAGACTCATTATATACCTCGCAGGCCCAGATTTCCCCCGCATCCTCCCCGAGCTCCGAGATCTTCGCGGCAGATTCCCCGATGTCCGCAAAGGTTTCGTGCTGGTAAATGATGACTGCAAGTGACATTGCCAGGGACCAGATCAGTGAAACTGACATAGCCGGTTTTAACCATGTCGTCGGAAGCCTCTGCAATCCAATTGCCGCAAAAAGGCACACCCAGGGAAGAAGAGGCAGGCCGTATCGAAACTGAAAAGAATCAAACCATGTCTGGAGACCTAGACCGACAAGCGCCCCGACAAGACCTAACAGGAACCAGACACGCGTCCCTCCAGTCGATCGAGCAATCAAAAGAAGTCCCAGCACGGCCAGGATGAGAATGGGTGGCGTAACAGCGTAAGGGAACCATCGGAAAGCAGCCAGGACAAAGGTCCCGTAAACCTCCCACCCATAGACCGACCGGTCTGTAAACTGCTGTCCATGAATTGCGAGTCCCTTCGACAGACCACCGAAGCTGAAGCACCAGGCCAGGATGACAGGAAAAACTGATAGGATCCGAACAGGACTGGGACCCTCTTTCTTCTTCGTCATGAGCAACAGGCACACCGCGCTCGCCAGGAACAGCGCAAGTCCCTGATATCGTGTCCAGAAAGCGAGGATCGCGAAAAGGTTTCCGAAAACCCATAACTTCTGCGGGTTTCGAGTCCCCTCCATGTTTGCGCTCAGTAAAAGGGCCAATGAGCCAGCGGCCAAACAGCAGAAAGACATGTCCGTCATGCAGTGGTAGGACCACCGAGTGGCGACCGGCGCGACTGCCCAGAACGCCCAACATGACCACGCGATAGAATCAGGGGACGACTGAAATCTCCCGCTCAGCTGCCTGGCAAAGAGGCCGAGAATGTAACCAGTCATCGCATAGGCAACCATCGAAAGAAGTCTGCCCGAAAGGAGCGGGGGTAGCCCAATGCTTGAAAGGCACCAGATCAGTCCCGGGTATAAGGGTGGGACGTATCTGGCAGGTGGCGCCCCTGCCGAGCTTTGATAGAGCGGTGGATCAAAGTAGACGGCTTGCAGGTAACCGTCGGTGAACTCCCCTCGCACGATCAAGAGGAGCGGTAGGTGGACCGCAAAGAGTACCAGCGATGCAATGGCGAGGTTTCGTGGTGTCGCCCGAATGGCCTGCATGGACCCCAATCTACCATGAATGCAATCGCAAGTCGCTGCATTCAGGATTGTCTGGCCGAGCTATTGCCGAGGAGCTGGCGGTGGCGGTCTAAAGTTTAACCCCTGGGGGGAGGCTCCTCTTTTCAGCGGACTTGGTTTCGGCGGGGGATTACCCGAGGTCGGATTTACAAAGGCGAAGCTATCCTGAATTGTCCTGATCTCCTGAACCACTTCAAGACTGGCAACCTCTTCTGAGCACCAGGAGATGATCTGAAATTTCAGCTCGCCTCGGGCAACGAGCGCATAAAAAAATCGATACGGCGTACGCACCGGGGTGCCGTTTCCGTTGTCAATTTCAAAAGCGCCGACCCAAACCCTTTTCCTCCCAGGAAACCCAGCGATCGTGTCCTCTTCATCGGCCACCTTGGTCAGATCCTCCAGACTGGGCTTGATGGCGTCCACATATTCTTTCAGCGATGTGTCAGGTAGCCGTTCCACGATGACCATTGAATAAACACCCTTGTCCGACCGAAGCGCGACTTCCGCTTCCTCGTTGATCCGGTCAAGTTCTTCGCTCGAGGTGATAAAGGTCCAAGCCTTGGAGGGTCGTTGCAGTCTGAATTTGTATTCCGCGTTTACATAGAGTTCACGGTCTTCGTCCCGAATTGGTTCCAGAACAAGTGAGGAGTTCTGGGAATCAATTTTGGTTCCAATTTCTGAACCCGCTTCCGCAGGCTTAACAATGGGTTCTTCCTCGGGTCCGCCGACTGCTGCCGCCGATTCATCCTCAAGCGGAGAAAGGGTGGGTGTGGCGATGAGCCGTGGAATGGCCGTTGGGATGGGGAGGCCAATGCCCAAAGTGTCCTGCTCCGCAAGCAGGGGATTGACCTGATCTCGGAGAGATGGTTTCAAATCTTCCTCGATGCTGGTTCTCCCGAGTGGTATTGGCGGGATAATCCTTGGAGCAAGGGGGACTACCCTTTCGACCTTCATGGGTGTCAAGCGTCTGACTTCAGTTCGCCCTTCCTTGCCTACGCTGGAGAACTCGGGGTAATTCAGAACCTCCTCGGAGCCAAACATCATTTTCGTGAACCGATCCATGTAGACCGCTTCGAGTGAAATTCCGATGTCGAGGCCGATAGGAATCTCTTCGGTCTGAAGCATTCCTGTCACCTGTTCGCCATTCCTCTTGGAAACCTTGGCACGAATGTTCTCATCGCTTTCGATTTCAACCTTTGCCATAGTCTCGAACGGTACGGTAAGTTCCCCGTAAGCCGCCCGAACCAAAAGGCCGGGCGAGGTTGGCCTCCCATTCAGGACATCACCATTGGCCATCACAAAACTGCCCGACTGCTTCCTCTCGGAAAGAAATTTTAGTTCAGCCGGGGACCGTCTTAGAATCAGATAACGGACCTTTTCTTTACGAATGGGAATTTCAGTACCGGAAGACCCGATCCTAAATCGGATCATTCGATCCTCAATAATTCCTGTGATTCGGTCCCGGTTGATGGTCGCGACGATCTCGTTGCCGGTTTTCGATCCCTCGAAAGACACTCCGGCACAATGACGTAGCGGGATAGTCATCTCAGCGTAAGGTGTCCTCATCGTCAAATCAGCGTTCATCACCTGCCCGCGCAGGACATCATTGTTGTTGAAGTGGATGACATCCTCGAGTTCAAGACGCGGCAGGTCGAAGACAGAGACCAGGAGTCTCTCGGGTGCGCCAATCGGATCCCCTGCGGACTGCTGGGAATAGCAGGGATACAGCCAAAATGTTGTGACCAGACATAGGGTTGCTAAACTGGACAGAATTCTCATCGTTATTGCCGAGTTTGGAGCACCCACGAAGCCGGGGCAAGCCCCGACCTACAACGACCCTGGGACCCGCTCGTTGCCGATGACTTCCTCAAAGGTTTGCCTGGGAGTAATCACCTCAGATGAGCCGTTATCGATCCAAACCTCGGTCGGGTAGGGGTGCGAGTTGTAATTCGAGGCCATCGCCTTCCCATAAGCCCCCGTGCATCCGATGACTAAATAGTCCCCGATCTCGGCTATCGGAAGGTCTCGCGCCACCACAATACCCCCTTCTTCTTGGGTAAAAACATCCCCCGATTCGCAAAGGGGACCTCCAACCACCACTGGTTGGGAGCTGGCGATCTCCCGCCCATCTCGCGGGCAGATGGCCATCGGATGGTAGGCGCCGTACATGACTGGGCGGACCAAGTGATTGAATCCGGTGTCGATCAGATAGAATGTAAACTCCGAGGATTTCTTGATTGCCCAGATCTTTCCTACCAGCCAGCCGGCCTCAGCTACGAGGTAGCGTCCCGGTTCGACTTCAAGTTCAACCGGATGCCCCGGGCGTTTATCAATCTGCTTCCGGTGATCCTCCCAAACTTGAAAATAATGGTCCAGATCGATTCTCTGCTCCCCCTCCTCGTACGGGATCGGGAGACCACCACCCGCGCAGATAGTTCGGATGTCTTCCGACCCACAAAGTTCAGCCATCGCGTTACCGACCTTGGATAGATGCTCGAAATCCGAGCCGGAGCCGATGTGCATGTGCAGACCAGTAATTCGAACGCCGAGTTCGCTCGCCAATTCCATACATTGCGGCAGCTCTTCATGCCAGATGCCATGCTTCGAGGAGGGGCCGCCTGTATTGGTTTTCCTGCTGTGGCCGTGCCCGAAGCCCGGGTTGATTCGTAGAATGACTTCCCCGCCGGGACGAACTTCGGAGAATTGGCGGATCATGTCAGGCGACCCACAGTTGACACCGATCGGGTGCTTCTTGACCAGTTCAAGGGCAGCCTCGTCGAAGATGTCTGAGGTGTAATAGATCGCCTCCGGTTCGTAACCAGCCTGGAGTGCCCGGACCACCTCACCAGCGGAGACCGCGTCAACCAGAACACCGTGCCGACGCATCAACTCAAGGATCGCTAAATGTGGGTTAGCCTTCTGGGCATAGCGGACAATCGAGAAACGGCTGGTGAGCTCTTCAATCCGTTCTTCGATTACTTGCTGGCTGTATGTGTAAAAGGGCGTTCCGTATTTTGTCGCAAGTTCGACAACAGGAACCCCTCCGATTTCGTTGGTAATGTTCATTTCTTATCTGTCGCAGAAGTCCCCGTCTCCTCATCCAGAGGCCTGATGCGGATGTTCCTGAACCAGACCTCGTCGTTCTTCCCGTGATTTTGGAGGCCGATGTATCCCTCCGTGGCGCGTGAACCTTTGTAATCGCCAACTTGCTTTCCATTGACCAAAACTCCATAGTGCTGTCCGACGGCAAAAATCTTCATCTCGTTCCACTCACCGACCTCTTTCGTCGGAACATCTGTTGAGGGGAAGAAACTGTAAAGTGCGCCAGTCCTTCTATCAGGTGGATCAACGTCGCAGATCTGGATCTCGTAACCCTCGTTAACCGCTGCCCAAGGACCGTTTAGATTGTTTCCCTCCGCATCCGCCCCGCGATCCTTCTTGGGTAGATTCGGGAACCGAACGAATACACCGCTGTTGTCTTCTGGTTTGGACACCTTCCATTCCAGAGTAAGTTCAAAATCCTTAAACTTTCGATCGCAGTAATAAAGCATCCCCATCCCACCCCGGCTGACCATGGCTTTCTCCTCGGAGACCAGTTCAAAGTAACCGGGTCCTGTATGCGCCCATCCGTCGAAACTGGTTCCGTCGAATAGAATGAGGATTGCTACAACGATGGCATCCATTACGCTTACCTCCAATTAGAGAGTTTGACTCACAACAATTCGGTTCCCGCGCGTAGCTGAATTCGCAAGAATTCAGAGGTTTACTGGTAAGGCATGAATTTTTGCAAATTCAGCTACACGCATATAATCAAATCGAAAGGCAAGTGTGGAAGCGTCGGTGAAAAGGTCAAGCCCTGTGGGAACGTGTCGCATCATCGTGGATTCCCGTTTTCACGGGAATCCACGTACACGCGACACGGCTATGTGAAATCTTCGAGTCAGCGTTGTCCGCGCAGCGGACCCTACGCATTTCAGGTGGCTTCCTCCTCAGTCAGCGTCAGAAAAATCTCCTCCAACCGGGCGTCCTCGGATTCAACCATCCCGTTCAGCTCCTCCCGTGTTCCTACCGCTAACAACTTCCCCTGATGGATGATCCCAATTTGATCGCAGATCTCTTCCGCCAGATCGAGACTGTGGGTGGACAGGAAAACAGTCGTCCCTTTTTCCTTGGCTTCTTTCAGGAACAGGTCCTTCACAATCCGGGCGGAGCGGGGGTCCAGGCCCACCATCGGCTCATCCACGATCAGGAAATCCGGATGGTGGAGGAGGGCGGCGGTCATCACCACCTTTTGGCGCATTCCGTGGGAATAGCCCTCGATCGGCTGGTCGGCGACCGATTGGAGAGCAAATAGGGTCAAATAGTCCTCGATCTCTTGTTCGAGAGCATTGCGTGGAACCTCATAAATCTCGGCAATGAATCGAAGATGTTCCCGGCCGGTGAGTTTTTCGTACAGAAAGGGAGCATCCGGGATGTACCCGATCCGTTTCCTCGCCTCCCGGCTGTCCTTCTGGATGTCTAAATCGAAATTCTCCCCGTGATAGGTAATGGTCCCCGAAGTCGCGCGCAGCAACCCAACCATCACACGAATGGTGGTGGTTTTCCCGGCGCCATTGGGTCCTAGAAATCCAAAGATCGTCCCGCTTGGAATCTCCAGGGAAAGGGAATCGACAGCGACCTTGGGACCGAACCGGCGGACCAACTCATGAACCCGGATCATCTGCTCGGGTCAGCCATCTCATACTCGACGATGTGGGCCCGAATCTTCCCAACCAGGCCATTGATATACGCCTGATCCGAGAAGCCTCCCTCCCCCAACTTGATATGAGTGGCGTCAATCTGTGTTTGTCGCAGGGCAGGGTCAATGGGAATCCACGTTTCCGGTGAGGCTGAAACCAAAACCTCGTCCCAGGCGTGGTAGTAGAAGGCTCCCTGCGTATAGACCAGACCTGTGCAGATCCGGGTTGGAACTCCACTCGCCCTCGAGAGAGCGGCGAACAAAGTGGACAGTTCGTTGCAGTCGCCCTTCTTACTATGAAGCACCTCCAAGGCCGAGGGCAAGGTAATCCTGAATTCTGTTTCGATGTTCTCGGCCATCCATTGGTAGACGGCCAATGCCTTCTTCCAGGGAGAGGTTGTTCCTTCAATCAGTTCCCCGGCGAGTGAAACAATTTCAGGATGGTCCGTCTGCACGAGCGGTTCGGAGGCAAGGTACTGATCAAACGGTCCTCTGCATAAAACAGTGGTCCCAAAAGATCCTACTTCGGGTACGACAGGTGAAGAAATTTCCAAACGCAACGGCGATTTTTCCGAATAGGTTTCAGAGTTTTTCTCCCCGAGCTTCTTCTGGGTGTCGCTGAATGGAATGGGCCGGTCCATTTCAAAGTTCCACAGATCAACCACCATCCGGCGTACTTGGGAAGGTGTCGCAATGTGTTTGCCGGCCTTCACGCTCGTGGAGCGAAGGAGGTCTGGTTCGGACCCCAGGTTTCCCGCGAGGTCGGTTGCCAGAGCAGGATTTAAGAATTTCGGATTTTTTGCGTCTTCCTCAGTTTCGAGGTAAGAGATAAAACAGGTTTGCTCGCCGAGAGAGGCCGATTCCTTTAGAACCCGTCCTCGCTTGTCGATCCAGGTAATCGGGCTGAATCCATCCGCCTCCAGCCGAATCCGGGTAGTTTCGACAGTGTTCCCCAATACTTGGAGGGTTTCAGTCCCTTCCAGCACGATATTCCATATGGATTGGGCCATCTGGTGCGGTTCGTAGACCAGGTAATCGCCGTTGATCGACTCTCCCCTCGCCATTCGTCCCGCAAGGTGCTTTGGGAGTGATTCGGAGATGAAAACTTTTTCCTCTTCAATCGGGAGAACTTCCATACGCGAGTCTCCGGAAGAGGATATTAAAACCTCCATACGACCACTGTGGATTTCACCCGCCGTTTCAATAATGGCGTCACTGCTTCCCAGATGGAACCGGAAACTCTGGAGGCTGTAGTCGTTCTCCAGCCGGGCAAACAGTCGCCAGACCATCGCGTTTCTTGTCCCCGAAGCTAGGACAGAAATTTCCGACTCTGAGTAAAGGAGCAGGCTTCCGCCAGGGTGCAGGCTGGCTGGTGGATCTACTTTGCCAACCAGCCCCATCGGAAACTCTTCCGCGGGTCCCAAGGCATAAAGGCTGTAGCCAACCTTAGCGCTGTTCAAGTAAGCTCCCATCCAATCCACAGTAACCGATGAAGATTTTTCAATGGGTGATGCGGCCGATGAAAAGAACCACCCGAGGATGACCCCGGCCACCAGAAATCCGTTTCTATATTTCTTCATGTTCAAGGAGAAAACCTGACCCGCCCCAAAGTTTAGGGTTGGTGTAATAGAGTGTCCATCCAACGGCAAAATTAGCGGTTGAAAATCGGCAAAGGTCTGGTAAGGTTGGGTTTGTCGATTTGAGTTTCAGAGCCGAATGGAGAGGGGTTGACCCCCTCGGATTTACTATGTTAGCGTCTCATAGGTTAAAGGTTAGAAGGAATTTGTGGATAAGTTGTTCAGAAGTCACTTTCCGAACGCAATCAGTTGAAGAGATTAACCTTGCGGGCGGTCAGTTTTTGAGTGAAATCTTCTAGCGTAAAATTGGGATTTGGTTCTTGCGGAAGAGTGGGGCCGTTCTTCGTTGTCGCGTTCGGTCCAGCGAGGGGGATTGTTAGAATAAGATGTTCGTATTACAAAGCTTATCCAACAATCGCTGTTGGGTACATCGGGTGAATTCAAGATTAAAGGTTAAGATGAAAGTTGGACAGGTAGGATGAAGGTTTGCCTGGGCCGACACATTTTTTTCGATTCCTTTTCTTTGTCTTTGCATCCGTTTCGTAACCCTCCAAGGTTTCAGAACCTGTCGTTTTCTCCGTCCGGGGGGACTTGTGGAGAAACTGTGGATGAATGGCTATGCAGGTGACGATTTCATAGAAGGGGAGGCGTGGCGGACAACCCTCTAAGATCAAAGGTTAGCGAATATCGTTTCAGACTGCGTCCAGCCGGTTTGGTTTGGGGCTCACTGATCGATCACTAAGCTTGAACGAAGGGTGTTGGTTCCGATCCGCGATTCTTGGATGAAGGAACAGAGGTCCGAGATCTGGCAGGAAGTCGATCGATTGTTGCGGGAGCAACTTGAGGAAGATGCCTATGATTCCTGGTTCTCGAATCTTTCTCTGGTCGAGGTAGGAGCGGATCGCGCTCGCGTCTGTGTTCCATCTGCCCACCGTAGAGATTGGATCGACCGCCACTATCGCCGGTTTCTGGAAGAGATTTTTCGGAACGTCGTCGGGCATGATGTTCGGATTGTCTTCGAAGTGGGGGAATCCGAAACCAAGGAAT
>Ga0310121_10003606_pt1 | contig 14052 bp, 10 predicted proteins | sample CB27_Tmax_986_MG_FD_203504 | JGI IMG/M metagenome (GOLD analysis project Ga0310121, IMG submission 203504) | Marine microbial communities from Western Arctic Ocean, Canada - CB27_Tmax_986 | ecosystem: Environmental > Aquatic > Marine > Oceanic | place: Canada: Western Arctic Ocean | collected... | reverse complement strand
TTCGTTGCAGGCAAACGACGACGGTGTCGCCGCCGAACGCATGGACTTGTTGACCGTTGTGATGCATGAACTGGGACACGTACTGGGCTATGATCATGGCGACGCATATGACGTAATGGCGGAAACGCTGAGCACGGGAATCCGCTCCGATCTGGATACCGGTGCGCTTGATCGTATCTTTCATGCGACGGGTGGATGATCTGGTTCCTGATTCTGGGGTAATCCACCTATAATAACTTTGTTCGGTGAGTGCCTGGTTTCGGTTTCCGTGGTGCGACTCAACCCAATGGTTGCGCGGACACCAAATGCGAAAAATTTCACTCGGATCGACTCACTGTGTCACAAAGAACTTGAACAACGCGATTTTGCTGATCGCATGTAATTCCAGGAAACATGGGAACGGAGAAAACCGTTTTTGCGGTTCTTTCGCTCACCGGAAAATCACCCTCTCGATAGCCTAGGCTTTCAAAGCATCTTTGCATGTGTAGTGGAAGTGGATAGTAGATTGCTGTGCTGATCTGATGGCTGTTGAGCAAGTTTCACGCGTCAGATTACTTTAGCGACGGATTCCACCGCCGTAACCACAGCTCCAATGAGAGTAACATAAAAACGCGCTGATAGACCTGATATCGACTCAGATTCGACGGTTGTCGATTGATAAATGCGGAGAACAATGCCTCGACGGCTGCTGGGCGACAGATGCATCGATTGCGCGCATTAGGAGACACAAGAAGATCTCTAATAAATTCCCTCATCTTGTGATTATCAGCCCAGCGGTCGAACGGTATTCCAAATCCCCATTTCTGACGATATATCGTTTTGCGCGGAACGAATCTTTCGGCCAGGCGTTTTAGCAACCGCTTTTGTTCTCGCTCCGTGACGTTCAGGCTTACCGGAATAGACTCGGCAAGACTGAATACCCTACGATCCAGAAACGGAGTACGTACTTCAAGACCGTGCGCCATGCTGGCAATATCGATTTTTCGCAGATAATCGGCGTGGAGACGTGAATTGACTTCGAAGTCAATGAACTGCGCGGAAAACGGCTCTTTTGTGCCGCGGAAGAATGTGGAGAAGTCCGCAAACCCGTGATCGCTTACCCACGTCTTCCATACGTCCGGGTGAAGCAACTGTTTGATCTCGTTCTCATTGAAATACGTCAGAAGCGACAAAGCAATCTCTCTACGTGGTTTGCCGACGAGCTGCCCCATCTTTTGGAGCTGTCGACCGAGGTCAGGACGGAAGGTCGAGACGAATCGACCGGATATTTTGCACGCGCTGGAAGCAAGTGGTAGCTGCGATATCCTGAGCAGACTTGCCGCCCGTCCGTATCTGGAATATCCGCCGAACATCTCGTCTCCGCCATCCCCAGAAAGGACAACCTTGCAGTGCCGCGATACCGCTTGACAGACTAGGTACGTTGGCAAACACGATGAATCGCCGAACGGCTGATCGTATTGTGAAATGACGGTCTCTAATAACTCTGGAGAGCCCTGCCCTACTTTGACAGGGATTTCATGGTGCGTGGTTTGGCAATGCGACGCGACACTGCGAGCGTAGGGCGCTTCGTTATACTCATCCTCATCAAATGCGACGTTAAAGCTGTCAATCGACGATCGAGACTGTTGGCTTGCTAGTGCGGTGATCAGGGACGAATCGACACCGCCGGAAAGGAAGCAGGCGACAGGAACATCGCTAACTAAGTGTGCTTCCACAGAACTTCTCATCACTTCTTCCGCTTGCTCCATTGCATCCTGCACCTCCATCGTGGTTGCGGAGTATCTCCACTTCCAAAAACATCCTCTTTTGACACCGCTTCTAGAAATTCGCAGCCAGTGTCCCGGTCGAATCTCTTCGACACCTTGCCAAGCGGACCTTGGTGCGACGATATAACCTGTTCTGAGAAAATCGAGGATACTGCCGCCATGGACTACGTTGTCAACCATTTCGCTGCCCATTGCCGACTTAAGTTCCGAACAGACAAGCCAACCATGACTTCTTGTTGGGACGATATAAAGAGGTTTGATCCCGACGTAATCGCGTGCCAGAATAAGCTCATCATTGCATGTGTCGTAGATCACAAACGCAAACATTCCCCGCAATCGATTAAGGCCTTCCTCCAATCCGAACCGATCGATCACGCTGGGAATGACTTCCGTGTCGGATTTCGTCTGAAAACAATATCCGTCCTTAACTAGTAGTGCCCGTAACTCACGATAGTTGTAGATCTCGCCGTTGAATGTAATCACATATCGACCAGCACAACACACCATCGGCTGTGCACCTCGTTGCAAGTCAATAATCGATAGTCTGCGGTGTGCCAAGCCAACATGGTTGTTGACCCAATATCCTTCACCGTCCGGACCACGGTGAACGACTCGCGCGTTCATTTGTCGCAGCAACTCCTGACCGACTTCGTTTGGAAGCGTCTCCCAATAGGCGTTAATGCCACACATATCTCTACCTAAACTTTCTACCGGTGGCCGACAACCGTTGATCACCGTCAATCGGACAGAAGATCTGATTCGCTAACTCATGCCGTGTGACAATCGACTCTGATTCGATCTGCAAATCCAACTTCGCTGGCGCAATTGTGATTGGTTAATATGTTCGCGGAACTGGTTAGCAAGGATCACGGTTCCGGGAGTAACACGACAGTCGCGCAGTACAACGCTTTTCTACTCGTACTTATTCGATAGTGTGGGTTGCTGCTTGCACTCAGATCCATCGCTTGTCGATTGGGTGAGTTACGCTGCCATCTGACGCCTTGCTACAGCTTCGTCAGGACTGCGATCAAGTGAGTCCGCAAGAAAGGAATCGCTTCCAAGAACGTGGCAAGCAGCCAGCTTTTCGGCGTAACGAATCTCGCAATGGGTGGCGCCAACGTGACGGTTCGAACGCACCCAGTGAGCGGCGAAAACAAGGATCGCAGTTCACGGTGGGTCACTCGCCGCACGTTAGGATTCCGCGGGTTGTCAACAGCAAAGTCATACCAGAGCAATGCACCTCCGGGTTGCATAACTCGCATGATTTCGTTAGCGATCAGGCTACGCACCCCGTCGTCCAGAACTGACGTGAACACGGTTGATGCAATCACGAGACGGAAGGACTGATCAGGCCAAGGCAACTGCGTCGCATCACCAATCCTCAGGTCAGCACTTGGCAGGACACGGCGGACGTCATCGATCCGCAGCGGATCGAGGTCGATGCCGCAAAGTTCCTTTTCGGGGACAGCCCAGCCAGTCAATTCGCCGAGCCAGCCCAGCGAACCGCATCCGACTTCCAAACAGCGCTGCCCCGCCCGTGGAAGAGCATCCGCCTCGTGCAACATTCGGGCAGCAATACGCCGGCGTTCGTTGCAGGAAAAAAGTACGTCCGGCTGCCACCAACCGTAGAGGCTGCTGTCAACATCCGACTTTCGACGACGGTACTCATCTCGTATCCGCTGCCGCTCGACAATGACATTGTCCGTTTCAAGTGACATACTGATTTTTAGTGACTTCCACCCACCTAACGGTTGAGGGTTGCCATAGAACCCTTTCGATTCCAACTACCGGGCCTAAGGAACACCGCGCCCGCGCCGTAGATCATGCCCATAGCATATGCCAGATGCATGGTAGCCATCGCAAGTGGTACGCGCCAGGCGACGGCGATACCATTCTTGCGCGTCGATAAGATGCCGGCGCACGCAAGGACCGACAAATACACAGCGGGCAATCCAACGGCAATCACCGGATGCTTCAGCCAAATGCCAAACAGCGGCAGCGTCAATACTGTGATGTAGAAAATGGACGGTACAAGTTGTCGTAGTGTTGTTGGTTGCCGATGCTTTCGCATCACGGGAATGCGCCAAAAGCTGTATTGAAATTGTTGCCGAAAGAGCTGTCCGATATGCTCACGCACGAAGTAGGTACAACGAGTACGTGGCGTAACGTAAATCTTGCCGCCGGCCTGGCGAATGCGGTAGTAAAACTCGTCGTCTTGGTTGCGGACAAGGCGCTCGTCAAAATACCCGATGCGGTCGAACACGCAGCGGCGAATTGCTGGAAAGGGCGCGCCTTCTACATAGCCTTCGAAGTCTGCAAAGTGGTGATTCGCATTCCCCACACCCAGCGGGTGCGACATGGCAATCGCGACAGCTTTGCCAAATCGTCTGTCCGCCGTGTGAATCAACGGACCGCCAACAATCCACGCCTCAGGATGCTCATCCAGCAATGCAACGTTTGAACGGATATAATCGCGCGCAATCAAAGCATGTCCACCTAACCAAATGATTACATCACCATGTGCCTTATTGATTGCCACATTAAGGCCTGTGGTGACAATCCGCCCCTGGTTGGTGATCACGCGTAGCTGATCGTACCTGGCTTCGATGTCTCGCAAGATGTCTTGCGTGCCGTCGTCCGACATGCCATCCGCGACAATCACTTCGAATCGATCGGCGGGATAGTCTTGCTGCAGGACCGTCTCGAGTGTGTTGGCGATGAAGCGTGCTTCGTTTCGAACCGGCATGACGACGCTCACAAACGGCAATGACTCCGGATTCGATTCGTCTCGATGTCGTGCGTTTGCCGTCATTCGTTCTTCGGCGCGTCGATAGCCCTGCCAAGGGCAAGGTGGTAAACCTCACGAACTTGCCTTGCAATTCGCTTCTCGTCAAGGCCTTGAACTCTCTCGCGGCCGTTGGATCGCCGTCGATCCTGGATGATGTCCGCTATTGCGTTTCCAAATGCTTGCGAATCCCGCTTGACAATGATTGACGGTTCGACTCCTGCGAGACGTTGTTCAACGTCTCCGACATTCACCGAGACGATTGGTAAGCCGCACGCGAGTGCCTCTTTAATGACGTTCGGCGAACCTTCGTACGCGCTGGTCATGAGAAGGCAGTTGGCTGCATTCAGGTAGATCGGCATCATGTCGGGGGGCGTAGTGCCGTCGAAAATGTGCAATCTGATGTCGCCAATGCGTGATTGCGCTGCCTTGGTGGCCGACTCGGCGAGATCCTGGCATTTGCCGATGGGGTTGGTTCCTGCGTTGAAGACAGCAATCTTTTCGTCTTGTCGCCACCCTAATTTGGCCCGACACTCGTCTTGAGGCATTGGACAGAACGCGTCCAAGTTGACGCCACTCGGGATTGTATGCGCCCGATCACGCGACGGCTTAAAGCCACTCTTCAGCCCCGCACTTACATAAATAATTTGCGACGCCCGCCGAGCCGCCCAGAGAGACAACCAACGGCCAATCTTGCTGCGCCACCAAGGTGTGCCTGGCGACGGATTCAGATCGCTTCCGCGAAATGAAACCACCAATGGCAGGGAACTGCTCAGCGCGCAGGTAACCGCCGTGACGGTGCCGTACTGTGCGTGAATTAAGTGAGGCCTAAACTGGCGAATCGCGGATTTCAACGAGCGGAGTCCTTTGATCCATGGCAGCGGTGAAGTGCGCGACCGCAAAAAGAAAGGATGAATCTCCAGGTCCAATTTGGAAAGCGATGTCGCCTGTCGGCGAGAATAGATAGCGTTGCTGATCTCGTTCTCAAGCGCGGGAATGACCATCAACACGCGCAACCGCTTTCGGTTTGGACTCTCGTGATTCGATTTGTTCGCGTTATCAGCGATCAATGGTATGCCACCGAATCTTCGAAAGACTGCCTAAGATTGTACGCCACCGCGTGGTCCGATAACATTTCACGATACAGAACAGTTCCGAAATCCTCGTTGGACATCGGCTGATGTTCTCCCCCCCCGACGGATTAATAATAACAGCGGCGATGTTCAATTCTCGGTGATAACTTCTGTTCCTTCGTCATCAGGGCCACGAATACATGAAATGCGAGTCATCGTTAGTAAAACGTCGGCGCCGGGCGCGGCGTCGGTTCACGAAGACTTTTCCACAGATTCCGCACATAGAGTCTCTTGTTCGCATCGGCGGACGGTCTGCGTGACCATGGAATTTAAGTGAGATTCGACGACTCGACGTACTGAATCGTTGTTTCTTTGCTCAGCGACCTTTCGATAGATCAATAGCAGTCTTTTTGCCAAGGTCTCATAACTGTAATTTGCTTCCACTACCCGGCGACCCGCCTCGCCAAAGCGGTGACGCAAATCCGAACACTCGGCAAGGCGCACCATGCAGTCGGCCATGGCCTCTACGTCACCAAACGGGACGACATAGCCGGTTACTCCATCTTGCACCACCTTCGCAGCATCACCAGCAGGCGTGGTCGTCACGGGCAGGCGTGTCGCCATGGCTTCCAAAACGACATTTGGCGTGCCTTCCCAGTCAGAACAAAGCACTAGCATATCGGCACGACGTAGCAGCTCGGGGACATCTTTTCGCTGTCCAAGGAAGGTGACCTGGTCAGGCGCGAAACCTAGTTCCCTCGCGAGCTTCTCCATGGGTTTTCGCTCAGGCCCGTCACCTACGATCGTGCCTGTCAGTGTTGGCACACGTTTGCAGGCCATGGATAATGCGCGAAGAAAAATATCCAAGCGTTTCTTATTGGGGACCAAGTTCCCCACGAAGATCGCTTGTGGCGATTGCTTTGGGTTGGTTTCGCCGCAATCTTCAGATGAATCGTGGTCGCGAAGCGAGATCGCGTTGGCAAGATGAAACAGGCAAGAGGGCTTCTTGAGATTCGTTGCGCGGACTCCATGCAAAGCTGTCTCAGAGTTTGTCAGTAGTACATGTGGCAATCGGATCAGCAAGCGGGTCCTCCGCGACCCATGTGTACTCAACTCTTCGGCAAGTTCGGTCCGCATCGCGCCAAGGCTAATGACCTGAAGTAGTCGACCGACGAGTCCAACGTAGAAATTGGCGAATGTGTGTCCCGCCTGAATCACGTGTGGCCGGAACTGGAGAACTTCCTTGGATAGTCTGAATAGACGTGGAACTCGATGGCGTCCCAGCCAAACTGGCGCGAGTCCCAGCTGCTGCAAGCAAGACTCATGAGATTCTCCCTGTGTTAAACTGTAGACTTTGACATCGACGCCAGCCTCACGAAGCGATCGGACAGCCAGAACCAGTTGCTTTTCAGCTCCCCCGACACCTAAACAGCCAGCGACCATCGCTATGCGAAGTCGATCCTTTGTTTCAACGGTCATTCATAGCCGCCAATTGCAAATCAATAGAACGATTGCGTGCTGGACTTTCACGATTTCGCGAGTATTCCAATTTTAGTAAAAAGTGAGACCAAAGGAAGTAATTGACCCACCGATTCCCGATCAACCATGGCATGTTTCTAAACAGAAGCGGCGTATACCAGGATAAGCTTTTGCGGGTAAACCCGAGCGGTAAGATCAATCGTTCCCATGTGCGCGGTGACTGATGGATTTGCCAATCAATATCCGGCGCCAGCGGATTTCTCAGGTTCAATGAGGCAAAGAAGTTTTCGCGGGAACAATCCGCAATCAGCAACAAACCGCCTACTTTCATCAAGCGTCTGACGTGATCGAAAAGCTGTTGATACGTTTCCACCGCTCTTGGATCTCGATGCACTTCGGAACAAGCGGATTCGTCCAAATGGTTTACCGTATTGTACATCACAACAATATCGAATTCAGACCCATCAATCGCATAGTCCTGTAACCGTTGTCGACTAATTTCGAAATGCGGCTGATTGAGACCGTCGCGCATAAGTGTCAATTTGTCGTGAATTCCTATTCTGCTACCCTCAGCTGCAGGTTCGAGCGCAACGACACGTTTGGCGCCGCAAACGACAGCAAACGTGGATAACACCCCCGCTCCGGCGCCGATTTCGAGGACTTCTTTGCCGCGAAAATCGATATCTCGAAATAATTCCAAGCACCGCGCCCGAGCTCGCTGAGGTGTCTTGTACCCACCAAGTTCGACAGCCAGTCGATCAAATTGTTGCGATGTATTGCTCAAATGTGTTTCGTTTTATAGGACGTTTCATAGAAGACAGTGCACCTTGCGAATCGACGATTCGCCGCCGCACCGTAGGTGTAGCTGGCCATAATAAATGGGCGATTCCGGGGTTTCTGTCAAGACTAACTTGTCCAATCGCCACCGGCCTCGCATTGTACTAACCAAGACGTTGGCGAGGGGCGCCGGCTGTCATTGCCGTACAGAGCGTAACGACTGCCCAAGGCTGCATAAAATAATAGTTGCTGGCCTGTACTATTAAAAAGGTGTAGATCAATAGCGGAGAGAGATATGGAGCATCAGGCATTCGTGCGACATGAGCGCGGAAACTCTTCAAGGCTACATGGCACCAATAAGCCATATACAAAGTTAACGGCATGATTCCCGACGCGAGCGCGAAATACAAAAAACCATTATGTGGCGTGATCTCGTGGCCCTTGGACGGTACATATGTCGCCATGTCAGAGACCCCGACGCCCGCATATGGCGCGCTGTAGAATCGCTCAAGAACTAAGGGCCACACCGAGGCGCGACCGGTGTCGAACGTGCCACGTGCGACATAGAAATCCGTAATCCGATCAAATAATCCTGATTCGTAGGTAAACCAGATAAAGCCAAGCAAAAACAGCAATGGCAAGAAGCCGCGCTTGAGCACTCGCCGTAGTGCCACAACGATTGAAATTGCAGTTGCCAAGAGCGAAGCACGGCTGACAGTGAGGCCGATGATATACAAACATCCTACGGTCGTTAGCCATGAAGCCACACGTACAGCAGCTCGTTCAGTTTCAATGCCGGCGATGGTGAAGTAAACGGCGCAGAAGCCGAACCATGCCGCGAGACCATTTGCATTGAAAAACCCTAAGTCGTCGTCGAATCCAGCCCGCTCGAACATGGAAGTGGCTGTATACACCTGCAGATACGGCAGCGTTGTCACGCCAATCGCGAGCGCTACAATTGCAAAGCGGTGCAAGAATCCCCGACGCAAAGAAAGGGAATGCACGATGATAATCGCAAGTATCCACGTTACAAACGGCCGAACATTGGCGTCGAAGAGTGACTCGCTATGCACAAAAACTTGAATTAACACGAACGAGATCGCACAAGCGAGTGGGAACGCAATTGGTGCATAGACAGTTATTCGACGCGATCGCAGTCTTAGAGCGCACAAAGCAGTCAAGGCAACGAGCATACCAATGCCTACCATCGGGACCGCCAGTTGCAGAGCAGATGCGAAAACCGTGAACGAGAGAGAGAAATAGTAGCCACACTCAACGAAGCGGGACGGGGGAGCGCCGCAATCCTCGGAGATGACCATTTCATGGCCCGGTTGCCCTTTCAGCATTCCCCCATCAGGCAATGTAGCGGTTCGATCACGCATTAAACACCAACCGTGACAAAGAATTCGTCGCTATGATCATTGCCGAACCGTCTTGCCCTACGGCGAACCGACCCGAAGAAGGCTGCTGATTGCGCTTACCTGACCGATCTGTGTTACGCATGACCGTCCCCGATGCTGCCTTCTAAGGCGGCGATCACGGCTTCTTCGCTATGCACCTCTGCAACATATCGTCGAGCACGGGCAGCGAGCTCATCACGTCGCTGTGGTGAATTGATCAAAGCATTGATATCCGCGATTGCTGACTCAACGTCTTGGGGTACCGTACCCAGTTCTGCTCGCTGAATGATGCCGTCAGGATCTAACTTTAGGCTGACGACAGGGGTGCCGCTCGACCACGCCTCAAGAAACGTACTCGGGAAACCCTCTCTTTCAGACGTGGAGAGCAGAACGGCAGCACCCGCAATGACTTGCAACGCCTTTTCGGGTGGAACCTGTCCCAGAAAATCGACGTTCGGTAGAGCGCTCAGTGAATTCGCCCACTGCCTGCTATATCCGGGCGGTGTCATCGACGTGGTCGTCCCACCGCAAACCACGAAGCGGATATTGGGCATTCTTCGAGCAATCTCAATAAGAATTTCGGGGTGTTTTAGTTGCCGCAACACTCCCACCCACGCAACATACTTTAGACGTTCGGAGTGGGCCTTTGCCGCTGGCTTGCCACCGGCGATGCTTGGGACTATGCAAGCCTTCGATCGCCACCGCATAGCAAGCTCAGAAAGCTGGCTCCCATGTTGCACAAAGATTCTATCAGCTCGCATGAGCCCCCAAGCGTAGAGCGGCCACCAACTACGGCGCCGCCCGAGGGCGCGCGACGGGTGCACATTGTCATCAGACGCCGCTGCGAATACAGCACGCACCCCTACAAGCTTCGCAATCTCCACGGCAGGTCCCCACAGGTGACCCGCCGCGCGCCAGTACCACCAGTCCGGTCGCTCGGACAACAGAAACCGATACCATGCTAAGAGAATCTGGCTCCGACTGATGCCGACAAATTCGACTCCGTCGATGGTTCTACGTTGTCCAACTTGCAGTGTCTCGCGCACACCGACCGTCACCGACCAACCGGCTGCAGACAACGCGCGGGCAAGGAGCCACTGTTGTCTTTCCGCACCGCCATTTGCCGAGGCGGCCTCTGACGCGTAGGCGTAAATGACGTCGTTTACGAACACAATCTTCATATTCTGACTGACGGCGTCATTGTGTAAGCGAGTTCATCGGGTGAAACTCTCGGATCGTCGCTGCTTACGCAAAGGCCCATGCTAATCTCCGTTCCTACCGCTCAACCATCCGCGGTCGCCGATCCGTTCTTTCAAGCTCGGCGGAATATCAACCGAACCAGGAACGAACGGCTCTGTAGGTGGTACGCCCTCGAGGGCGCCAACAAGAGTCGAGGTTTGCCGCTCCGCCGAATAGACTTCACATCCAGCGCTATCAGGAACAAGAGACGCCATCTTTTTTGCAAGCCACGCATCGACCAATTGACTTAAAACGGCTGCAATTTCCGCCGGTGAGTCGACATCTGCGACTGTGGACACGCCCATGCGTAACAGAATATTTTTCGATTCGTTTGGCGGCAATACACCGATGATCGGTCGTCCAGCCTTGAGATAGGCAAAAAGCTTGGCACTTGCGAAGAGCTCGTACCCTTTGATATTCGGCGGTTGTCCGAGCATCAGGAGCGCATGCGCTTGTTGCTGTAGCCGGCTGATTTCGGCCTGCGAGGTCGAACCTGCCGCCGCCACGATGTCGGAAATGCCGAGTGCAGCGGCCTCACGATCAATTTCGTGATTACCCTCGCCTACGAAAAGAAAGCGCAGCTGCTTGGCTCGAGCAGAATCAGTTTCTTTTAATCTGTGTAGGGCCTGGAAGAGGGTGTCATAGCGGTAATATGTCGACATGCCGGTATACAATACCGTGCATTTGTCTCCCGATGGCGGTGCAACTCCGTCAATCGCACCTTCGTATCCATTGGGGATGATGTGGATCCTCGAAGCGTCCAGTGCCCCGGGATAGGCACGCCAAAAGCACTCGGCCACGGTGTCGAACATAAAAACGACCGACTGTGCCCCCTTGAGAAGCTGATACATGGTGCGCCGTTTTTTTCGTCTCGCCAACTCAGGCTCGCCGTCCTCGAAGCCAGTTATGGTCCAGGGGTCACGGAAATCGAGCACATACGGCACACCGGAACGCTGCGATGCTCGCTGCGCGACGACGAATGAGGAGACAGGTCCGGCAGTTGCCCAAATTGCGCGGTACTGTTTTCGGGCACATAAGTTTACGGTCGCCTTTACGGCTGGCCGGATCCAAGGCATCGCCATGTCCGGGCGATACCAACACTTTTCGGCTTTGCGCACTAACTCTCTGACACGTGAACGAAACGGCGTGTGGTGGGTCGCATGGACGCGCGCAACGGAATTAACAGAAGCTCCGGAGAGTTTTTCCTGGGTTTGCCTATTTCGCCTAGCCTGGAAGGCCTGCCACGGGTCGCGCCATGGCACGCGAATAACTTCTGTGTCACTCGGCACCAAGTCTAGTAGCCCAGCATCGTATCTCGAGTAGCTGTGCTCCGACGATATGACGCTCGCGCGCCAATCCAATGCTGGAAGGTGCCGCACGAACCGGAGCGGCCGGTAAGTACCTGCGCGCCCCTCCGGCGGAAAGGAGTAAGCAATCATGATGATCGACTTCAAAGCGACTGCGCCTCCTCTAACAGACAGACCGCCTGAACCCGATCTCGTTGATTGATCGCTTCCTTTACTGTTTCACTGTTAGACATTTTTCCTTGGACGCTGTAGGACCGCGGGCGTTCTCTAGCCTGGCCTGGGAAGTGGGTATGCTGAGGTAAGGACGACAAGCGTCGTTGACAACTATCTGAAGCGGGCTAGGTACGCTTGAACATGAAGATGAGCCCGCCCCACTGTGTCAGCGCCATGGCGCGGAACCAGGGCCGGTACTTGATCCTGGCGATGATGAAGCGTCGCAGCCGGACGTCAACTTCCCTGTCTCGTTGACCCAAATCGCGCTAACGATCGGGCTGAACTCTTTGCTTCCCGCCGCATCCTGCCTGCCGCGCGATTTAAACTCGTTGGCCAGTTCATTGAGAAGTTCGGGATTGGGCAAGCAGAACCAGCGGTTGGCTCGACTGTTGCCGATGTCGCGATTTATAAGCCACTTGATCATCGGACGTTCACCGGTTCGTTCCCAGCTGCCGACCAGCGGAAGATACCTTGTGTCAGAAGACGGGCGCACCCAATCTCCCGAAAAAGCGAACTGCGGTGTCTTCGGAGCAAATGGACGAGTTGGGGATAACAGGCGACGCGTTTGACCAAGGGTTGCGACGATCGGTGGATCGCTCGGATGTGTTCACCGAAAAGACGCCACATCGGAAATGTTCCACCTCCCGCATGGTACGGGCGAAACCATTCCGCTATCTCCCGGTCGGTTTTTCCAACCGCCGACTGGTCCTCGTGGATGCGCCGGAGAAAGAGGCGTCCTGGCACTTCGTGGAACTTGCCGAGCATCGAAAGTTCCGCAAGCAACACGTAGTCCGAAGCGCGATAGGGACCAATGAGGTTCGTTCGACAAAGCGCGTCCGTGCGTATCACGCCGAACACGCAGTTCGCCTTGCCGACCGTGCGGAAGACGTGTCGCAACCGCCGCGAGACCGATGGGTGATCGATATGCATGTTGTCTTCGTATTCGGCGATCCGCAATCCGCACTTATCGATAAGTTGCGTTTTCGGGTAGCATAGAACAACGTCGTCGCGGCTTGCCAAGACGTTGACACAACGCTCCAAATATGGTGGCAGACAGTTGTCGTCGGCCGCCGCCCATTTGAAATATCGGCCGCGAGCCTCGCGCACAACTCGATTATAGTTCTCGGCCGCTCCCAGATTCTCGGAGTTCCGCAACAGGCGAATGCGTGCGTCGCGGCGGGCAAACTCACCGCAGACTTCAGCCGTTCCGTCATCCGAGGCGTTGTCAGAGATAATCAACTCGAAGTCATCATAGGTCTGGCCCAACAATGACTCCAGCGCCTCTGGCAAGAATGGCAGGCCGTTGTGGACCGGCATGCCGATACTAAGGGTTGGATTGCGGGTGCTCATTGGGCTACCGCTCGTACGTCGATACACGATTTGCCACGATGCGTTCCAGTGCTGATGCGACCCAAAGAGAGCCAATCTCAAAACGTCGGACAGGCTGGCAGCCCATCCCACGTTGGTCGGTTTTCGGATCGACTCTTAACATTCGTCGCAATCCCGATAACTGACCCACTCGTCCAGGGCGGACTCCGTCCCCGTGGGGTGGGCCTGCGAGACTAACTAACTAACTAACTAAACGGCATTCAACGAGGTATCGATGCGTTGCAAGAACCGAGCTCAGATCCAGCACGCGGTCACAACACTGGCTCTTACCCTTCTCATTGTCGGGCCCCGGCCAGGGGATCAATAGGCAAGCTCTGGGTGCGGTCGTAGTCTTCTTCAATTTCGTCGAGCCGGCCACGGCTCGCTCCCGTTAAGAAGGGGATTCTGCGGGATTCTCAGCCTCTGGGTTGCGTCGCCGGATCAAAACCTATCGGGTCTTGAATTGGAAGTAGATGGACTCATCATAGGCGTGCTCATGGTAGGCGTCTAGATGAAACAACAGCAATTCCCGGCGAGGTGCCTCTGAGTGGGGCCTGCGGCTGGATTCAATTGCTCGAACTGGAAGATCGCAAATTAGACAGAAGTGGCGAAGTTCTAGCGGCGTGTGGTCCAATCGAGTTGGTA
>Ga0310121_10003604_pt1 | contig 14059 bp, 11 predicted proteins | sample CB27_Tmax_986_MG_FD_203504 | JGI IMG/M metagenome (GOLD analysis project Ga0310121, IMG submission 203504) | Marine microbial communities from Western Arctic Ocean, Canada - CB27_Tmax_986 | ecosystem: Environmental > Aquatic > Marine > Oceanic | place: Canada: Western Arctic Ocean | collected... | reverse complement strand
CGCGACATTGATCCCGCGCCCTTTAAGCATGTCCGAAATCTTCTGATCGGAGAGCGGTTTCTTCGGGTCTTCATCGTCCACCAGCTCCTGGACCAATGCCATGACGCTCTTCGATGAGGTGTCTTCTCCCGAGTCGGATTCGAGTCCACCGGAGAAGAAGTATTTCAGCTCGAACAATCCCTGCTGGGTTTCCACATATTTCCCGTTGACCACCCGACAAACTGTGGTCTCATGAACCCCGACCACATCGGCAACATCCCGCAACCGCATGGGCCGTAGTTTTGTTACACCCTCCTCAAGAAAATCTGTCTGCTGGTTCACAATTTCCTTGGTTACCCGATAAAGAGTCTGCTTACGCTGCTCGATGTTCTTGACAAGATCTACCGCCGCATGAAATTTTCCCCGCAGGTACTTGATCGTGTCCTTGTCGAAATTCTCTTTGTTCTCCATCATCTGACGGTAGCTCGGGGAAATCCTTAGCGGTACGATCCCATCATCATTGACCCGGACCTGCCATTCTCCGTCAATGCGTTCGACATAAACGTCCGGTGTCACATACTCGTTTTCGTACGCGGCCAACTTCCGGCCCGGCTTGGGATCGAACTTCGCAACTTCATCCGCTAACAGTTGGACTTCCTGAACCGGAATCTTCAGATCACGGCTGATGTTTTGGTAACGCTTTCGTTCAAGGTTTTCCAGGTGATCGCGTATGATGGCAAGTATGTTCGGATCGCTCATGCCCAGCGCCCGGTACTGAATCTCAAGGCACTCGGTCAGATCCCGCGCGCCAATCCCAGCCGGTTCAAAGGTGTGAATGATATTCAGGATACGTTGAACGCTCTCGACTGGTTGGTCAGTCTGCTCGGCGATTTCCTCCACCGTTTGTCCAAGGTATCCGTCCTTGTTGAGTGAGTTCAATAACGCCAACCCAATCTGGCGATCGGCTTCAGTATCCACCTCGATTTCGATTTGGCGGATCAGGTCCTCCCGAAGTGAAATATCGTCCGGGATGACTCGGTCAAAATCTTCGTCCTGTGGTCCGCTAAATCCTATCGGCGCATTGGAGTAGTAGGTGTCGCTGCCATCTTCGAAGAACTTTTCCCAATCTTCGTTCAGCTCAATCTTCCCCTCAGCCAGGTTATCACCTTCGCTTTTGGAACTGGCCTCAGAAACCTCACCAGATTCAACGGACAGCCCGTCCGAGTTCCCCGCCTCAATGGTATCCACTCTTTGAAGGTCTTCGAGGGGAACTTCCTCCAGCATCGGGTTCTCGGCCATCTCCTGTTCAACCAGCCCCTCCAGTTCAATGGCGGGCATCTGCAGCATCTTGATGGCCTGCTGCATTCGCGGAGTCATCACCATTCTCTGGCTCATCCGCTGTTCCATAACCATTCGTTGTTCCATAAGCCTACCCTTAGTTGACCGTTTTGCTATTTATGGCAAATGCTAAGCCTAAGCAAACCCCATGCCTATTTATACAGATTATCGGCCAAAGCCTTGGCTGTCAATGAAAATAGGAGACGAAATATGAAGAGAGTTCATTTTTGGACCCCTAAAACCATCATTTCATTGCAGTTTGGACATTCGTCAATGAGTATCACTTGATCCCACCAGTCCAAATCGTATTTGATAGCAGCTTTGAAGTGGGATTGAGCCTTCTCTTCTTCTCCCAACTGCCCATAAGCCCATCCCAGGTGGAAGTGGTTGGCTCCAAGCGATCTTGAATCTTTATAATGGAAGGCTCGCTCGAGCGCCTGGATTCCCTCCTCCAGTTTCCCCTGTTTCGCAGCGACCCAGCCAAGCGTATCCAGGTTGCCGGCCACAGGATCCAGTTCGACCGAATCCGAGGCCTCCGCAAAAGCCAGGTCCAAGTCACCGCCAAATTCCACACGAGCCCAAGCCTGCGTGTTAAGAACAGCCGACCTAATGGTGCGGGTGTTGCCCTCAACCTCTTCCTCCGCCGAATGGCTCGCATTGGAGAGCGAATGTGCTTTCTCTATGATCTCTTCTCGAATTTCCGCCATGCGATCCTCGTCCCCTTGGATTCTGGCTAGGTATCCTCGGTCCCAGAGGATACGCTCCCGGGAAGAATCGTAGTTGCCCGAAAGCCCACTATAGCTCCAGGACTGCTTCGAACTTCCACCTTGCCGCCTGAGTTCATCCAGACGCAGAAGCCGATGGGCCAAGAGCCGAGCTTTGAGGAGACCCATATCCTCCTCCCCGATAGATTGATACAGAGAGTCAAGGGCGACTTCTGCTTCGCTCCACGCGCGGTTTCTCAAGTACGAAAGAATCAAACGTTTTTGGAGAAACAGGTCTTTTGGGTGCTTCGCTGCGAGGTTCTTCAGATTCAATTGCGCTTCGCGGTCCCCCCTCTGTAGAGGAACCTCCAACTTCCAAACCTGGTAATCAACTCCGCTAAAAAATCTCCAACTCATGAAACAAAGGACGGCAAGACCAACAACCCAGGTTACCCCGAGAAATCTCATTCGCGAAACAACCCTCGGTTCAAGCGGGTTTGTCCCCGGCAAAAACAAAACCGAGGACCCGCTCAGTTGAACAGCCGCCGCGTGCAGGCCCAGGGCCACCCCGGTTATTCCCGCCGCTCCAAGGGCCAGTCCACTCGGAGCAATCTGGGCGCTTGATGAGAATTCCAAAGTGGATCGAAGTGTAATCGCCGAACTCTCCACAATGTGAGCGATCAGCCAAAGGAGGATTACGACCACCCAACTGCTTGCCGGAATTTCCAATGCGACTCCCGGAATAACTTTCCGCTCCAGCAGGGTCACCCCGGCGGCGGCTCCCGCGGCAGCGAAGAGAGCGCCCAAACCACCCGATGTGATGCCGCTCGATGAGAAGAAGTCGACAAGCACTACTGTGAAACCACCCGCGAAATAAATTTGGAGCGCCTTCCAACGCCCCAATCGTGTCTCGACCAACCGACCAAAAACGAGGAGTGCAAATACTCCCAAAAGGAAATAGGCTCCTCCGGGGGGAAGAACGATACCGGTCGCCAGGCGCCAGATCTCGCCCGACCAAACCAACTCGCGTAGCGGGTAGCCGAATGAAAGGAGCGCCTCCTTATCAAACACACCGGTTAAAAAAGTGGGGAGCTCAGCCAAATCCTTGGGGAGCGTGCTGGTAGGTGCGGCGGCGATTGAGAGAGCGATAGAGAGTCCAACCTGGAGGATGACAAACCGAATGGCGACAAAGGGTTCCGCTTCGTTGATTCGTTCAATCAGACTCGGCCCGTCGTTCGCTTCGGGTGTGGGGTCGTCGATCATTCGAGTAATTGGTAAAAGGACACTGGAATACCCGCGTGTTCCTAGATCGTTCGCGCCTTGTGAACGATTACCGGCGATCCTTCGGCCAGGAAAGCCGAACTGGGATCCCCGGAAAGAAACTCCGCAAACTCCTTTCCATAGAGCTCACCGGTATTGCATTTCACCTCACAATCCGAGGCCTCCCATACCTTCCAGCGTGGATGCTCAACCCGATATTCCCTGCTTCTCCCATCCCGAGCCCTTGAATATCCCCAATAGTGTTCGGTGATGAACTCCTCCTGGGAACCAGGTTCCGCCTCGAACGGTCTATTGGAAACATTCATCTTGATCCGGTTCCACTCACCTTGAAACCGCCACTCGTAACAAACTCGCTCAAGACTACCGTTTGTTCCGCCCTCATCACTAAATGTGTGTCGCATCGGGAGGCAGACATAAGGTTCCCCGTAAACCTTTCGCGCAACCAAGGCGATCGCCATCCGCGGGACAATTTCCTTGACAAAGACAACTCCACGCTTCCAGCCATCGGTCGGATCTTTGTGCCGGACATAAAAACGAAGATTCACTTCCTGGAATTCCCGGTGGAAGGGAATGGCCATGCCCAAAACCTTTGTCCGACGGAATAGAAAACCAACCAGGCTCACAAACACTTTCCCATCCCAAGTGTCGATTTCAGTCCCTGCCGGCAGGCGGCCTTTTAAGACTGATGGGTCCACTTCGTAATTAACCATCGCCAGATTCACCCAATCGGCAGTTAAGAAATCGGTCCCTGACCTCGCTCTCGGCTCGCTGAGAAAAGTTGATTCACCTGCCTCTGGGTTACAAAGTTCCATCTGCGATCTTACTGATACAACGCATACATCAGAATGTTCGTGCCCATCTTGAGCGCGGCCTCATGTTTATCTGTCGGCGTGTTGTGGACCTCGATATCTTCCCAACCATTCCCGATATCGCTGTTCCAGGCATAGAAAACCGCTAGGCGGCCGCCCACATAAATCCCGAAACCCATCGGAGGAAGGTTTTCATCATGACGATGAATCTGAGGCAGGCCGCGTGGGAAGGGAAAATGTATATTGTAAATCGGATGATCCTCTGTGAGTTCCACTAACTGATTTTCAGGCAAAACTCTGGCGATTTCTCTCCGAAAAGACTCGTCTATAGAATTCCCGGAAATCTTCGGACCGTTGTCGTTTACAATCAGGAACCCTCCCTTGTGCAAATAGTTGGAAAGGGCCTCCACCTCATCATCCTGGAGATGGATTTCAACATGGCCTGTCAGGTATAAGATCGGATACGCGTTCAGGTTCGGATCGAGCAGAGAAACTGACCCGTCCAATGCTTCCCAAGCCCCCGCGGTCCGGTCCGAGGCGAACCCCGCAAGATTGGGGAGCGATGTCGGATCCGTATAATAATCTCCCCCGTAATACTGCACCCGGGCGAGCACCAAAGGCTTCTCCTCCGCTCCGACTGCCACCCAGATCGTCACGACTGCCACCCCTACCGCCAGAAAGAAACGGAATCCAACCAAACGCTTAATCACCAGCCCCATTATCCTCTCCAAAGTTAATCTGCTTATCGACTAAATAGTGCGGCCTTGCCTTTACTTCATCGAAAATCGCTCCAATATACTCTCCGATTAAGCCAAGAAACACCAGTTGTATCCCGCTGTAGAATGATATCAGGATCGCCAGTGTCGCCCACCCGGCAGGTAATGGTTCGTTGAGAAAATATTGAACGATTGTCACCACTATCATCAGGAACCCCAATCCCGCCATGAGAAACCCCACCAGGATCGCCGCTTGGAGCGGGCGTTTCGAAAACGAAATCACTCCCAACATCCCAAACCCCAGCATCTTCGGAAAGGAATACTTGCTCCTTCCCGCCTCACGCTGCCGGACTTCGTATGGGATGCCGATACTCTTAAATCCAATCCAACCGACCAACCCCCGCACAAATTGGTTCCTCTCGCGTATCTGTGTCTGAAAAATCTTGACCACCCGCTTCGACAACAACCGGAAATCCGCTGCGTTCTCGTTAATGTGGACATCCGAAAGGCGATTGAGGAAACGATAGAACAATTTTGAAGTCACACGCTTGACAAGACCGATATCCAGTGTGTCTCTCCTCGTCGTATAAACCACATCATAGCCTTCCTCATATCGGTCCACCATTTCCGCAATGAGTTCCGGAGGGTGCTGGAGGTCACTGTCCAACATGACAATCGCGTCGGTGTCGTCCCCCGCATGGTCGATACCCGCCAGGAGCGACATCTGGTGGCCAAAACGGGCCGACAACAGAAGGACCTGGACCCTCGTGTCCGATAGAGCTGTCTTCTCAAGAATTTCGTAAGTCGAATCACCGGAAGGATCCACCACGTACAATATTCGCCAGACATATCGGTCCGAAAGCCCTTCCAATGCCTTCAGAAGCTCCCCGTGAAACGAAGCGATCACTTCCGCTTCGTTATAGACAGGACAGACAACCGTGATAGTATTCATAAGGGTAACAGGATATCCGTCTTTTGTTTCGTGTTCCAGAACGCGCCTTAATGCGGTCCGTAAAGGGTCATTCAAAGCATGAGAATTTGGCAGCTTCTCACGGCATAAAAGTCGACCGATCGGATTCGAACAGCTCGATGGCCCTCTTGTAATCTTCCATCCTCCCGATATCAAGCCATTCGCAGGGCTCACGGAAGCACTGGACCGTTTCTCCGCTATCTTTCAGTTTCAAGAGCAGATCCGGTAGATCCATGTATTCTCCCGGTTTCAGGAAGGTCGCGACCGCTGCCTTGTTAAGCACGTTCACACCCATACTGACCGAAAACTGGTATGTAGGCTTCTCAGTGTATTTTTCAAGTTTCCCTTCCGCGTCTGTTTCGATAACTCCGAAGTCAATTTTCTCCTCGCGATCAAATATCCCGATCGTGGCGGCTGCGCCATTCTCCCGGTGGGTTTCAAATATCTTCGCGTAACTGATAGTGGTCAGAAGATCACCGTTTATCACCAGGAAATCTTCCTCAAGCCGGTCCAGCGCGTTAGCGATAGGACCGGCGGTCCCCAGCGGTTCGTCCTCAAACGAGTAGGAGATCCGCATCCCGAACCTTTTGCCATCCTCAAAAAAGGCTTCAAACAGATGAGAAAGGTGCCCAACCGCCAGGATAACATCACTGGTTCCGGCACTTTGCAATTGACGAAGGACAATTTCCAGAATCGGGTACTCCCCGAGCGGCATCAGAGATTTTGGGAGCACCGCGGTGTAGGGCTCAAGACGGGTTCCTTTTCCACCAACGAGGATGAGTGCTTGCATGGGTTGTCTAACAGGCGTATCGATCTGGTTTGTAAAACCCGGGATGCTCCGAAACGAACACTATCGTCTCCGTCAATCCTTCATCGAAGCTATATTTCGGTTGCCACCCGAGAATCTCGCGCGCTAAGTCCGCATTGCAGACCAATTGCATTACCTCGCTATTCGGCGGGCGCAGGCGCTCCTTTTCCTCCACAATTTCCTTCTCGCATTCCATCAGATCCAGAATCTTTCGCGCAAGCTCCCCAATGGTAATTCCCTCACCGCGACCGATGTTAATTGCCTTCCCGATTGCGGACTCCGATTCTGCCGCGGCTATAAATCCGCTGACCGTATCCGCAACATAATTCAGATCGCGTACCGGGTCCAACGCCCCCAGCTTGATTTCTGGCTGAGCGAGCGCCTGGCTGATGATTGTAGGGATCACGGCGCGGGCTGATTGGCGTGGGCCGAAACTGTTAAAGGGACGCACTGTGACCACAGGCAGGTTGAAGGAGAGAAAATAACTCTCTGCCACCTTGTCCGCCCCGATCTTCGATGCGGCGTATGGAGATTGCCCTTGCATGGGATGGTCCTCATCAATCGGAACATACCGCGCGGTCCCGTAGGCCTCCGAAGTTGAGGTGTGAACAATGCGTTCGACTTCGTTCTTCCGGCAAGTCTCAAGGACATTCAGCGTCCCCTCAACATTGGTTCGCACATAACTCTTGGGAGATGCATAGGAGTAGGGAATCCCGATGAGGGCCGCCAAATGAAAAACACATTCATGTCCGGCCATGTTTCGAGCCAGGAAATCGGAATCCTCCACATTCCCGGCGACAATCCTAAGCGCGCCCTTCGTTTCACTAGGCAGAAACTCCAGATTTCCCCAGTCGCTACGCGAGGAGTAACGGATCATCGCCGTGACCTCCGCTCCAAGGTCGACCAATGCTTCGCAGAGGTGGCTGCCGATGAACCCACCCGCGCCGGTGACAAAGACCTTCTTACCGTTCCAGTTTGCCATTGGGAATCGTCCCGTGAACGGAAACCGTCCGCTCACCCGAGAGTCAGATTAGAGGAAGACTAACGAATGCCCATAATTCTCGGTAGATGTGCCAAAGTGGGGGAAGTCCAAACGCCGAATCCGGGAGGGAAGGGGTCAGGGTTCCTGGACCTTGATGAGGTATTCCCCCGCCTTGGTCCAGTGCAGTCTCTCCCGGGCCATGCGCTCGTGCTCGACAGGGTCGAGGGTCCGTCGTTGTTTCAGTTCGGATAGTTCAGCAATGCCTTCGGAAAGATCGACAAGATCGCGCTCGGTGCGGTCCACTTCAGTGGCGATCCCGTTTACCCCATCCTGGTTCGAGAGCAACACGCCACCTAGAATTAAAGCGATAAGAACCATCAGGACGGTTACAAAAGAAATCCCCGATGACCGAACGGGACGGCTGATTCTCCCCACGAGAGCCCCCTCGCAACCCCTTTGGATCGCGGCTATTAGGCTACTCTAACTAAAATCGGGGTGAAGCGCAATCCGCCATCCAGTTGTGGTCTGGTCTCCCGACCAGTCCACAACTGGATGACCTAAATCATTATTGGCCGCCTGTGTCGTCGCCTTCGTCATTCTCGTCTCCAGGCGCGGATAGTGTCTCACCACCACCGCCACCATCGCCGCCTCCGAGGATACCGCCGCCGCCTTGAGCCGCGCCGGGACGTCCCGATCCGAGGGCGCTTCCACCGCCGGCAGCAGCGCCACCACCTTGAGTTCCACCGCCGGGGGCTGAACCTTGCTGGAATGACATTCCTCCGCCGGGCTCAAGGTCCAGGGAATCCCCGTCCTCAAGATCGCGGAGGCGCCTTCTCGATTGACGGTCCAGGATGCTGACTCGTCCGTGCGTCACCTGAATAGATGACTTCGATTGCGTTGGGGAAACCCACTGTACTCCGACTTGAAAACTCGTCCCACGCACCGCGGCGACCGCCGTGGGGGTTTCTACTTCGAATCGCTCCGAATTTGGGTCAATCTTCCGCACGTTAGCGATAATAGAACCCTGAGCAAGATCCACCGTGACTGATTCGTTCCCGGTACTTAAATCCGTGAACAGTGTCGTTAGAGAGACCTTCGCTTGATGCGATATTTCAATCGTTGATTGACTCGGATCCAAAGCGCCCGAGGCAACTGTCTTCCCTTCGACCTGGAGCTTCACACGCGATTTTGGACCAGTGAAAATGACATCACTTGATTCCAGGCGAGTCACCTTTTCCTGTATCGGCAGAAATCCACCCACTCCCCCCTTCTTGTAGGCGGCCTTTCCATGGGCTTCTATGACCAGAGCTGATAGCCCGTAAGCCTCCTGTGAGGCCAACATAATTCCAAAAGCAAAGATGGTAACTACGGGGATTAGGGTGAGCGTAAGGATTCTTGATTTCATGGTATTTTCCTCCGTTTCCGTGCTGACCGAATCGTAATTCATTCAGGTGATCCGGTCCAGTGATTGGGTGAGGAATTCTAGGTGTAAAACTGCTGGAGCCTACGAATTCCAGGGCTGCCCGAGCGGCTGAGCACTCTGGGCTGAATGCCCGTTCTCATTAATTATCGCCAAATTCTGATTCAACTGTCTACAATATTTTGCAATGTTGGATGGCCTTACCCTCCTCCAACCCCTCTATTGAGGCCACTTTACCCAGCAAGTACAGGCGCAAGTGCTGTCTTGGCCCGGTCCCGAATGGCCTGTGGTATGGTCCTCTGGAGCAGTTGCACAGCCATGGGGGCTTGGCCGGGGAAGAAATATTGCAGCCTCTCCGGGTGGTTTTGGAAGAATGTCGATTTCTGTAGTTTTCGGATAACTTCAGGCGGACGGTATTGAGCCAGCAGATAAAGACGGTTGTAGAACGCGTAACGCTTTTCATTCAGCGGCTTGTCGGCCTTGGCTTCTTCATACATCTTCGTCATCTCATAATTCGGAAAATAAGACATGTAAGAGAGAGTGTCGCTTCCGATCTGTACCGGTTGTGGAAGTTCCAGCAACAAATCGAGGGTTGCCTCGCAGTCTTCCTCCTTTTCCAACTGGTTGTTGGTAATGATGTCGATCTGATACTCGATTCCGGCCTCCGCTAAGTTACCGCACGCCTCCATCACCATTTTCCTTGGAGCGTTCCGCCCATACTGGTTCAACAAGACATCCTCGCTGCCGCTCTGCACACCCATGCGGACTTCCACCTCACCCGCGCTTTTTAGGAGTCGGCAAATCTCTTTGTCGCACTGTTGCGGGTAAACGTATGCCCAATAAGGTAAACCGATCTCGCTCTTGTATCGTGGCAGGAATTCTTTCAACCAAGCTTTGTGGATGGAAAAGATGTCATCCCAAAAATGGATCTTCTTGACCCCATACTTTTCCTTCGCCGTCTTCAGGATGTTGATAGCGTAATCGACACTGTGACGACGCACATATCGCTGTCCCTGGTACATCTTGTGCGTCACATTATGGATGCAGAACGTACACTTATAAGGACACCCTCGCGAGGTGCAGAAGAGGAAATCATCCCAGCAATCGCGATCAACACGGGGCGCTAGTGAGTCGAAACTAATCTCGAACTTGTCCTCGGGTTCGAAGTCGGGGTAGGGAAGGCTGTCCATGTCCTGGATTAGCGGACGCAGATCGTTCTTGTGGATGACTCCTTCTCCATCCCGGGCCCAGATATTCTGAATCGATAGAAGGTCGCCTCCCTCATCAAAGGCGTTGCAGAAATCCAGGAGAGATTCCTCTGCTTCTCCGACGCAGAGGTAATCAACGTGCCCGATGTCGAACTCGGCGTTAACCGTAGGTTCGATCCCTCCCCAAATGACCGGGATGCCCAGTTCCTCCCGGACACGCTCGGTCACCGCTCGCGCCGTGTTAATGAATTTAGAAGTCAGGCTTACCCCGACAAGGTCGCACCCACGATCGCGAATCAGATCAATCAGGAGTTTCCATTCCTTCTCGGTGACATGCCTCGGGTAGCAGTAGGCGATCTCTCCCCGCGAACAAAGGCCCAGGTTTACCTCATCAATCACAGGTTCAGGTGGAAAATCCTCTTTCATGACGACCTCGTACTGCTTGAGGTACACCACAGTCACCTGGTGCCCCGACTGTTTCAGGTAGGATGAGAGATACCGAATTCCGAGAGCAACCGTATCGTAAAGTGAAATCAAGGCGATATGCGCCATAAATGCCAAATCCTCCAGAACCTCTTTATTCTCGGGGGCTTAGCGGATGCTGTCAACCTAAGTTTTCGAGGGGAGGGAGCCTCGCCCTCCCCGCATCCGTCCTTCCCGATTCAATCGGGAATCTACGCGCATGCTACACAGTTACGTGAAATGTTCTAAATTGCCGTAATCCGCGCCCTAGGTAGCCATTGACCATCTATGGAAAAAAAGAAGACAAAATCATTTGCCTGGTTGATCGTCCTTGCCCTCATTTTTGTCGGCACGTTCCTCCGTGTCCGCGTCGCCGCTGATCTCCCCTACGACGGCGACGAAGCCATTGCTGGCTTAATGGCCCGAAACATTGCCTTTCAAGGCGAGTCCCCCATCTTCCTTTATGGCGAACATTATGTTGGCGCCGCCATGCAGTACGTTGTCGCCCTCCTGTTCAAAGTTTTTGGATTCAAACCATCCCTCCTTCGCTGTCCCGAATACCTCTTAACCGCCGTCTTTCTTTTCCTGGGATTCATCCTTGGGCGTAAGACTTGTTCAGCAGCAGCCGGACTCTGGACCCTTTTGCTCCTCGCAGCTCCACCGATTTTTCTAACGGTCATGAATCTGAAGTCGTGGGGGGATTACAACGAAACCTACTGCCTGGGCGGATTCCTCTGGTGGCTGACATTGGTTCTCACTGGAGGAAAATCGTTATCCTGTTGGAAATGTTTAATCGGATACCTCTTTTGGGGATTGGCGTTTGGCCTCGGATTCTGGATTCATTTCCCCATCCTCATTTATACCGCTCCTTGCGGTTTGTGGTTACTCCTCTTCGCAGCACCGGGCAAATGGATTGTTAGATGGAGTTGTCTCGTTCTTGGTTTTTTCATTGGTTGGGGTCCCGCGCTCTGGTACAACATCACAAACGATTTCGCCAATCTCGGCTATGCCTCAAAGGGATCGTGGGATTACCTCACACGGATAGAAAATTCAGCCAGACAACTGACTCGACTTATCGAAGATGGAATCCCGTTTCTACTCTGTGTCGAGAGCCGAAACGCCCGCTTCATCGAATTCCATCTCTTTGATCCACTCTTCGCAAAGGTCGCCGTCCTAACTGGCTTCGCGTTCCTCTCACTTCTCTGTTTATACCACCTCGAAAAAGGCTTGGCGGCTTTTTTCAGTCGCCGGGAGGATGACGATCAACTGGACGAGCCGAAGCGTCCGCCCGACTCTATCTTACCCCTCGCGATGATCGTCCTCGTCATTGCTTTTGCCATGTATGGTCGCTGGGGTGGGGGAACTTTTACTCCCAGATATTACTCGTTTGCCTATCTTCCGTTGTTCGTCATCGCCGGCCATGGGCTGGCCTGGTGCGCGAAGCGGTTCTACCTGGCCACCGCCCTCTGGGTTGCATTCTTCCTTTATTCAAACCTTTACGGGCATGTTACCTTCATCAATCACCCGCCCATGAAAACCGCCGAAAAACTGGTAAGTTTCCTCAAAGGCCAGAAAATTCCCGCTGTCTTCACCGACTACTGGATTGCGCACAATGTTACTTTCCTGACCAATGAACGCATCATCGGCTCCGTCCATGGAGGACCGACCCGCCACGAACGCTACACGCGTTATACCCAGATCGCCGAAGAGGCCGAGGAGGCTGCCTTCGCCCTCTACAACGATCACTCTGCCGGCGTCGATCAAATTCTCCGAACCGAATTAGGACGCCTTGGAGTTGGTTACGAAGAAACTGCCGTCGATAACATCGCTGTGTTCTACAATCTGACCCGAAAGGTTAACCCGGATGAAATCAATCTGTTCTATAATTATTAACCGGAGAAAGAGCCGGGTCGGTCTCCCCCCTTCTCCCCAAATGGGAGAAGGGGGTTAGGGGGATGAGGGTGAATCAATCAGCCCTTTGCAGGGCTGGGGGTGAGGGCAACCTTTAAGAAATCTTCCGGCGGATCAGTCCAACCACAGTCCCTGCAATAGTAAAACGATCCTCCGCTGTCACCACGATCGGATCGTAATCTTCGTTCTCGGCTTGGAGCACAATCTCCTTGTCCCCGGGCAGATATCGCTTCACCGTAGCTTCATCATTGACAATGGCCACAACGATCTCGCCGTGCCGCGCTGTCTGTTTTCTCTTCACGACCGCCAAATCGCCATCAAAGATACCGACACCGATCATGCTGTCGCCGCTGATTCGCAGGCCGAACAGCTCAATGTTTGGCCCACCGCCAAACAGCGCCTGATCCACACCAATCTCGTCTTCCTTGTTCTCCTCCGCGAGGATCGGGGAACCGGCAGCCACCCGCCCAATGATGGGAAGCGCCTTCCACCAGTGTTCCAACCCTGGCGGCGTGCTGCTCTCCGGCAGTTGAATCACATTATCCGGCGGTTCAAAAGTCGGTAGAGTCTCCACAACAACCGGCCCCGGTGTTTTGTAAGGTGAACTCCCATCCGGATTTAGCAGCTGAAACCCACGCCGCGAACCCTTCTTGTGCTCCAGGTAACCGTGCTTCATCAGCACCCGCAGGTGGTAACGAATCCCGTTTGTGGATTTGATCGCAAAGGAATCCGCAAGCTCCCGTAGCGTCGGAGGAAACCCCTTGTTCTCCACATGCTTCTTGATGTGTTCCCAAATCTTCTTCTGCGTCTTGGTCAGGTTTTCCATTTCTCAGCACCTCCCCGAGGTCAGTCCCTGATCCGGCGATCCCCACCGGCCGAATCCTGGTGAATGTACAATCACTATAGTGCACAAAGATGCAAGTGTCAAGACACGAGTGTAGCGCCAACGCGAATTCATCTCAGAAGTCCGGAAAACACCCAGTTATCGACTGTTTCCAGCTGTCCGTGCTCCGCCTCAATTGACAGCCTCATACTCCATGGATAAGGTGCTGATAGCCTTTGATTTTCCGACCATTACCACTATCATTCTGATAGGTGCAAGACGAGCGGATCGGGCCGATTATGTTGGACGAAAACAAGGAAGCGTCCTTCGGAGAATCCAGGATGGAAGGTTCTGAAGCAGCAACGGATATCTTAGCCACCATCAGAAGCGCCACTTCCCAGGCCCATGACCTTTTTCTGGCTGAACATGGACAGGCGGTAGGGCGTTGTCAGCTTGAAATTATTACGAACGAGTGTGTTCGTTTCGTTGGGTCTCTTCATGACACGCTGTCTCTGATAACCGACACTCCAAGCGGCAAATCATTCCATAATTCGACGGATCTTGACCCCTTCAAGAAGCTGGTTGGTTCTGTGGTCGCCGATGTTGTGACTCCTGCTTCGCAAGCCATACGAAAGTTTCAGGGCGAAA
>Ga0310121_10003603_pt1 | contig 14061 bp, 10 predicted proteins | sample CB27_Tmax_986_MG_FD_203504 | JGI IMG/M metagenome (GOLD analysis project Ga0310121, IMG submission 203504) | Marine microbial communities from Western Arctic Ocean, Canada - CB27_Tmax_986 | ecosystem: Environmental > Aquatic > Marine > Oceanic | place: Canada: Western Arctic Ocean | collected... | reverse complement strand
TCCCGAACATTGGTACTGGGTGACGCCAGCATCAGTCTTGCGAAAGCCAGGACGCGTTTTGGGGCCCGACGTGCCCAGCCACGGCAATAACTATAAATAGCCACCCAGCGAATGCGCTCGTTGGGGACAATGGTGGCCAAGAGCATGAGGTACGATTCGGCAGTCGGGGACTCAAACATGGCGAGCAGGCTGGTTGCCCTGCGGCGTTCGTAGAGGGACACACTGGTGTCTACGACCACGTCAAAGAGGGCTTCGACGGGATCGCTTGCCGCGTGCGTCAATTGAGTTCGGCTTGGGACCGTGTCGATTCCGCGCAAGAGTTGTCGCAATTGCTCAGAATGAGTTTGCGTAGACTGTGCGTGGACGTTGTTGACGGTTCCGAATCCGACGATCAGCGTCGTCAACAGAGCAAGGGCAATCTCGAATCCGTGTTGTCGTTGTCGCACTAGGAAATCTCCGCCGCCGAATAGGTATAATCGATTGTTGTCCATCACCAATCCAATAGAGGCGCGTCGAAACAACGCCTTTATTGGCGTCAAGAATAGCGCAGTCAATCGGTTGGTGAAACCACTAAGTTTTCGGCCGAGTGGGGGATGAAACCAGTCGTTGACGCCCTGGTTTGAACCGGTTACGTATACCGAAATTCCACACGAATCACTGCGACGTCGTGTGCTTTTCATGGAGACACGAGTTGACGGAATCAAAGGACATACGCTGTGATGATCGTCGCGACGCTCCGCGTTATGAGCGTGTTGTCCGCGTCTCTTATGGGTTCGACGGAAAAGAAGTCCCCGCTGTCAGCCTCGACATCGGCCCGACCGGTGTCTTTCTCTTGACGCAACGAGTGCCTTCCCCTGGAGGACGCGTGGAGTTGAATGTCCGGGGACTGCGCATTGAATCCCCGGAGATTCGATTGGTGGCCGAAGTGGTTCGAGTGGTGCGACGTCCGGACACATCCGCTCACATGCCGCCGGGTACAGCGTTGCGTTGGGTTCGCGCGCTCTTCGAGGGATCGGCAGAGGTGCTGAAGAACGAGTTGAGCGAATTGCTTGGACTGGATGCCGACGTTGTTCTACGTTCGGACGGTGTCGCTTCCTACGAGTTTCCCACTCCGATGGGACCGGCAGACATGCCCGATGGCACGGTTGTCGACACCGGGCAGAATGAGATCCGAGGAACGCTGGCTGTGGCGGTTCCTGTCCGATGGCACAGTGGTGACCAGTCGGGTGACGGCCGCTTGCTGACGGCCGAAATGCATCAAGTGGAATTTGAAGTGCCCCACACATCGTTGGTCGTAGGCACGAAGGTCGATCTCTTGGTGAGTCCGCCAGCGGAGGCCGCGTCAGAAGGAATTCGTATTGTGGTCGAGGTGGGTGCTGTCGAAGACGTTGTTGGGGCGAAACTTGTGAAAGGACGGATTCAGTTGGTCGATGAACTACCGGGATCACAAGGGTTTGCATGGTTGATCCAGAACCTCCACGGCCGGGCACGTTCAGACACCCACGAGGGCAGTGATGGGACCAAGACATCATAGACCTGCACCGTGGCAAGCTCACACATCGTGAAGCAAATCGCGGTGTTCAAACGATAATTGGGTGCATCGGTCATTGACCGAGCGAAATCACGAAGGTACTATTCGGATGTTCAGTATGGGAAAACTTGCGGGCTCTGATACGGTGAGCAGGATTTTGAAACGCAAGATCATGCAGGAACACAGCAAGGAGGCTACTGGTGTCAGTCAATAAGGTCATCTTAATTGGGCGTCTTGGTGCGGATCCAGAGGTTCGCTATACGCAGAGCGGTCAGGCGGTCGCAAATTTTAACCTGGCAACACATGAATCCTGGAAAGATCGCGACGGTCAGCCACAGGAAAAAACAGAGTGGCACCGAATCGTTGTCTGGGGACGTCAGGCGGAAACGTGTGGTGAATACCTTCGAAAAGGACGGGAAGCGTACGTGGAAGGGCGGCTCGAAACACGTCAGTGGCAGGACCGTGAGGGCAACGATCGCTACACCACTGAAATCAAAGCGCAGACGGTGCGTTTCTTGGGTGGACGTCAAAACGACCAGGGTGGCTATGCCAATGACGGGGGCGGACGCCCAGAGTCTAACGATGGACAGCACACGGCTCCGTCGGGTGGACAGAACATGGCACCGGCGAATAGTGGGCCGCAAGCGTCGCAGCCGAATGTGATGACGGAGCAGAACAGCGCCCCGCCAGCGCCAGCGCCAGCGCCAGCCGGACCCCAGGGTGGAGAGTTCAACGACGACGACATTCCTTTTTAGGAGTCGGTCACACCCAACGTCCCTTGCTACTTCTCGCGCCGAATTATCCACTCGAAAGGGAAGGCAACGTGTCCCTGACTATCACCCATGTTGAACGGCAATTGGCGCGATCGGTGTTGCCGAAAAACCGGTGTCGAGACGCCCTTTACGCGGAGACCGGTCGACGTTCACACCATCTCTTCCTATAATGGGGGGCATTATGCGTTGGATTCTTCCATGGAGTGGGTTGCTTGGGGTGTTGGTGTTGGGCTGTGGTCCCAATACACTGTCGTCCAATCCTCCCCCCAACCCACCTCCGCCGACCCCCGATGTTTCGACCATCAACCATCCCCCCGAACTCCACAAGATCGGTCCCAAAACGGTGACGGTCAATACCCCCTTGGTCATTGAGTTGGAGGCCACGGACGTCGATGGCGATGGGCTTCTATTTTCGGTGTACGGCGATGTTCCTCCCGACAGCGCGTTCTACAAATCAGCGGGCCGGTTCGAGTGGACTCCGACAGAGACGACCGTCATTTTTCTGACCTTTGTGGTGTCGGATGGCTACGACACCGATCGTGAAACCGTTGAAGTGACGGTGGTGACCGAACAGGTGAACCAAAAACCTGTCTTTCAGCCGATCGGAGACCAAGTGGTCGAAGTGGGCGTTGCATACGAGCTGCAATTGCAGGCCAGCGATCCCAACGGCGATCCCCTGGTCTTTGCGACGGAGGAACCCTTGCCCGCGGGCGCATTGCTGGAGGGGACAACGGGGGTGATGAAGTGGACACCTGCAGCCCCCCAACAAGGTGAGATCTATCCGGTGGTGTTCACCGTGACCGATGGGTCCGACGTGACCACGTTGGCCGTGACCTTTCATGTGATCGCACCAGGCCAAAACAAACCGCCCGTCTTTCAGCCGGTCTCGGAGCAGGTCGCGTATGTGGGGCAGGCCTATTCCCTCACCGTCCAAGCGACCGATCCCGACGACGACCCGCTGACCTATGGCTTGGTTGAAGACGTCCCGTCGCCCGATGGCCTCACACTGGATGCGACAACCCACACCATCCACTGGGTGCCTTCCGATGCGCATGGAGGCAAGACATACTCGGTGACGGTGTGGGCATCGGACGCGACGTACAAGACGGTCTGGACGGTGGACATCGCGGTGTTGACCACGACGATTACACCCGGGGACTGCATCAATGACCTCTTTGAGCCCAACAACACGTGGCAGCAGGCCAGCACCGTGACGGTGGATCAATACCTGAATTTATCGATTTGCGACACGCCTCAGTCTCCTATAGACGTGGACTGGTATAAGATCAGCATGATCGCAGGACAGACTCTGTCGGTGACGCTGACCTTTGAGCATGCCGGTGGCGATTTGGATGTTCATATCTTGGTCCCGGGAAGTCCGCCGGTGAGCGTTGCAGCGGCGGAGAGCACCACGGACAATGAGATGCTCACCTTCCCCATACCTGCCGATGGACTCTTCTTCATTCGGGTCGTGGGGGTGGGCAGCTCCATTTTTACCAACCCCTACCACATGACCGTGTCCACATCCGGTACCGGGTGTGATGACGATCTCTACGAGAACAATGATTCGTTTGGCAGCGCGACGGCCTTGGATGGAAACATCACGATCACCGATACACAGTTTTGTCCAGCGGATCGCGATGTGTACAAAGTGTCGGTGGGTTGTGGGGAAGATCTTACGGCGACGGTTGCGTTTGACAACACCCTGGGGAACTTGGATTGCTCGTTGTATCGCAGCAGCGACCTGGAGACGCCCGTGGCCATCTCGTCGACGGAGGCCAACACGGAGACGGTAAGCTACCAAGCCGCCGTTCTTGCAGAAGACCTGTATGTGGTCGTGGACGGCAACCCCTCGGAATCCACCGCAAATGGGTATTCGCTCGCGATCCAGCTGTCTGGGGCCGCGACCTGTACCGACGATCTTCAAGAGCCGAATGACTCCAAGCTCGAAGCGGTCATTCTCAAGCCGCCCAGTGATCAATTGGGGGACTTGACGCTGTGCTGTTCGTCGGATTGGTTTTATGTTCCCTTGAAGATGGGTGATTCACTGGCGATCACCGTCAGCTTTTCCGGATCGGGTTCCGTGGCGGCGGAATTGAGGGGACCGGACGCTTTGACCGTGGTAGCGGAAGGCAAGCCAAACGCGGATGGGCTGTCCATCACGTTGGCCAACTCACCGGATTTCGGCAATCATTATCTGGTTTTGGAAGGCCCCCCAGGTATTTTGTACAACCTGGTCATGACGGTCGCACCCTTTGATGGGTGCACGACGTCCAAAACATGCGAGAACAACAACATCTGTCAGAAAAGCACTGCGACCTGTGTGGACGACGAGTGCACCGAGAAAACGGACTGTCCCTTTGGGCAATCGATGCCCTGCTTGGACGGCCATTGCACCGATGGGTGCACATACGATGCCGATTGTCGGTTGATGTATCGATGCAAAGGCTTCGACGTTGGGCGCTATTGTGGGCTACCCGGGACCGCGGGAATTGGCGACGGTTGCGGCTCGTATGAGGACTGCGGGGGCAATGCCTCGTGTCCGTACCAGGATCACGGCGGATACTGCACCAACATTGGCTGCGCGAGCAACGCGGAGTGTCCGAGCGGATCGCACTGTGTTCCCTTTGGAGGCCATCAGCTCTGTGGAAAAATCTGTACAAGCAACAGCGACTGTCGAACGGATGAGGGCTACACGTGCCAACCCAATGAACTGGTGAGCGGTATCCCCACGAAAGTCTGTCTACCGAGTTTTTAGCCATCACCAACGATGTCACCGCCGGCGCGAAGCGTCTGTCCGGTTGGCTTCTGCGGTGAAACCCCGCCAATGAGAACTAATCCTTCGCTTTCTCCGTGGTCAGCTTCCTCTTTTTCTTCTTCTGGGAGGCCGTTTTCTTGAGTGGTTCTGGGATCACCGAAACACGGTCGCCCTTCACATCCACCCGAAAGGTCACGTCCACCCCCAGCTTCTTTTGTGCCTTATTTCGTTGTGCGTCCAGGGTCTTCTTGAAGGTGGAAAAGTCCAGCTTTGACACATCTTGGCCCAACTCCTTCTTGGCCTCTATCAACTGGTCGTAAACGGGCTTAAGCGAGTCGCCAGCGCGGCCCTTTGTTTTGGACGGAGCCATTGAATCCACTAGGGCCTGTGCATCTTCGGCAGCCTTGGACAGCCGTTTTTTCTGCGCCTGTTTTTCTTCGGGGGTGGTGACCACCTCTTTGCCCGGGGTGGGTTCCGATGCAGCGTTGCCGCCGAGTTTACTGGAAAGCACACCGGACCGAATTTCTTTTTCGATGCCCTTTTCGTGATTGCGGCGAATGCGGTCCCACCGCGCCATGTGCGTTCGAAACTTAGCCACCAGATTTTGAAATCGGAATCGAATGGTCGAATAGGGAGTACGCATCAGATTCGACTTGAGAAACACGCGCTCTAATCGCTCGCGTTCGCGGGTCGGTTCGATCTTCTCGTGGCCCAACAGATACTGTTCATACTGTCGGCGCAGTTGTTCCACTTGAATGGTCAGTGTGTGCAACTGTTCTTCTTGAATTTCGGCTAAGTTTCGTTTGTCTGCCATGGATGTCTAACGCGTCTCAATGACTCTCTTTCCAGTCTGAAGTATCCCACGTGGATGTGGCATAATACAAACTTTCACGGCAACGCGGCTCTGCGGCGTCGGGCGCAGCAATCGGCCCCCCCGCGAATGGAAACCCTTGGCGCGCTGTCCTTCCCTTGACACAGATGCCAGGTCGAGGCGTAATCGTCGTACCTTAGAGGTTGATTGGGGAGTCTGTGTGTTGAGATACGTCCGTTCGTTATCAGTCTTTTTCTTTGTCGCGGTGGTCACCGCGTGTTCCGGTCCCCCCACTGTAGAAGAACTGGAAGTATGGATCCGTGCGGCCCAATTCACGAAAGTAGAGGAGTTTGTTGCGGATGGGAACAATCCACAACAGCTGCGTGTCCGGGCTCTGGAGTTGTTGGTCGAATACGGTCGCTTGGGCGATCTTCGTAATACGCTTCAGGCGGCACCGGATCGCCCCACGCTCGTGGACGAGTTGGTGACGAAACTCCAGCAGAATCTCGACAGCAGCGATACGGATCTTCAACTGCAGTCCGAGTCTGGCCTCATGGCCGTGCAGGGGTTTCTCAGCGAGGAAAAGGCCGACAAGGTGTTGTCCTCCATTGCGGATTGGGCGTTTGAAGGACTGACGGAAGAAACGCCCATGGACGAGCTTAAGGCACAACTGGACACGACCGTTGCCAATGATCTCGACAGCATGCGTCGACATGGTCTCAAAGTGGCAGGGTGGCTGATCGGGTATGGCATTGAGAGCAAACGATTTGTCTCGTACATGGCGTCAGAAGCCAAGACGGATGACGATCGCAAGCTCTTGTTGAACGCAGTACGCAAGAACCTTCAATTGGTTGGCCCAGAAGGCCAGGTTACGGTCATTGACAACAACATGATACAGGCTCTGATCGACGATCCTCTCCCGGAGACCGTGGGCCTCTTGGTCGATGTCTATATGAACGACGCGTTCAACGCGATCGAACGGAACGATGCATTCGGCTCGGTCCAGGCTTTGCTCCGCCAGAGCGACGACAACAAGCTGTTGAGTACTTCCAGCAAGCGTTCGGTGGTGGTGGATGCCCTGCGTCCCGCGTTAAAATCAGCGAATGCGACCGACCGATGGGACGCCATTGACTTAATATTGAAGGCCGGCGGACCTGCGGAACTCTCCACGGCTTTGGATGGGCTGCAAGAGGACCTCAAGAGTTACGATCGGTGGACCGATGATCAGAGCGAACGCGAGGGGCCCGAGCGGGTCATCGCAGAAATTTGCACGCGGCACATGGTCGCAAAACCTGCCGGTGCACGCAAGGCACTGGAAGCTCGTCTGCAAGCAGGCAATCCCTATCAAAAAGCCTTTATCATCCTCTGTCTGAAAGTCGTTGGAAATGACAAGAGCATCCAGAAATTACAGGCCTTTTCCACCGATGAGACGTCGTTAGAGTCCTTCTTTTTCACCAAGAAAATGCGAAAGGTACGCACGAAGCGCATCAAGAACAATCAAATCCCCCAAGTGACGGTTGGTCTGTTGGTAAACAACACCATAGAAGGCATTCGCTATATCGCCGCCATTAATAGGAGAGCAAAGGCCAAGAAGATCAGCAAGGACGAGGCCCAGGTGCGGCGGGATGCGGTCCTCGGAGCCATTCAATACATAGGCCCGCAACTCAAGGCATCCATCCAGCGTCGTATTTTGCGTTTGCGTGCCGAGATGCTCGCGATAAAAGCGGACGAGAAGCCGACCGTTGCATCGCTGCTCAAGCTGATCAAATCGTGTAGTCCCAAGGCGAAAGGACGCGATGGATGCGCCGTTGCACTGGAGAATGGCAGCGCCATCATTGCCGACGAGATCGGGTCGGGGGCCGTAGACACCGACGAAAAGAAGAAAAGGTTGATTGAAGCGCTCCGTCCCTTGCTCGACGCCGACGCATCGACCACCCGATGGGGGGCCAGCGGGTTAATGCTGGAGTTGGGCGGTGGCACAGAGCTAGGATCTGTTCTCGCGAGTTTGAAGACCAACCTTCGTCGATATGGACGGCGAACGTCTGACAAGAAGTGGGTAGAGGCCGATCGGGTCATTACGGAACTGTGTGAGCAGCACATCGTGTCGCTCGAGGATACGGGCAGAGCAGCGCTAGAATCTACCTTGTCATCCAAGAGTCTGCTGGCAGTCGGATTCTCCGTACTTTGCTTGAAAGCATTGGGCAACACCCAGTCCATCGCAGCGCTGAAGGTGCTGGCCAACAACACCAAGAGCCTGGAAGACATACTCTTTTCGCCCAAAGAGCGTAAGGGCCGGCAGAATCAACTCAAGAAAGAAGAGATTGAGCGACTGACCGTGAGCATACTGGCGAGCAATGCCATCGATGGTATCGGGTTGCTGAATGAGATTAATAAGGACAAGGCGGCGGGCAAGCTCACCGCCGAGAAAGCGTCGAGTCGTCGCGAAGTCGTGTTGGCCTACTTCGACATAACCGGCGATTATTATCGCAAATCCGTCGAGTACGTTTGGAAACAGCAGGAAGCCCAAAAGTAGTCGTCAAAGTCAAACGCTAGGGGTCAGGGATGTCAACGATGAGCACATCGGGTCGTGCCAGGAGTGATCCACCATGGTTGCCGGCATGGTATCTGTGGGGTTTCCTCATGGTGGTCGTGTGTGGGTGTGCCGGTGGCATGACGGCGCAGGTCCGTTTTGATAGGGCCGTGCACAAGTACAACGATGCCCTGCGCTGGAAACGCGCGAGCGTCGTGGCGTCGTTCTTGTCCGACAAGGCCGCCACCCAATATCTCGAAAAGCACAGCGCCTTTGGAGCAGATTATCGACTTTTGGATTACGAAGTCCAGTCAATGCGCCCGGTCGATCAGGGCAAGAAAGCCGTGAGCGTTGTTCAATATAGTTGGTTGCGCCTACCGGCCAATGTGGTGGAGAAGACCGTTCTGGAACAACAATGGACTGAGCATGAAGGGCGATGGAAGATCTTCAAGCAAGAAGTCATCATTGGCGGCAAACGACTCCAGGTACCTCGGGACATGCCCTTCTAAGGCCCGCCCTCTGTGACGTCCACTAGAATTGAAAATAGATGAACGGTGTTGCCTCCAAGGGCGCGAAGAGCAACAACGCCAATGTCAGCATGCCAAGAACGAAGAGGGGACGGAAAGCGTTCAACCGATCGGCAGGTATCCAGTTCACCATGTCGCTTTTCATTGCGTGAAGGGCGTGCCAGAAGGCCATGGCCGCCACCAAAAGCAGGCTGGGTTGATGAAGCCAAACAATCCCTTCTTGTACGCTGAACAGGCCGGCCAGGAATTGGAGAGTGGTCGGAAAGTCCACACATCGAAAGGGCACCCAAAGAAGGCAGGTGAACAAGAGCGTGCCTGACCACGCAAGCACGCTATAAAGCGACTGGTTCACCGGTGCCCAATTTGTGGTGAATTCGAGTTGTTTCCAGTGCTTGTGGACCATGAGGCCCAACCCGTGGAACGTGCCCCACAGGACGAAATTCCAGCCCGCACCGTGCCACAGCCCCCCCAATATCATGGTGATCATCAAATTGACGTCTGTGCGCAGGCGCCCTTTGCGATTGCCTCCCAAGGAGATGTACAAATAATCACGCAGCCAAGTCGACAAGCTGATGTGCCAGCGCCGCCAAAATTCCGTGATGGATTTCGACAAGTAGGGCGTTCGGAAGTTCACTGGCAACTCAAATCCCATCACCCGGCCAACGCCAATGGCCATGAGTGAATACCCCGAAAAGTCGCAGAAGATCTGCAATGAGTAGGCGGCCAACGCGCTCCACAGAGTCATGGTGTTGTAGAGGGTTGGATCGGCGAACACGGGGTCGACAAAGAAGGATAAATTGTCCGCCACCAGCACTTTTTGAAGCAAACCGAGGAGGAACACTTGAGCGCCACGAACCATGTCCGGGTGCCGCAGCGCGACAGGCTTTTCCAGCTGAGGAAGAAACTCGGCGGCCCGAACGATCGGACCCGCCACCAACTGCGGGAAAAACGCGACGAATAGGGTGAACTTGAACACATCGCGACAGACCGGGATCCGCTTTCGGTACAGGTCAATTGTGTAGCTCATGGTTTGAAAGGTGAAAAAGGAGATGCCCACCGGCAGCGTGATGTCTAAGACGCGGTTGGGTTCCATGCCGAGCAGGGCGTAAAACGAATCGAGGAAGAAATTGGCGTATTTGAAATACGCCAACAAGCCGAGATCGGCCAGGAGGCTAAGGACCAGAAAGAGTCGTCGGCGCGATCGTTCAGTCGCGTTGCTGAGCGCGAGACCAAATCCCCACGACCACAGACTGCTCGCCAGGATAAGCAAGCAGAAGCGGGCATCCCAGGCACCGTAGAAGACATAACTGGCCACGAGCAGCGCGAGCTGACGCATGCGTGTGCCTCGAGCGAGCGCGACGACGCCAAGCAAACCGATGAAGAACACAACGAACGTGAGGGAGGAAAATATCACCGGTTTCCTCCGCTGCGATCTGTGCTGGATTCGAGCGATTGCAGCCACCCATGAAGGGCGCGACCAACCGCTTCATGCCCCGATTCATTGAGGTGGCCGCTGCCGATAATGGCGTTGGCAAAGCCATGGGGGGGTTGTCCAGTGGCACGATATGCCTTGGTGAGAGCCTCGGTTGTGTCCAAATACGGGATCTCGAGTGTTCGCGCGACCGAGGCATACACTCGGCCCTCCCAAGGATATGCCTGGGTGACCTCTCCGCGGACACCGTATTGCAATGCGGGCACGTAGATGGCGATCAACGGTCGCTTTTTCTGGAGAGCCACCAACGCAAAGTGAAGTCGCTGTGCTGCCTCCGCCTGATGGTTTTGTGCATAGGCTTGGTCGAATGCGGACCCCAGCGGCTCTTGTTCGCACCCACGGACCCAACAAACCCAATCTCGAATGGTGTCGGTGACAGCCGGCTTCAGGCGGCGAGCCAGATGGGTCACCAGAGCACTTCGCCGAAGAATGGGGCCCAACGTCGCCTTGAATCGGTCTGTCGCTGCAGGCCGCAGCGACATGGCTTCGATCGCTTGGTTTGCGTCTCGGGTGATCACGATGTTGTCGCGAAGCAGATCGAGCAAATCACCCCGCGTGAGTACAACGATGGTCCACTCTGGCACCAGATGGGCTGTGTAGCGGTCCAGGACGACCCCATAGTGGGCTGGACTCATGGCGGAGCGACCCAAATTGATGGCCTCGATGGTGGGGTCGAGGCGTTCCAGCACGGACGTGAAGTTGGCTCTCTGCCGCACTTGAAGGGATTCCGTGATGGAGTCACCCAGAAAAAGGATACGGCGACGGTCCTCGGCCGGTCGGATGGACTCATCGTTGAACCCGATCGAGTTCAGTTGCAGCGCGGTTCCACCTTCGCGGCTACTGAAGATCATCGAGTCGGGTTCGTAGACCCAGCCCAGTTGGGCATCGAATTGTTGGTTGGATGGGGTCGTGATAAACACACGGGCCACGAATTCACCAACACAGCCCACAGCGACGAGTGCCAGGAGAAATCGAGTCATTACGCTACCAAAGAGCGCCCAACCGGATCGTTCTGTTGTCATAGGCCCTTTGGGGTTTGTTGTTGGGTCCAGGCCCACCGAGGGGGTAGACATTGGAGGGCAATGGTCGCCAAACGTCGTTCGACTCTCACGGCGGCGAAGCGACCGAACATTTCGCTTCGCCCCAACATGGAAGCGTCTTAGTTGAGGCGGTCGTCAGCTCGTTCGAGATAGCTGAGCAATGTCGTGATCGCGAAGCCGGTCCCGCCTTTTCGCGTGAGGTCACGGTCCTTTGCGGCGAATGAGGGGCCTGCAATGTCGATGTGCACCCAATCCACGTCACCAACGAATTCACTCAGGAAGAGGGCAGCCGTGATGGCTCCTCCCCAGCGTTCGCCGCAGTTTGTCATGTCGGCGATGTTGCTTTTCAACTGTTTCTTGAGTCGTTTGTCTAGGGGCATCGCCCACACGGTCTCGCCTGCCTGTTTTGCGCTGGCGACCACTTCGTCTCGAAGTTCGTCATTGTTGCCGAACACGCCGGCACTTTCGTTGCCGAGCGCTACACAAATTGCACCGGTTAGGGTGGCGAGGTCGATGATCTCGTCCACACCCTGCTCGACGGCGTAGGCCAGGGCATCGGCCAGAATCAAGCGTCCCTCAGCATCTGTATTGACGATCTCCACCGTCTTGCCGGCATAGCCTGTGATGACGTCGCCGGGCTTGTAGGCGGCCTCCCCCAGCAAGTTTTCGCTCGTGGGGACCAGCGCATGCACCACCAGATTGGGTTTCACAGCGTCGATGGCTTTCATCATGCCCAATACGGCGGCACCACCCGCCATGTCGAGTTTCATGTCGCCCATGCTGCCGGGGGGCTTGAGGCACAATCCGCCCGCGTCAAAGGTCAGTCCTTTGCCGACCACGGCGACACTGGGCGTGTTCTCATCCGCACCCTCCGGTCGGTACGTAAGGTGAATGAGAAAGGGCTCTTCACAGCTGCCCGCGCTCACGGCGAGCAAGAGCTTCATTTTTTTCTCTTCAAGCTCCTTACGACCGAGGATGATGCACTCGAGATTGTTTTCCTTGGCAATTTGGCGAGCCTGGTCCGCCAAGTACGATGGTGTGGCGACTACGGGGGGCTCATTGACGAGGTCCCGTGCCAACGTGACGCCGTCTATCCGACGCACCATGCTTTGAATGTTCGCGTTGGACACCGCCGCGTTCACCAACTGGACGTGCGTCAATTTGGATTCTTTCACACCCTCGGTTTTCCAGCGGTCGAACGAATAATGGCCCAAGAGCGCACCCTCGACCATGAAAGGCCCGGCGTCATCCGCACCGTTGGGATTGACGACGCTGACGTGCGTTAGACCGCTAGACCGCGCCAAGCGGGTTGTCCGAGCGGCCAATGTTCGGGCATCCATGTCTCCGGATGTCCCCAATCCAAACAGAATGATTCGCTTGGGGCCGACCCGACCATGTGTGTGAAGAGTTACTTTTTGGCCGTCTTTGCCTTCAAAGCCTTCTTCATCAGCGACTGTTTTTAGCAAGCCGTCCAGTGCTGTGTTGAGGGCATTCAGGCCCGTACCGTCAACCCATGCCGAATCGGTATAGGCACCAAAGGCAATGAGATCGGTCTCTAGCGAGAGAAGGTCTCCTTCGAAACAGTCGAACTGCATAGGTCACTTTCCTTTCAAGTACGTCCAGGCGACGAGGGGCTTATAAATCACGAAAGTGAGTCGTGTGTAAAGAACGCGTTTTTGAATCCTGCTTAGTCATCGCTTAGAGCGGATGGTTTTGCGGGGCTTTGGCGTGCATGGGGCTTGCATCGTTCCCATGGACTGACATAGGGTCCCACCATGAACGTCATCGTTCAAAAGTACGGGGGCTCATCGCTAAAAGACACGGAACGTTTGCGGACTGTGGCCTCTCGGATTGTGGAGCGAAAGCGCCAAGGCGTGGCTGTCGTTGTGGTGGTGAGCGCCATGGGTGATACGACCGACAAGCTCGCGGAAATGGCGCGAACCGTGACTCCGGAGCCCTCCCGCCGGGAGCTCGACATGTTGCTCACGGTGGGTGAGCGAACCACGATGGCTTTACTGAGTATGGCCATTCATGCGTTGGGCGAAGAAGCCATCTCGTTGACGGGCAGTCAGTGCGGCATTTTGACGACACACAGCCACAGTCGGGCGCGGATCATGGAGGTTCGCCCCTTTCGAGTCCGTGATGAGTTGGACAAGGGTCATATTGTCATCGTGGCCGGGTACCAGGGCACGAGTTATAAGCGAGAAATCACTACGCTTGGTCGTGGTGGTAGTGACGTCACCGCGTTGGCTTTGGCGGGCGCTCTCGAGGCAGAGGCCTGCGAGATTTATAGTGACGTCGATGGTGTGTACACGGCGGACCCGCAGGTGATCTCCGAGGCCAAACGAATCGATGAGTTGAGCTACGATGAGGCGGAGAACTTGGCGCGTGCCGGGGCAACGGTGTTGCATCGAGATGCGCTGGCTTGGGCCAAGCGCCATGGTGTGGCGTTGTATGCCCGATCCAGTTTTGTCCCCGAAGGGCAAGGAGGCACTGTGATTCGGCTCAATCCCCCCGAACGAACACGTAGCGTTGTCGCGGTAGTCGGTCGAAGGGATTTGGTTCGTGTCCTCTCGGGCAACATAGAGCCGGTTGAAGA
>Ga0310121_10003602_pt1 | contig 14064 bp, 12 predicted proteins | sample CB27_Tmax_986_MG_FD_203504 | JGI IMG/M metagenome (GOLD analysis project Ga0310121, IMG submission 203504) | Marine microbial communities from Western Arctic Ocean, Canada - CB27_Tmax_986 | ecosystem: Environmental > Aquatic > Marine > Oceanic | place: Canada: Western Arctic Ocean | collected... | reverse complement strand
ACGATCCCCTGCTCCTTCGTGCCAATGTCGTAGAACGTGATACCGAACTCCTTCACGTTCCGGCGCAGGGTCTCGATCTGGGTACGCGCGCTCTGATCCACGATCGGTAGCGACCGGTTGATGGTGGGCACGTTGTGGTCCACGGTCGCGATCGTGCGCTCCGGCGAGCGGAGCTTCCGCCCCGCCAGGCGCAGCCCCTCGAACGCCTGGGGCGAGGTCACCTCGTGCACCAGGTGCAGATCGATATAGAGCAGAGTGGGCCCGCCCGGCTCCTGCCGGACCGTGTGCGCCTCCCAGAGCTTCTCGAAAAGCGTCCTCGCCATCGGATCCTTCGACTCCTCAGGTCGTCGCGCCCAGCGCCGCTGAGGCCACCCGCTCGGCATACTTGGCCATCACGCCGCGCTGGAAGCGCGGTTTGGGCGCCTTCCATTTCTTGAGCCGCCTCGCGAACTCCTTCTTCGACAGCTCGACGTCGAGCTTGCGCCTCTTGACGTCGATGGTGATTACGTCACCGTCCCGGAGCACCGCGATCGGTCCGCCCACCGCGGCCTCGGGCGCCACGTGGCCCACCATCATGCCCCGGGTAGCGCCGCTGAAGCGCCCATCCGTCAGGAGCGCGACCTGCTCGCCCAGCCCCGCGCCGGCCAGCGCCGCCGTGACGCCGAGCATCTCGCGCATCCCCGGTCCGCCCACCGGTCCCTCGTAGCGGATTACCACCACGTCGCCCTTCTCGATCCTACCCTTTTGCACCGCCGCGAATGCGTCCTCCTCGCGCTCAAAGACGCGCGCCGGTCCCTGGTGGACGAGCTTCCCCGTGCCCGCCACCTTCAGCACCGATCCTTCCGGCGCCAGGTTCCCCTTGAGAATCACGAGCCCGCCCTGCGGCTTGAGCGGATGCTCCACACGCGAGATCACCTGCTGGCCGAAGCGCTCGCGCGCGGAGCTCACCTCCTCCGCGATCGTGCGTCCGGTCACGGTCATCGCGTCGCCGTCGATCAGCCCGGCGTCCAGCAGGCGCCTCATCACTAGCGCGGTGCCCCCGGCCTCGTGCATGTCCGGAGCGACGAAGCGGCCCGCCGGCTTGAGGTCGGCGAGCAGCGGGATCTTCCGCCCGATCCGGTCGAAGTCCGCCAGCGAGAGCCTGATCCGCGCCTCAGCCGCAACCGCGAGCAGGTGGAGCACCGCGTTGGTCGAGCCCCCAGTCGCGTTCACGCACGCGATCGCGTTCCTGAACGACGACTTTCGCAGCCACTTCGAGGGCCTGAGATCGGCCTGCACCGCGGCCATCGCGGCGCGCCCAGCCTGCTTCGCCACCTCGCGGCGCTCCGGGGAGAGCGCGGGCGGGCCCGCCGAGCCCATCACGCTGATCCCCAGCGCCTCGAAGGCGGTCGCCATCGTATTCGCGGTGAACTGCCCCCCGCACGCGCCAGCGCCCGGGCAGGCGGCGCGCTCGATCTCGCCCAGATCCCGCTCGGTGATGCGGCCAGCCGCGTGCGCACCGACCGCCTCGAACACCTCCTGGATCGTGATGTCCCGGCCCCGGTAGTGCCCGGCCGCGATCGAGCCGCCGTAGAGCATGACGCACGGCCGGTCGCGCCGAATCATGCCCATCACAGTGCCCGGGATCGTCTTGTCGCAACCTGAGAGCGCGACCAGCCCGTCGAACTGGTAGCCGATCGTCATCAGCTCGACCGAGTCGGCCACCACTTCGCGGGAGACGAGCGACGCCTTCATCCCGGGGGTGCCCATCGTGATCCCGTCCGAGACGACCACGCTGTTGAACTCGAGCGGCGTGCCCCCGGCCTCGCGCACCCCCTCCTTCACCCACTCGGCGACTTGGCGGAGGTGCACGTTGCAGGGCGTGGTCTCGGACCAGGTGTTGGCGATCCCGATGAGGGGGCGCTCGAAGTCCTCGTCTTTGAGCCCGACCGCGCGGAGCATCGCGCGCGCGGGCGCACGGTCCGGACCCTCGAGCACGGTGCGGCTGGGAAGCCACAGCTGCTTGAGTTTGCCTTTGCTGTTCGCCTTCGGTTTCGATTTCGTGCTGCCCGCTCCAGTACGCTTCGGAGCGGTCACGCACCCACTCCGGCGCGATTGGGCTTGGCGCCCCCCGCGGAACTCATCGCCGTCGTGAGCCAGCCGTGCCGGTCGGGGTGCTCGCCCTTCACGATCGCGAGGAAACGCTCCTGGATCTGCCCGGTGATCGGGCCGCGCTTGCCGCTGCCGACCTGCCAGTGATCGACGGAGCGCACCGGGGTGACCTCGGACGCGGTCCCGCAGAAGAAGATCTCGTCCGCGACGTAGAGGAACTCACGCGGGATGTGCGCCTCCTTCACCGGGATGCCCATATCGTCGGCGAGTGTGAGGATCGAGTCGCGCGTGATTCCGTGCAGGAAGGACGCATCCACCGACGGCGTGTAGAGCGTGCCGTTCTTCACGAGAAAGATGTTCTGGCCGCTCCCCTCGCTCACCAGCCCATCCACCGAGAGCGCGATCGCCTCGTCGTAGCCGTGGCGCTTCGCCTCCAACTTCATGAGCTGGCTGTTCAGGTAGTTACCGCCCGCCTTGGCCATGTTCGGGTGCGTGTTGGGCGCGGAACGGAACCAGCTCGTCACGCCCGCGTCCACTCCCTTCTCGAGCGCCTCCGGGCCTAGATACGCGCCCCACCTCCACACGATGACGAAGACGTGAATGGGGCTGTTCACGGGGTCGATCCCGGCCGCGCCCAGGCCGCGCAGCACGATCGGGCGCACGTAGGCACCCTCGAGCCCGTTGCGCTCGATCAGGTCGGTGGTCGCGGCGTGCAGCTCGTCGTCCGTCCAGGGATACTCCATCCGGTAGATGGCCGACGACTCCCGCAGCCGCTGCATGTGCTCCGCCCAGCGGAAGTACATGCGCCCCTGCTTGGTGACGTACGTGCGCATCCCCTCGAACACCGAGCTGCCGTAGTGGACCACGTGGCTCATCACGTGGAGGGTCGCGTCCTGCCAGCGCACGACCTTCCCGTCCGCCCAGATCCACTCGGTGGCTGGGAACGCAGCGCTCATGTACTGCCCCCCATCCACGCCATCTGGCCCCGCAGCTCGGCGCCGACCTTCTCGACCGGGTGCTCGCTCTGCTCGCAGCGCATGTTCTCGAACTGCTTGAAGCCGGCGCCGGCCTCGCCGATCCAACGGCGCGCGAAGGCGCCTGACTGGATGTCCGCGAGCACCTCCTGCATGGCGGCGCGGCTGGCCTCGCCGATGACGTGGTTGCCCGCGCAATAGTCGCCGAACTCCGCGGTGTCGGAAACGCCCCTGCGCATGCCGTTGAGCCCGCCCTCGTAGATCAGGTCCACGATCAGCTTCATCTCGTGGACGCACTCGTAGTAGGCGAGCTCGGGCTGGTAGCCGGCGGCCACCAGCGTCTCGAAGCCCGCCTTCATCAGCTCGCTCACGCCGCCGCACAGCACGGCCTGCTCCCCGAACAGGTCCGTCTCCGTCTCCTCCTTGAAGTTCGTGCGGATCACCTTGGCGCGTGTGCCGCCGATCGCCTCCGCGTAGGCGAGCGCGGTGTCCCAGGCGTGGCCGGAGGCGTCCTGGTGCACGGCCATCAGGCAGGGCACGCCCCGCCCGATCGTGTACTCGCGGCGGACCAGCTTACCAGGACCTTTGGGCGCGACCATGATCGCGTCCACGTCCTCGGGGGGCTGGATCTGCGCGAAGTGGATGTTGAAGCCGTGCGCGAAGAGCAGGGTCTTGCTGCCGTCGAGGTGCAACGCGATGTCCTCGTCGTAGACCTTCTTTTGGGCGGTGTCGGGGATCAGGATCGCGATCAGCCCCGCCTCCTTCGCGGCCTCGGCCGGGGTGGCAGCCCTGAGCCCGGCCGCCTCGGCCTTGGCGCGCTGGGGGCTCCCCTCGCGCAGCCCCACCACCACGTCCACCCCGGAATCCTTGAGGTTCTGCGCGTGCGCGTGGCCCTGGCTCCCGTACCCGATGATCGCCACAGGCCTGGACCGGAGCCGCTCGCGCGCCGCATCGGACGGAAGGGCCTGCTCGATCTGCTTCTGCTCGCTCACGACGATCTCCTGGGGTATCGGGTTCGGGTTGGTTGTCGAAGGTCGATCAGCGCGCGGCGGGCGGGACTCCGGCCACGCGCACCTGCTTGACGTCCACCAGCGCGCCCAGCTCCGCGATCCAGCGGTCCGGGATCGCCGCCTCCGGCGCGGCGCGGAAGACCAGCACCAGGTGGTCGTCGCTCCGGGCGAGCGAGTGGATCTTGAGCGTCATCCCGCGGCGCCGCACCGTGCCCAGCGTGCGCTCGAGCGCGTCCAGCCGGTCGGCGACCACCAGCGTGAGCTCGGGCCCCTGCTGCGCTCCGGCCACGGACTCGCTCTCCGCGCCCTGCCGCGGCTCGTTCGCCGGACCGCCGCCGTTCTTCGAGGCTCGGCTCCCGTTGGGCGCACTCATGGCGCCACCTTCTCGCCTGGGGCCCGCATCCACATCTCGTTCAGGGCTGCGCCAGCCGGAACCATGGGGTACACCTCGTCGTCGGCCGGGATGCGCAGGTCGAGTAGCACCGGACCCGGCCAGGTCGCCGCACGGTCCAGGGCCTGATCGAGATCGCCCGCCTTGTCGATCGTCTCCGCCTGGATGCGATACGCGGTCGCCAGCGCGGCGAAGTCGGGGGCCCCCAGATCGCTCGCCACCCGGCGCCCGCCGTGGATGCGCATCTGCCACTGGCGCACCATGCCGAGGGCGCCGTTGTTCATGATCGCGATGCGGACGCGCAGCCCCTCCTGCACGACGGTGGCCAGCTCCTGCGAGGTCATCTGGAAACCGCCGTCGCCGATCACGGCCCACACCGGCCGGCCCGGCTGGGCGATCTGCGCGCCCAGCGCGGCGGGAAGCGCGTAGCCCATCGTGCCCAGCCCCCCCGAGGTCAGGTGCGTCCCGGGCTCGGCGTCCGCCACCTCCTGCGCGACCCACATCTGGTGCTGACCCACGTCGGTGACCAAGATCGCGTGGTCGCGTCGCACCACGCGCGCGATCGCGCGCGAGACCAGGCGACCCGACAGCGGACCCTCAGCGGTGCGCGCGTCCATCGGCGGATCGGGCTCGGCGCACTCCCGGCTCCACTCGTGGATTCTCTGCCACCACTCGCCGAGCACGCGGTAGCCGTCACAGGCTCCGCGCACGAACGCCGGCAGCGTGTCGCGCAGGTCGCCCAGGATGGCCACGTCCGTGCGGATCGTGCGGCCGTGCGCGCGCGGGTCGATGTCGAAGTGGATGATTCCAGCGTCCGGCGCGAACTTGCTCGTATTGCCGGTCACGCGGTCGTCGAAGCGGCTCCCGATGCCGATCACCAGGTCGGACGCGGAGATGGTGTGGTTGGCGCGCTCGGTGCCGTGCATCCCCGGCATGCCGACGCACTGCGGGTGCATGGTCGGGAACGCGTCCAGCCCGAGCAGCGTGGTCACCACCGGCAGGTTGGTCGCCTCGGCGAGCTCCTTGATCTGGTCGGTGGTCATCGACGAGATCACCCCCCGCCCCACCATCAGCACCGGACGCTCGGCCGCGCGCAGCCGCGCCAGAGCCGCCGCCACGGCCGCGTCCGCGGTGGTCGGCCTGCCGTCCACCCACGAGCTCGCGAAGCGCTCCTTCTCCAGCTCCTCCTTGCTCGGCTCCCGCTGCCCATATCCGGCCAGCTCCGCCGGCACGTCCGCCTCGGCGACCTGCACGTCCTTGGGGATGTCGATCAGCACCGGGCCCGGCCGACCCGACCTGGCGAGCCGGAACGTCTCGGTCACCACCGCCGGGATGTCCTTGGCGCTCTGGACCGCGAAGCCGTGCTTGGTTACCGGCATCATAATTCCGAGCGTGTCACACTCCTGGAACGCGTCGGTCCCGATCAGATGGCTCGGCACCTGGCCGGTGATCGCCACCACGGGAACGCCGTCCATCAGCGAGGTCGCGAGCCCGCTGACCAGGTTGGTCGCACCCGGGCCGCTGGTCGCGACGCACACCCCCACGTCACCCGAGGCGCGCGCGTAGCCGTCCGCCGCATGGGCAGCCCCCTGCTCGTGCCGGCACAGCACGTGGCGGGGTCCGGACGCGCCGTGGAGCGCGTCGTAGAAGGGGAGGATCGCGCCTCCCGGATGCCCGAACATCACGCGCGTGCCCGCCTCCAGCAGCGCGCGCCGGAGCAGCTCGGCGCCAGACGCACGCTCGGGTGCTCGCCCGGCACTCATCGGGCACCTCCTGCCATCACAGAGGGCTCGTGCGCGCCCGCCTCCAGCCGCTCGAGCACCGCCTCCGTGAACGCGCTGGTACCGACCGGCTCCTTCCCCGCCAGCCTCAGGTCCACCGTGCGGATTCCGTCGGCGAGGACGGCCTCGTACGCCCGCTCGATCCGCCGCGCCGCGTCCTCCATGCGGAAGGTGTGGCGCAGCATGAGCACCACCGAGTCGATCGCGCCGAGCGGGTTGGCGACCCCCCTGCCCGCGATGTCGGGCGCGGAGCCGTGCACCGGCTCGTACAGGTCGGTCCCGTCGCCCAGGCTCGCGGAGCCCAGTGCGCCGAGCGAACCGACCAGCGCACCCGCCTGATCGGAGAGGATGTCACCGAAGAGGTTCTCGGTGAGCAGCACGTCGAAGCGCGTCGGATTCAGCACGAGCTCCATCGCGGCACGGTCCACCAGCATGTGGTCCACCTCGATTCCCTCCCCCTCTTCGGCCGCCGTCTCATTGACGACGCGCCGCCAAAGGCGTGAAACCTCCAGTACGTTGGCCTTGTCCACCGAGGTCACCCGGCCGCGCCGACCGCGCGCGAGCGCCAGCGCGAGGCGCGCCATGCGCCGGACCTCGTCCTCGCTGTAGACCATCGTGTTGAATGCCCTGCCGCCCTCGTCGCCGCGCGGCTCCCCGTAGTAGAGCCCGCCGCCCAGCTCGCGCAGGATCATCACGTCGGTCCCGCGCACGCGCTCCGGACGGAGCGCCGAGACGTCCACGAGCGTCGGCGGCACGCGCACCGGGCGCAGGTTCGCCCAGCAGTCGAGCGCCTTGCGGAGCGCGAGCAGCCCGGTCTCAGGGAGCCGCTCGCGGGGCTGGCCGGCGGCGGCGGGGTGACCCACGGCGCCCAGGAAGACGGCGTCCGCCGCCAGGCAGGCGCTGAGCGTCGCCTCGGGGAGCGGCCCCCCCTCCTGTACGACCGCCGTCCAACCGACCGGCTGCTCGTTCAGCTCTAGGGCGACCCCTGCGTCCCGCACTGCGACGCGGAGCACCTGCATCGCGGCCGCGGTGACCTCGGGGCCGACCCCGTCGCCCCCGAGCACCGCCACGTGCAGCGCGGACTTCCGCTCGGCGCGACGCTCGTCGCCCCAGCCCCCGTCGCTCAGACGGCCCACAGGTCCATCCTCGCGAACGACCTGGCCTCGAGCGAGCGAGCGTGGTCCGCCTTGTCGAGCGCGTTCAGGAGCGCGCGCGCGGCCGCGTCCACGATGTCCGTCGAGGCGGCGCGCCCACTGAACTCGTTCCCGCCCACGCGCACCGACAGGTGCACCTCGCCGACCGCGTCCTTGCCGCCGCCGGCCGCCTGGATCGTGAACTCCTCGAGCTGCATCTCCCAGGGCGCCAGCTCGCCGATCGCGGCGAAGGTCGCGTCGATCGGACCGTCGCCGATCGCGCTCGCCTCGCGCACGGGTCCGTCGTTGTGCGAGATGCGTACTACAGCCTCCGAGGGGCTCCGCCCGCACCGCACCTCGAGGTATTCGAGCTTGAAGGCGCGCGGAGCGTCCTCCATGGTGCCCTCGTAGTAGATCGCGAGCAGATCCTCGTCGTGAACCACCTTCTTCCGGTCCGCCAGCAGGATGAAGAGTTCGTATGCCTTGTCCAGCTCGGCGCTGGAGAGATCGTAGCCCAGCTCGGCGTAGCGGCGAGCGAGCGCGTGCCTGCCCGAGTGCTTGCCCAGCACGAGGCGTGTGCCACGCGCGCCCACCATCTCGGGCGTCATGATCTCGTAGGTGCGCCGATCCTTGATCAGCCCGTCCTGATGGATGCCGGCCTCGTGCGCGAACGCGTTCGCCCCCACGATCGCCTTGTTCGGCTGGGGCCGGATTCCGGTCACGTGCGCGAGCATCTCGCTCGCCGGGCAGAGCCGCTCCGTGACGATGCCCGTGTAGAAGCGGTCGTAGTAGCGCGGCAGCACGCGCAGTGCCATCACGATCTCCTCGAGCGACGCGTTGCCAGCGCGCTCGCCGATCCCATTCACGGTGCACTCGACCTGGCGCGCGCCGTTCTCGACCCCGGTGAGCGAGTTGGCGACCGCGAGCCCGAGGTCGTCGTGGCAGTGCATCGAGAGCACGACCTGGTCGATGCCCTTCACGTTCGCCGTCACGGCCTGGAGCATGTGCTCGATGTCGGCGGGGTGTGCGTAGCCCACGGTGTCGGGGAGGTTGATCATCTTCGCCCCGGCATCGATCGCGACTTGCACGGCCTTGCACAGGAAGTCGAGCTCTGTGCGGGTCGCGTCCTCGCAGCTGAACTCGACGTCCTCGATCTGCCGGCACGCGCGCGTGACCGCGTTGTCGATGCGGCGGAGTGCCTCGTCCCGGTTGATCTTGAGCTTGCGCTCGAGGTGCAGGTCCGAGGTAGCGAGGAAGGTGTGGATGCGCGGGTGCGCCGCGTGCTTGAGCGCCTCCGCCGCCCGGTCCACGTCAGCGCTGGTCGCACGCGCCAGGCCCGCGATGATCGGCCGCTCGACCGACTGGGCAACCTGGACCACGCCCTCGAACTCTTGCGGCGAACTGATGGGGAAGCCGGCCTCGATGATGTCCACGCCGAGGGCGTCGAGCTCCTGGGCGACGCGTACCTTCTCCGGAGTTGTCATCGTCGCACCCGGGGACTGCTCGCCATCCCGCAGGGTAGTGTCGAACACCAGGATCTTCTCCATGCTCCCTGTCTCCGTGGGGGTGAAACGAAGGGGCCCTCTCCGCCTTCGGAGAGGGCCCCTCGCTTCCGTCGCGTTCCGTCCGGTCAGTTGGTCCGGATCGTCGCGGGCACGTAGCGGCCCTCTCCGCCCCGCCCGATTAGGGCGAGGAGTACAAGGAGGCTGCTGCTGAGGAGGCCCGCGTGCCAGGTCACGATACGCTCGTCACGTGGAAGGAACGAGAGAGTAGAGAGTATGGTAGGGGCGTGGGCCACCGAGTGTCAAGTGTCCTGCTTGGGCGTACAGAGGGCCACGATCCGCCAGAACACGTCCCGCACGGGCTCGTCCGGGAGGCCGGCCTTCCGGGCCAGCTCGGCCGCCATCCGGAGCACCTTGGCCTCCCGCTCCGGGTCCACCCCCGGGATCCCCCCCTCCTTGCGGAGGGCCTGGGCACGCCGGGCGAGCCGGAGCCGCTCCGCGAGCAGCTGGACCAGCGCCTCGTCCACGTCGTTGATCGCGTTCCGGCTCCGCTCGAGCCGGTCCTGCCAGGGCTCCATCTCCGGCACCGAGACGTCGGCTGCCCCCCGGTCCTCCGGGGCGATCCCGGCCGCGGCCGCGAAGGGCCCGCGGACCACCACCGACATAGCCCGCGAGCGGACGTCCTCCAGCCCAGCGGCCGCCTCCCCGTGCCGGAGGTCGGCCATCACCTCGGCGACGAACCGGTAGGTCCAGGGTAGCCGCCCCGGGCGCGACTCGAGGCGCGAGAGGTTGAGGCCACGCCGCGCGAACGCCTGCAGCACCTCGACCAGCGCGCCCGGACGGTCGCCGGTCTCGAAGACCACCAGGGTCTTGGGGTTGGCCAGCGCCGGAACGGCTCCGGCGCGCCCGGAGGGAGCGACCACGTAGAACCGGGTGCTGTTGTCGGGGCGGTCCTGCAGATCGCGCGCGAGGACCCGGAGCCCGTAGTGGGCGGCGGCCGCCTCGGACGCGAGCGCCCCGACCGTGGGGTCGCCTCCCTCCGCGACGAGGCGGGCGGCGCCCGCGGTGTCGTGCACCGCAACCGCCTCCACGTCCGGACGGTCCTCGAAGAAGCGGATGCACTGGACGAGCGCGACCGGGTGCGACATCACCTTCTTGAGCCCCTCCGCGGTCAACCCCGGGAGCCCCATCAGGCAGTGCCGGATCGGGCGCACGACCTCGCCCTCGATCTCGAGGTCGGTCTCGAGGAGCGCGTCCAGAGCAGGGCCCACCGAGCCGGCCAGCGTGTTCTCGACCGGGAGCATGCCGGACTCCGCCTCCCCGCTGCTCACCGCGCGCGTCACGTCGCGGAACTCCCGGCAGGCCATGGTCTCGATTCCGTCGCCGAACCAGCTGTGCGCCGCCTCGTCGCTGTACGCTCCGTGCTCGCCCTGGAACGCCACGCGGGGCGTCTTCCTGCGCTTCGTCTCTTCCGCCGCGCTCATCTGCGCATCCGCCTGGGTATCGCCATCGCGCCCTTTTGAAAAGAGGGCCTCCCACCCGGGGAGGGCCCTGGGGGACGATCGGCGGGGAATGTAATGGGGCGAACCGCAAGCGAAATGGGGGCGGTCAGCCATGCCGGAATCAGCGCAACAGCGGGATCCGCCAGGCGAGCCCGGTGCTGAGCATCAGGTCGTTCCCCCATTCGGCAGGAACCTCCGTAACCCCCGAGTCGAAACGCGCGAAGCAATCGCGGGCCTCGAAGCGCAACCCGAGGCCGTCGAACATCTGTCAGGAGAACGGCGACCCGTGCGTCCGGGTCTCTCCCCTCCGTCCCCCATTCCGATGCGCGGCCTCGCGGGTGAAGTGGTGGGAAGTGGTGGAAATGGTACGGATGCTGCTGCGGGGCGCGCCGTCGGGAGAACGCCAGGATCCGGACAGTGGGAACCCATGATCAAGCATCTCTCGGATTTGGACGAGCTCGACCAACGCAGGCTGGATGAGTTCCTGGCGTGCGCTTCGGTGCTGTCCGCGTGGGACATGGCCAACCGGAAGACGGAGGAGGCCGAGCACGACGACCACCACCTCGCCCAGACGCGCTGGTGCTGAGCGCGGGCGGGGTTCAGGGAGTCGGCAGCTCCACCACGCTCAGCGGATCCACCGTCACGCCTCCGTAGCGCACGATCCAGTGGAGATGCGGCCCGGTGACCCGGCCGGTCGCGCCGACGCTCCCGATCCGCTGACCGGCGCGCACGGTGTCGCCTGGCTGCACGAGCGCCTCGGAGAGGTGCAGGTAGGCGGTCGAGAGGCCACCACCGTGATCGAGGTAGATCACGTTCCCGCCCAGGTAGAACTGGTCGATGATCTTCACCACGCCGTCGGCGGCCGCGAGCACCGGGTCGCCGACGTTGCCATTGAAGTCGGTGCCCATATGGCGGCTCTGCACCTGGCCGTTGAACTCGCGCCCGTTGCCGAAGCCGCTCGTGATCCGCGAGGAGCGCGGCCGGGTGAAGCCGCTCGTCGTCCAGAGCGGCGGCGACTCGTGCGCGCCGCGCGCGACCCGCAGCGCGCGGGCGGATTCCTCCTCAGTGCGGCGCTGAAGCTCCGGGGAGAGAGGCGAACCGAACTGCGGCGCGACGGTGAGCCGCTCCACCAGGTATCGGCCCGGCTCCAGCGCGACCGGCTGCCGGAGCGTCTCGGCGCGTCCGTCCGGCCAGCGCACATTCAGCTCCAGCTCAAGCGAGCCTTCGCCCTCCAACGGCGCGTCGATCGGCATCGCCGCGATCGCCCACCGGCCGCCGCCCTCGCGCTCATGGAAGTGCAGCGGCTCGTCGGCGAACCGGCCGCGGAGCGAGGTGGGTCCGCCCGCGGGCTCGCTCCAGCCGACCCGCACCACGAACAGCGTACCGACGACCGGCTGCTCGGGCGACCAGAAGACGTCGAGCGTCTGGGCGTGGGCGCGCGGCGCGGCCGCGGCGGCCGCCCACGTGGCGCAGAGCAGAATGGAGAGCGACAGGTGCCGACTCATGACAGCGATCCTACACTCACCGGGCTCAACAGGTCGCCCCCACGCAACTCGTCGCGTGGGGTGGAGCGACGGAGATGGGGCCGTGCCCCGGTAACCCACGATCGGAATCGGAAAGTTGATGTCGCACATGTCGATGGGCGCAGGGGGGTCGCGCGGCGCCCCCCAAATCTTCAGCCACCTGTTGACCCTCCAGCGCCACCATCCCGATCAGGGGGTGATGGTCGGAGCCGTAACGGTCGTCCACGCGCTCGAGGCTAGCCTCCCACCCCTCGGGCAGCCCGAAGAACAGGTGATCGATCGGCCGTGGCACCCCCATCACGGTCATGGTAGGCTCGTCCTGGTTCGGGCCGTCCGGGAAGCACTTGCGGAAGATGCCAAGCGCCGATTCCAGGAAGCCGGGACCGAACGTGTTCATGTCCCCTCCCACCACGGCCGCGTCCGCGCCGATCGCGTCGACCAGCGCCGAAGCTGTCCAGCGCCCGGCTCCAGGGTGCGCGGTTCTCCAGGTGCGCGTTCACCAGCCGCAGGCTCCATCTCTCCCCCTTCAATGTGATCCCGCGCACGGTCGCCGCGACCGCCACCCGCCGCTGCCGCATCCGGGGCGCCTCGATGGCGAGCGGCGTGAGGATCGCGTTGCCGCGGTCCTCGGCCACCCCCACGCCACCCTCCCCGTTTCGCATCGAGGGCACATAGTAAGGACATTGAGCCCGAGGCTGCGGGCCACCTCGACCACGTCGTGTCGCTCACCCGACGGAGGGACGGACGCGATGCCGCTGGCCAGGGCGTCAGGCGTGGCCGTGGCCGACACCTCGGGACCCGCGCGGTGCACCTCCTGCAAGAGCAGGACGTAGCTGTCCACCGGCCGACCGCCGGTGCGCTCGCCCGCGCGCAGATCGGCGACGAGGCACCGGAGGTCCCCGCCGCCCACGTGGACGTTCCAGGTGATCACGTACAGGGAGTCGATCGGCTCGGCCGGCGCACCGGGCTCGCCGAGGCCAGCGTGCACGGGCCCCACGCCCTCGCACCAGGCGTCGAGGACGTGCAGGTCGCGCGCGGAAGTGCGCACCCACGCCACGTCATGGGCGGTCTCCAGCGCCACACCCCACCCGCGGCGAGAACCACAGCTGCCAAGGCCGCCAACGGCGATGAAGGGAAGCGATGAGGCACGGTAGGACTACACCTTTAGGGATGCGGACGATCCTCCGTGCCGTGCCGACTGCGACCGTGCCTGGCCTCCCATGAACCGTCGCCGGCGCGCTCCTGCTGTTCATCTTCGCCGAGATCGCCCACCACACCGCGGACGCGATCCGCGGTGAGCCGGTCGAGCGGCTCGCGGAGCATCCCAGCTTCGACCGTCCCGACTTCGCTGAGGTGGTCACCGAGCTGGCCGGCGCCGCCTTCCTGCCGGGACACACGGTCGAGGTGCTCACCGACCTCGCGGTCTTCGACGCGATGCTGCGCGACATCCGCGCCGCAAAGCGCTCGATCACCTTTTTCACCTACTTCTGCGAGCCGGGCGCGCTGGGCGATCGCTTCGCGCGCGCGATGGCGGAGCGGGCGCGCGCCGGCGTGCGCGTGCTCTGGCTCGGGGACGGCTTCGCCTGCGACACGTTGCTCGAGGCCGTGCGCGCGCAGATGGAGGCCGCGGGCACGGAGGTGGCCATCCATCGCCCGATCGCCTGGTATCGTCTGCACCGGGCGCAGCACCGCAACCACGCGCGCCTGGTCGTGATCGACGGCGTGGTCGGCTACACAGGGGGATTCGGCCTGGCCGACGCCTGGACGGGCGAGGCGGACGAGGGGCCGTGGCGCGACACCTCCGCGCGCTTCACCGGACCCTCCGTGGAGGAGATGCAGGCGGCCTTTCTCACGGCGTGGGCGGAGGCCACCGGGACGCTGCACGCGGGGACCGATTTCTTCCCGCCGCACCTTCCTGCCGATAGCGCCGCGGCAGGCGGGGTCCCGGCAGCCCTGGTCCTGTCTCCTCCCGGGCTCGGGAGCACACCGGCCGAGCGCGCGACCGCGCTCACAGTCGCGGGTGCACGCCGCACGCTCTTCATCTCCAATTCGTACTTCGTGCCCACCCCGCTCTTCCACCGGCTGCTGATCGACGCGGCGCGGGGGGGGGGGGGGGGGGGGGTGAAGGGGGGGGGGGGGTTGCCGGGAAAAGGTTTA
>Ga0310121_10003601_pt1 | contig 14069 bp, 12 predicted proteins | sample CB27_Tmax_986_MG_FD_203504 | JGI IMG/M metagenome (GOLD analysis project Ga0310121, IMG submission 203504) | Marine microbial communities from Western Arctic Ocean, Canada - CB27_Tmax_986 | ecosystem: Environmental > Aquatic > Marine > Oceanic | place: Canada: Western Arctic Ocean | collected... | reverse complement strand
AAATCGAATCTTCGAAGGAGAGGACCGGCAGGACGTCACAACCGTCCAACGCGGTTGCCATGCCAATGGATGCGGGATCTGTGGGCTGGTCGCACCCGACGGTCGCATCCGCCGGTGCCGTCAACTCCGGGGCTTTCGTATCGACGACGGTGATCACTTGGATCTCGCTCGCGGCATTGCCGCAATCGTCTGTTGCGGTCCAGGTTCGTGTGATTGCCAACTCCTGTGGGCGGACGCCCGGACCCACCGCATCGACAAAAGTGATCTTCGGCGCGACACAGGAGTTATCTGTCGCAACAGATTCCCCGGTTTCCGCTGGGCTGGTGGACTCGCCGCAAATCACGGTCACATCGCCCGGACAATGGACGATCTTTGGTGCGACGATGTCGACCCGGGAGATCTTTTGGATACAGACGGCGGATTTCCCACAGGTCGCCGTAATTTTCCATACTCGTTCCAGGACCTCCCGGGCAGGGCAGGTAGCCTCCACGGTGCGATCCGTAAAAGATCTTTCGGCAAGCACACAATTTCGAGCCAGTGTAAACTTAGGCTCGCCGGTCACTGATGGGTCGATCGAAGCAGCCAGATCCAGTTCCACATCGGGAGGGCGGGTAATTTGCGGTGCGCACGAACGTATTTTATCGGCGGTACTGATGGCCGTTGATTCACTGTCGGGGTCACTCGCCGGGATTTCAATCCCGGTCGCGCTGCCTGAGGCGTTCTCCGAGAGCAGAACGGGCTTCGCAATGATACACGTGCCCTGGTTCTTTTCAGATGCCGTGGCACTGAATGCGACTAACCCAAACACCAGAATCGAACCGGCCGTTCTCAGGCTCCGAACTCCACCTCCGCTCGTTTTCACTGGTACTCTCATGTTCTGCTCCTTTTCACCCCGTTTGGCCTGTAAACGGGGCGCATTTATTCGTTGGCTTCAGCGTCAGGCCCGGCGACGGACTCGAATCCCATCGATCACGCAGTCTTGATCCTCCTGATGAAATAAATTTGCGTGATTCTTCATTACAAAGTAAATGGTCATTCGGTATGAATTGGCGTTAATACACGTCACTATGCGCCGTTGCTAGCCTTTTGTCTGGGTTTCGGCACTTTTTTTAACCGGGAGGATCTCTTTGGAATGGTCTTCACGCCGGTAAATAGGCTCTGGTATCTTGTAAACAACTTAGGTATAACTATTTACGTAAGGAGAAATGACATCATTAAGATGAGCGATCGGAATATTGACGAGAAAGTTTCGGAGGTTCGAACCGAAGGGTTCTGCATCCTCCAGGGATGCTTGCCGGTTGAAGTGATCGACGACTGCAACAGTGCGTTTCAGCCGGTATTGAGGGACCATGCGAAGGCATTTGCCGAGAGTCCGAATCGCGGGCCGATGCGCCACTATATTCCCTTACGGTTTGAGCCACCCTTCTATGACAAGCGAATTTTCGAAAACGAAGCAATCCTTGGAATCGTGGGGAAGCTCCTCGGCGATAACACGGCGATTTCGGAATATTCTACCGACACGCCCCTGAACGGATCGGTGCTTCAGGACATTCACCAGGACCTTGGTATCCTCTTTCACGAGGATTCGGACTTCGTCCACCCGCCGGAGATTATCGCGGTAAATTTTCCCTACGTTGACGTGACACCGGACCGTGGTCCATTTGAAATCGCGAGAGGCACACACCATCTGCCGTACTCGGAAGCACTTCGAGGCATCGAGGAAGGAAAATTTCCCTTGGAACCTCTTTTCATGAACCGGGGGGACGTCATGATTCGCAATCCCCGGTGTCTTCATCGGGGGACGCCGAACAAGACGGACACGCCGCGCGTGATGGCAGTCATCGGATTCAATCGCTGGTGGCTCGACCGGAGTAGAATGGCGTCGCCAAGCCCGATGAAGCGTGAAGTCTGGAACGGACTTTCTGACCGGGAGCGTAATTTACTTCGGGTCTATGCCGGCAATATAGTTGAGTAGAGCCAGCCCATAAAAGAGGGAAGCAACCTGTCAGGACGAGGAGACGCAACCATGAGTACCCCACGAATATTTCTCGACACTGCGGAGCCGGATCAGATCAGGGAGGCGGTCAGCACCGGGCTGGTCGACGGGATCGCGACCAACCCGAACAAGATCGCCGAGAGCGGCAAGACCTATCGCCAGGTGCTGGACGGAATCCGCCGGTATTTTGACGGGCCGATCGCGTTCCAGGCGATGGGGGAGACGACCGAGGCGGTGATCGCTCATGCCCGCGAGGTCCATGCGATGGACCCGTTGCTCGCGGTAAAAGTCGTCGCGAACAAGGTGGGCATGCCCGCCATCAAGCCGCTGGTGGCTGAAGGCGTGCGCACCAATGCGACGCTGATCTTCAATCCAGCCCAGGCCTTGTTGGCGGGACTGGCGGGCTCACCCTATATCAGTCCCTTTATCGGCCGCGCCCGGATGGTCGGCAGTGACGGGATTGAAGCGATCGGTACGATGCGCAGGTTGTACGATGCATGGGGAATCGATGAAACGCTCATCGTCGGTGCCAGCATCAAGGACGTGCAGCAGGTCCTCGACGTCATTCTCGCTGGCGCACATTGCGTGGCGGTGCCTTTTGCTGTCTTCGAAGGCATGATGAATCATCCGCTGACTGAAGACGGGTTCGAACATTTTTCGTCCGAGTTCGCCACGGTTCAAGAAAGAGAGTAGGGGAATGCTCTCGATCCGAATGTGTTAGCATGTCGCCATGACCGCGGGACGACGATTTTCAGACGGTGGCCCGTATGCGCCATGGCAGGCGTTTTCGCGGTGCTCCCGTTCTCGCTGGTACGATTGCTGCCGGCAACGACGCCGGCCCCCATGTGGTGCGCGTGGTTGACCGGGTACTGAATCCCCAGTTCCGTCATCCATTGCGTGGGGTCCTTTTTGGGAATGACGGCTTCCCGTTTGTCGGTCTCAATCTTGATGGCGCGGTCATTCTCGCTAACGTCAACCCACTGCAGGTTGAAATCTGATTTCTTGTTATTCAGATCTCCTGGTCAGTTATAAAAACATGACTATTCGGACCCGCTATTCGACCCCCAGTGATTCCCAGGTGGGGGTCAGGTCGATGATTTGGCCTTCGCGCGCGGATTGATCGATCGCCAGTGCCACCACGGCGCTGCGCAGTCCCTCCTCACCACTGCAGGTTGGGGGAGCGTCGTTGGCCATCGTGTGATAAAGTTCCTTCATGATGAAATCGTCCCCGCCGCCATGTCCGTCCGACCCGAAATCGATCGAACGCACTGCCTCGTCCCCCATCCGCCTGTATCGCAGCGAGCTGCTGTAGAGTTCGACGGTCGCGGTGCCTTCGCTCCCGCTGACATAGATGCGGCGCTCCGGCATTGCGTTTGACATTGTGGCCTGGAATTGAGCCCGGATTCCGTTGCGGTATTCCAGGATCGACACCAGGTTGTCCATCAGGTCCGAGTCGTCCGTGAAGGGGGTGGCTCCGTCGTCGCGGTGGGGGTCCGGCCATGCGGCGAAATGATCGGGTCCGTACTTCTCCACCAGGCTCGCATTGGCCGGCACGAAGAAATCGCGCCCGTGAAATGCCGCCACCCGTCCGGGCACCGAATCGGTGTACCAGTTCAGCACGTCGATATCATGGCAGCACTTCTCGAGGATGTGCGGGCCGGACAGCTTCGCGTGACGGCGCCAGTTCATCATGATGTAGCCGCCGTGGGAGGGAGCGATATTTTCGTTGGCGTCGATACTCAGCACCTGCCCCAGCGCCCCCTCCTCGATCAGCGACTTCAGGCGCCGGTAAATCGGTGCGTAGCGCATGACGAACCCGGTGGCGAAGTGCTTCCCGCTTGCCTCGTGAGCCTTGTGCAGTGCAACGCAGTCCTCAATCGATGTCGCCAGCGGCTTTTCGCTGAACACGTGGCGCCCCGCCTCGAATCCGGCCTCCACGTGCTCGCGATGGAAGACGTTGGGCGAGAATACCAGCACCCACGACACGCCCTCCATTGCGATGGCAGTCTCGAAGCTGTCGCAGATGTGCGCGTTGGGGCTGTCCCAGGCTGTCCGCGCGGCGCGGGACTGCGCGACGTCCGGATCGAATACCGACAACACCTCTACGTTACGATCCGAATCGCGAAGCAGGTTTCCCGTCACCTGGGTACCCCGGCCGCCCGCGCCAAGCACGGCCACCCCGATCCTCGTCCCTTCCTCAAGCATCCGCTTTTTCTGCCCGTCCGGGATCCATGAAGGCCACATCGCTGGCGTCGTCCTCAAAGCGGGTCATCCCGACCTCTTTGATTGTATTGTCCGGCACCTTCTCCAGTGGGGTGTAACTGGGATGGTTGACTTCCCGGTAGGGGTCATTTCGGGCGGCGTTGTAACAGCAGATGAGTGACCATCGCGACGCATCGGATTGGTTCTGGTCAGAGCGATGCAGGGTGTTGCAATGAAAGAAGAGGCCATCTCCCGGTTCCATCTCGCAATACACCAATTCAAGACGTTTCTCGGCCTCGGCGACCCGCTCCAGATCGGCTCCCGTTTGATCTCCGGTCTGCCCGTGATTTATTCGCCCCAAATGATGTGACCCCTTCAACACCTGCATACACCCATTCTCTCGCGTGGCAGGATCGACGGCGATGGAGACACTCGACAGGAGTGGGTAGAGAACGCAATTGTCATACCAATACCCATAGTCCTGGTGCCAGGCCCAGGCCCCGCCGATCTTCGCGTCCTTCAAAATCATCTTGGAATGATAGTGATAGACTTCGCCCTCGAGGAGTTGCTCCATGGCGTCCACGATTCGGTGAGAGCGGGCAATCATGCCGTAGATGCTGTTGCCGGGATGGTTCCATAAAGTCAGGCGAACGGTGCCGCCTTCGCCGTCAGCGATTCCAATAGCTTTCTGATCGAGCTGCCGATCTTCGATGGCTGTTCGACGAAGCAGGCCCACCTCTTCCGCATCCAATAGCGATTTGACGATGAAGTACCCGTCGCGATGATAGGCGTCAGCTTGTTCCTGGGTGAGCATCATGTGTTTCCTTTATTCTAATGGGTCTTTCCTGAATTGCATGCTCTTACGCAGTGGCGCCTTTGTGCTGTCGAATATTCATCTTTAGGTTTCGAGTTTCAGTTTCGCCCAGTGTTGTCATACATAGTGCCTATACCGTTACTTTTACACCAGGCGCCATGGGAGAGCAAGTCGATCGAAAAGAAGTACGGCTTCCTCAAATCAACGGCCTGAGAATCTTGACTTGCAGACGGCTGCAAGCGAGACTTCCCTCCACATGACAGGCACTCACCGACGATCAGATTGCCCGGTTGGAGCGCGACGGGCTCCTCAACGCAGGACCCGTTTTGTCGGAGGAGGAAGTCGAGATCTTGTCGGCCGATCTCGACCAGATCCTGGAAATCGGCCCTGAGGATCCCCGGCCGATTCATTTTATCGACCTGAACCATGAGGCCCAAAGCGATTCCCATGCGAGTACAATCAAACCGGTCTGGCAGATCGGCAACATCTGGGAGGCCTCCGACATATTCAGGCGGCTCGTATACCCTCAATGGCGCCATCACCGATTCGGAACTGGCGGCAGTGACGCGCAACGCCTCCTCCACCTGGTGGATCCCCACCACGATTACGATCAGGTAAACAGGAAGGATCGGCTATGCGTGAGCTCAGGATTGGCCTTGCCCAGATCAAACAGACGAACGATTTGGAGCAGAACGGAGAGGCGATTCTTCGAACCCTCGAACAGGCGGGGCGGGGCGGGGTACAGATCCTCTGTTTCCCGGAGACGCAGACGGCCGGATACCGCGTCGATATCACCTCGCCCACCGCCCCGGTACAAGTCGATCAACTCAATGCACTGCATGACACCATCACCCGGGCCTGCGGCAAATATGGAATGGCTTGCATTCTGGGCACCGAGACACCGCTTGAAACGGATCCATCCGATGGCAAGCCGTACAACTCGGCCCTGGTGATCTCGGAGCATGGCGAGATGCTGGGAACTCACCACAAATCGAAGCTGACACCACTGGACGCGGTTGCCTACACCGCCGGCCGGGAGATCGAGACATTCCGGCTGTTTGGTGTGACCGTGGGCGTCGTGATCTGTTTCGAGGGATTCCGATTTGCGGAGACCACCCGGGAATGTGTGGGCCAGGGTGCGCAGATCGTATTCCATCCTCAGAACAATACCACCCGTCCCAACGACTGGAAGATTCCGATCCATCACGCGATGCTGACCACGCGGGCCGCTGAAAATACAATCTGGTTCGCCTCCTGCAATTGCGTCCACGTTGAACATCAGAATTGCCGGACGCAGGTCGTCGCGCCCAATGGCGAAATCCACGCCCAATGCGAGATGAAGAAGGAAGAACTTTTGATTAGTGACATCGACGTCGCTCTGGCCACCCGAGCCATGTTCAATTTCGACATGGCAGGATGCGCCGATGTTCTCTTTTCGGACACCGTCAGTCCGGACGAGTACGCGTCGGCGATGCCGGGCGACATCTAATCCACTGCCAACCGTAGCGCGGAATTTATTCCGCGTCCAGGCGTTGCGGTCTTCAGTCCGCAGTGGAGAAATTGGTCTCTAAGGCCCTCCGCTCGAGCCGCATCGAGCAAGGACTCCGTGTGGGCCCGGGGATCAGCCAAGGGCATGAGACTGCTGATGGCCAAGACCGTCTCATCGCTTTGCTTCCCTGCTCCTCATCGTACTCGTGCTCGTCGTCGCAGCTCGATGCGGTTCGAGCGGAGGGCGTGAGAGGCGGGGCAAGTCCGACTACGCGTCCTTTCCGTGGGTCATCTCCGACTCGTCGTGAGCCGATTGGATTCGCGAGTTCGCTTAGCCCGCTTATCTCACACTTCTTCTGCTACGGGCGCTCTATGCTCTCGCGCCGAAAATGTGTGAGATAAGCGGGTTAGAAGGTAAGATGAACCTACTCGCCGGCCACGACGCCGGGATCACGGCAATAAACTCCTCGAGAAGATCTCGAAGTTGCCCTTGGTCTTGGCGTGCATGAGCGAGCGATAGACGATGGTGCTGTTCTCGACCGTACGTTTTAACGGATGGTGGGCGATACAGGACTTGAACCTGTGACCTCTGCCGTGTGAAGGCAGCGCTCTAGCCAGCTGAGCTAATCGCCCCGGAGAAAGGATGCTCTTATCATACGGAGCCGGCGGGCCCTGTCAAGCCACGCTCGCGGCTGCAGCTTTTATCTTTCGCATCAATTTCTTCTGGTATTGGGACTGGACGATGTCGGTGAGTACCAGGATGCTGATGACAAAATAGAAGCTCGCTTTTGTCATCGGAGTAATTTCGTACCCGAAGAGCTTGAGATGGGCGAGATGGCCTCCTTCGGTGATAAGCATGATGCCTACCACGAAAAGAATGAAGAGGCCCAGCACTTCGTACATGCGGTTTTTCTCCAGAAATGCCGACACTTTGTCGGAGAGCCAGATCATGAGTGCTCCGCCGATCAAGATCGCGATCGCCATCACCCAGAACTCGTCCGTCAATGCAATCGCGCTAAGGATCGAGTCGAAGGAAAAGACAAGATTCATGGCCACGATCCAGAAAATGATCATTCGCACGGAACCGGTTCCCTTTTTCCCCTGGTCATCTTCCCCCAAGGTGAGCATGTGGATGATTTCTTTCGTGGCGGTGTAAAGAATAAAGACACCTCCCAGCAAAACAATCAGGCTGTGCACCGTGAAATTGAACTGAACGATGCGTGAATTGGCAATGCCCCAGAACGGTTCTTGAAAATAATCAATGACCTTGAGAAGCGCGAACAGCAGGAATATGCGAAAGCCAACCGCCAGCCCGATCCCAAGGCGCCGGACCATCGCCTGCTTGTCCGCCGGCGCCCGCTTGGATTCGAGCGAGATATAGAGCAGATTGTCGAATCCGAGCACCACTTGCAGCAGAATCAACATCCCCAGAGTCAGGATATGGTTTAAAATTTCCATGACTCATTCCTCCTTACACGCGGGACGAAGCGTAATGCGAGTCTATTGTTATGTCGAGGGGGCACTGCCCTCAGTTTTTGGGACTAAGGCTAGTCGCGCCACTCTTATTCAGAGCTGAGCGCAGATCGCCGGAGAGCGAAAGACCTGCCGGAGCCCTCGTCAAGGCGATCACCCCGTCGATTTCAGGCATCTGCGGAAACACAACCGCGGGGTCGAGCCCGTCAATAGATTCCGCAATCTCCGAGTAGGACAGGCTCTTCCCTTCGATCGTCAGAACCGTAAGCACCGCGGCACATCCTTCTTTATCTATCTGGCGCAGGGCCGCGCACTTTCGGATCGCACGGAGTCCTTCCAGGATGAGCCGGGGTCCAAATGCGAAAATGTCCACGGTTGCCGCCGCAAAGGCTACGACCGTGCTCGGCGCCATTGGATTGATGGATAATCCGCGGGAAATCGCTGATGCAATTCCGGTCGAGGGATTGTCGAACGCGGCTCCTCCGCTGACCGAGTGACCATCCAAGTCCCCCGCATTCGTTTTCGAGGCCCTGCGAAACAAGAGGAGAATGACGAAGGAGGCCAGGATCGCAAAAATCCAATCCCGGCGTCCTATCCACGGTTCGACCCAGCCCCGGAGCCCGAACGCGATGTTCCAGACGACAACGACCAGGACGCACCCCGCAAGGATATAGACACCCCGCGCCGAGGAGACGATCGAATGTTTTTCGCCGAATAAAGCGATCCAGCCAGTTCAGGCTGGTTTCCAGTGTGATTCGGTCCTCTTTCATGGCTATGTGGATAGGATGGCAGGGCGCCCGTATCGCTGCCAATTACTCCGTGGGCCGGGATTTGTAATCAGGGTCCCTTTTCAATGGGGCGTCTGACTAAAGCTGCCGCTCTGATGTGGCCCTTTCATGACCTATGCATTCACCGTACGGCGGGGACCGCCGGATCCTTTTTTCTCTTCAAACCACTGGAGACGGCGGTCCCCGCCGTTCTCTAGAATGAATTGATCATGGCCAGACGGAACGTCAGAGGCCAATCAAGCCGGATTCGCCAAGAGCGCGAAATCGCCTTTTGGTGCCGCTCGGATCTGTGTAGTGTCCCTTTCGCCATGCAGGAAAGACCCGACGAACTATTACAAACTATCACCGAACTTTCCCACGAATTCGGCACCCAGGATTTCGTCAAAGGGGGTGGGGGAAACACTTCGGCGAAATCGGGTGATCTGCTCTATATCAAGCCATCCGGCACCACCCTCGGCAGTCTCGCCCCGGACCGGTTTGTCGCCCTGGATCGGGGACTTCTTGGTGCCGTTTACACTGCGGATATTCCGTCCGATCCACACGAACGGGAGGCGGTCGTTCTGGACCTGATGCTGGCGGCAGTACTTCCCGGACAGGACTTGCGCCCTTCGGTAGAGTCGCCGATGCACGATATCCTGGACAAGACCTTCGTGGTTCATACCCATTCGGTTCTCACCAATGGAATGACCTGCGCCGTGAACGGGCCCGCGGCCGGAGCCCGTCTTTTTCCGGACGCTTTGTGGGTCCCGTATATCGATCCAGGATTCACGCTTTGCAGGGAATTGCGTGAACGGGTCTCGGTTTTTATCCGTGAGCATGGTCGGACACCGACCACCCTCTTTCTTGATAACCATGGAGTAGTTGTCAGCGGCAATTCCGCGGAAGAGATTCGAGATGCTCACAATCACTTGATCGATACGCTGAAGCAGGAATATGCAGCGCTAGGCATATCCACGGATCTTCGCTTCGGAAGCGCCGGAAAAGATGCGGAAATTGTGCGCACGCGCAATGCAATTGAGACCTGTCTCGGGGAAGACGGCGCCTTCGTTTGTCATGACCGGATTTGTGCTGTTGCCGAGGGTCCCATCTCGCCGGACCACATCGTATATTCCCAGGCGTACCCTTACCTAGGTGAAGTGACCGCCGAAGGTGTTGATGCATTCCAAAAAGAGCATGGGTACAAACCGCGGGTATTTTCTTCTGAACACGGCGTGTTCTCCGCTGCGGCGACAGAGAAAAAAGCGGTTCTGGCGTTGGCTCTCGCCCGGGACGGCGCACAGATTCAACAACTGGCCCAGGCGTTTGGTGGGGTGGAATTTTTAACGGACGCACAGCGGATATTTATCGAGGAGTGGGAAGTGGAAGCGTTCCGCGCAAAGCAGTTAGGTTGACCGCGGACCCTGTAGATCAACGTAATCGTTCTCTTTTTAGGTCGAGTAGATATGCCATCTTTCATAACGAAGCGAGGGGTTGAGTTCGCCCAGACGGATATGGCAGGGTTTGCCCACTTCTCGGAGTTTGCCCGGTGGATGGAGTCGGCAGAGCATGAATTATTCAGATCTGTCGGGTTGTCGGTGACGATGCGGATCGATGGCCGGCACGTCTCGTGGCCGCGAAGATCATGCTCTTTCGAGTTTTTGCGCCCACTGCGATTTGAAGATGAGTTCGACATTTCGCTGTGGATCAAGGAGATTGGAAAGTCCTCCGTGACTTGGGCCGCGGAGTTTTTGCGCGAAAGGACGATTTGTGCCACCGGGACCTGCACCACGGTATGTTGCGACATCCCGGTGGACGGGCCGGTGACCGCGATATCCGTTCCAAATGAGATCCGGGAGAGATTGGCGCCATTCCAAAACAAGGAGACGGAATCGTGATGATAAGGAAAGTTGCCGCGTTCTTTGCTGCGCTGATCCTGATGTGGAGTTCAGCCGGGGGGTACGAGAGTGGACACTGGCGGGGACCGGAGCAGGACGGCGTATTCGCCTCCGACGGTCTGCCGGAAACCTGGTCGCCGGATGGGGAGAACCTCTTTTGGCATGCGCCGTACGGATCCCGGTCATCTCCCCTGGTCATGAACGGCCGGGTTTACCTGATCAATCGGGCTGGTGAAGGAAGCGAATTACAGGAGCGGGTGATGGCCCTGAGCCTGGAGACCGGCAAATTGGCCTGGGAACATCGATTCAACGTTTTTCTGACCGATATCGTGGCCCACCGCGTAGGCTGGGCCAACCTGGCGGGAGACCCAGAGACCGGAAACATTTATGCCCACGGGGTGCAGGGCCGGTTTTTCTGTTTCGCCCCGGACGGGAAGATTCTGTGGTCGAGGTCTCTCACCGAAGAGCTTGGCCGGATTTCCGGGTACGGCGGACGCACCAACACGCCGACGGTGGAAGGGGACCTGGTCTTGATCAGCTTCCTGAACAGCAGCTGGGGGCCGCAAGGCAAGGGCCTGCATCGATACCTGGCGATGGATAAGCTGACCGGCGAGGTAGTCTATTGGGCTGCGCCCAGCGGCAAACCGCTCGATACGACTTACGCCGTGCCTGTTGTCGTCTCACTGGACGGCCGCCGCGTTCTCCTCGGCGGTCTTGCCGACGGAACACTATTCGCCATGAATCCGCGAACCGGGGAGCGCCTCTGGCAGTCCGAGTTGAGTAAACGCGGCATCAACAGTTCCGTGGTGTACGGGGAGGGCCTTGTTTACGGAACGCACAGCGAAGAAAACGTCGACAGCACCTTGATGGGCGCTGTCGTGTGCCTCGATGCCCGCACCGGGAAGGAAGTGTGGAAAGAGAGCGGATTGCCGGCGGGATACGCGTCCCCGATTCTTCACGAGGACCTCCTGCTCGTTCCCGACAATTCGGCCAATTTCCATTGTTTTGACGCGAAGACCGGCGATCACCTTTGGGATTTCAACTACGGAACCGAGGCGAAGGGGTCCCCGGTTTATGCCGATGGAAAAGTATACGTGGGCGAAGTGCGCGGGGCGTATCACATCCTCAGGGTTTCCCGCGCGGGTTGCGAACGGCTGGACGAAGACCGGTTTTCCGAACCGAGTGGAGCGCCAATCGAAATCTTTGGCACACCTGCCATTGCGGGCAACAGGGTGTTGTTGCCGACGAGAACGGATCTGTACTGCATCGGGATCAAGGGTGCGTCGACCGGCGACGGCACAAGCACACCGGTTGCGCAAAAAGAGGCGGGTGATCGAGTCGTAACCGGCGAATCCGATCATCTTCGCTTGCAACCGGCGGAATTCTGGCTGGCGCCGGGCGCGTCCCAATCCCTTTCCCTGGTCAACCTGGGCGTAGGCGGGAATCCGTCGGCGACGTTCGAGGTGAAAGGGCTTCAGGGTACCGTTGATGCGGACGGAAGGTTTACCGCGGCGACTGCCAACCGAATGCAGGCCGGCGTGATCACCGCGACGGCAGGCGAACTTTCGGCGTCCGCCCGGGTACGCATCGTTCCTCCGCTCCCCTATAAAGAGAATTTCGAATCTCTTAAAGTGGGGTTGCCACCGGCGGGGTACATCACATCGAAGCTGAAGTGCCAGGTAACAGACTACGAGGGGGGGAAAGTGTTGCGAAAGCTTGCGGACCGCCCTGCGCCACCGTTTGCCCGCCTTCGCTGCTATATGACCCCGCCCTTGCCCGCGAATTATACCGTTCAGGCGGACCTGCTCGGGGTTTCCAAGAAAGGACGTTTTCTTCCGGATATGGGCCTGATCAATAGCCGGTATCTGCTGATTCTTACCGGCACATCCGAACGCGTTCGCAAACTTCGTCTTGTTACCTGGGCGCCGATTCCGAGGATTCAGCTCGATGTCGAATTTCCGTGGGAGCCGGACCGGTGGTACACCTCGAAACTTTCCGTGGACGTGGACAATGGTGTGGGAATCGTTCGAGGCAAGGTTTGGCCCCGGGGCGAGAAGGAACCGGAGAGCTGGAACGCGACCATGAAGGATTCGTGTCCTAACCTCGAAGGCAGCCCCGGTTTGTATGCCTATTCAGTAGCGATCACCGGCAAGTCCAAAGGAACTGAAGTTCTATTCGATAACGTGGAGGTTTTTGAGAATGAGTAATTCGAGGCGCAGTGCCTGGTTTCGTTGGGTTGGGTGCATTGGAGGGATCCTCGCGATGGCCGCCTCCGTGCCCGCCGCCGATTGGACTACCTGGGGTGGCGACCCCGGCCGGAACATGGTGAACACTTCGGAGAAAAATATTGTCACCGAGTGGGACGTCGAAACCGGTAAAAACGTAAAGTGGGTCGCCGGGCTGGGATCACAAAGCTACGGGAATCCCGTGATTTGCGGAGGCAAGGTATATGTGGGAACCAATAACGAGGGCTTCCGGGACTCGTCCATCAAAGGAGATAAGGGTGTCATTCTCTGTTTCCGGGAATCCGATGGAAAATTTCTGTGGCAAGCCGTGCACGACAAGCTGTCGGCCGGACGCGTAAACGACTGGCCCCTGCAGGGGATCTGCTCGACCGTACACGTGGAGGGCGACCGGCTCTACTATGTCAACAACCGGTGTGAGTTGGTCTGCGCGGATACGAAAGGATTTCTGGACGGCGAGAACGACGGTTTTCAGGACGAGCAGTACGAAGGCAAGGAAAAAGCGGACATCGTCTGGTCCTTCGACATGATCGAAGAACTCGGGGTCTTTCCGCATAACCTCGCCACCTCGTCGCCGGTCGTGGTGGGCGATCACGTGCTTCTGGTGTCGGGAAACGGGGTCGACGAAGGCCATCTCAATCTACCGATGCCGATGGCACCCAGTTTTCTGGCCATTCACAAAACAACCGGCGAACTGGTGTGGGAATTCTCCGATCTGAAGCAAATTCTCCACGGCCAGTGGTCCTCTCCAAGCTATGCGGAAGTCGGCGGAACGGGGCAGGCGATCTTTCCCGGGGGCGACGGCTGGGTTTATTCCCTTGCGCCCGAGACGGGAAAGCTGCTCTGGAAATTTGACGGAAACCCCAAAGACTCCGTGTGGGAGCTTGGCGGATACGGCACGCGCAACAATATCATCTCAACGCCCGTCATCCTGGGCGATACCGTCTATATCGGCTTCGGTCAGGATCCTGAGCACGGTACGGGGCTCGGTCACCTCTTCGCGATCGACGCCACTGGATCAGGTGACGTGACGAAAACGCATGTGCGGTGGCACCTGGGGGGCGGCGATTTCGGCAGGACCATGTCCACCGTCTGCATCGCCGACGGTCTTCTGTATATTTGCGACCTCGCCGGCTACCTCTACTGCCTGGACCAGAAAAGTGGGACGAAGCACTGGAGACATGATTTGAA
>Ga0310121_10003600_pt1 | contig 14070 bp, 10 predicted proteins | sample CB27_Tmax_986_MG_FD_203504 | JGI IMG/M metagenome (GOLD analysis project Ga0310121, IMG submission 203504) | Marine microbial communities from Western Arctic Ocean, Canada - CB27_Tmax_986 | ecosystem: Environmental > Aquatic > Marine > Oceanic | place: Canada: Western Arctic Ocean | collected... | reverse complement strand
GACGTTGGCGTTGTGATTACGGTAGTAATCATCCAGCGCGTCAATGACCGACTCCGGCTTCTGGGAGCTGGCCGCGTTGTCCAGATACACGAGCGGGTAGTCGTTGACCTGCCTCTGCAATATCGGAAAATCGGACTGGAGGCCCGAACCGGGTGCCCGGGAGGGGATGGGGGTCATCTTGTCGGCTAGGGTCATTTTGACGGGTCGCTCCTTGACGACGCTTCCAGCAAATCGATCGCTTTAGGTGACGGTTACCACGATTTCGCCGTCGGCGATTTCGACGGGGAAAGTGGCGACTGGTCGAGTGGCCGGGAGGGACAGCGCTTCCCCGGTTTCCAGGTCAAATCGAGCTCCATGGCGGGGACAGGCCACGGCTCCGAGGCTCACCTCGCCTTCGGACAGCGAGGCCTGGGCATGGCTGCAAAGATCGGCGAGGGCGTGCAGCTTGCCTGTGACATTAAATACGGCAATCAGGCTGTCGCCGACCCGCGCCTGAACGCTTTTGCCTTCGGCCAGCTGAGCGACGGGGCAGACCGCGTATCTTCCTGGATCGATGGTGGTACTCGCTAGTCTCTGGAGGCAGCCTGGCGCAGGACTACCGCCTCGATACTTTCACGGACCTGATCGTTGGCAACACGGTCCAAGACCGGGCCGAAGTAGCCGCGTACCACGAGCCATTCGGCCTGCTCGCGCGTAAAACCGCGACTGTGCAAGTAGAACATCTCTTCCTCATCAAGCCGGCCGATGGTCGCGCCGTGGGTGCACCGCACGTCATATGTCTTGATTACCATACCGGGAATCGAGTCGGCGCGAGCTTCGTCGCTCAGTAGAAGATTGTCGTTGGCCTGGTACGAGTTACTCTGGCCGGCGGTGTTTTCGACGGTAATCATGCCGTAGAACACTGAGCGGCCTTGCTCCCGGATTACCCCTTTGTACATCAGATTGCTGAAGGTGTGATCGGCTATGTGGTGCTGGTGAGTTTCGTGGTCGAGATGGCGGCGGCCGTCCAGCAGGGAGAGTCCCCAGAGCTCGCAGCGAGCGCCGGGCTGCAGCATGGTGCCCTCAACTGTTGATTTGGCCAGACGGCTGCCCAGCGCGAACTCCGCGTAGTTGAAAGCGGCGTCGCGCCCCAGTTGGGCGCGCACGCTCTTGAACGCGGAAGTATGCAGACCCCAGTCCTGGACGAAGGTGTAGTCCAAACGGGCATTGTCACCAATGAAAAGGTCAACCCGACCGCCGGCGAGGGCGGAGCCGTCGATGGTGGCGGAGGCCTGTTCGTCGACGAACTGAACGCGGGCGCTACGGCCTACAACAACAGTTGTCTGGCTGAAGGTTGCGATTCCGGGGCGGGTCACCCACAGGAAGCTGTGCAGTGGAATTTCCACCTCCATGCCGTCGGGCACGAAAAGAAAATTTCCACCGCGCCAGAAGGCGGCCTGGAGGGCGTCGAATTTGGCCATGGAACTTTCCGGGAACTCCGTCGGCAGGTACTCACGGACAAGGTTGGGGTGCTCGCGGACGGCTTCGTCCATGGAACAGAAGATGACGCCCTTCGAGGCGAGGGTGGGATCGAGTCGATTGGATTGGTGAAACCAGTCGACCTGGAGATTTTGGCCCGCGAACTCGGCGGTCGCCAGCGCGCTGCGCGCCGTGTGTAAGGCCCCGTGAGTGTGACCATTTTCGCCGAAAGCGGCGAAGCCGGTCGGGTCAAGCCCGGCGAGGTCTGTGCGACGCCATTTTTCGTCAGTCAGGCTAGGCAGAGGGAGCGATTCGTAACGCGCCCAGGCCTCGAGACGGCGGTCCAGCAGCCAGTCGGGCTCGGATTGGGAAGCCGAAAGGGCGTTGAGCAGGTTTTCGTCGGTCACGCCGACAGCGGCTCCGGTTTTACTTGTCACGGTCTAGCTCTGAGGGAATCGCGACGAGACGGTAGAAGGCGAGGTCAGGAGGCGGCTAGCCAACCGAACCTTCCATTTCCAGTTCGATGAGCCGATTCATTTCGACGGAGTACTCCATTGGCAATTGTTTGGTGAACTCTTCGAAGAAGCCGGTGACGATGACCGTTGTGGCCTTCTGTTCCGTTAGGCCACGACTCATCAGGTAGAAAATCTCCTCGTCGCCGATCTTGCTTACGGTCGCCTCGTGTCCGATCTGGCTGTTGTTGTTCTCCACCTCTATATAAGGGTAGGTACCGGTCTGGGCTTCAGGGGTGAGCAGCAGGGCGTCACAACGGACGAAGGACTTTGACCCCTCGGCGCCGGGATCGACCTTCAGAAGGCCGCGATAGCTGGCGTTACCGGTGCCGTTGCTGATGGATTTGGAAGTGATGGTGGAGGTGGTGTGGGGAGCGGCGTGAATAATCTTGCCGCCGGCGTCCTGGTGCTGGCCGCTGGTGGCATAGGCGACGGACAGAATCTCGCCACGGGCGCCTTCGCCGACCAGATAGACGCAGGGGTACTTCATGGTGACCTGGCTGCCGATGTTGCCGTCAATCCACTCCACGGCGGCGTTCTTGTGCGCGATGGCGCGCTGGGTCACCAAGTTGTACATGTTGTGGGCCCAGTTTTGGATGGTCGTGTAGCGGATGTGGGCTCCTTCGAGCGCCACCAATTCGATGACGCCGGAATGCAGCGAGTCGGTGGAGTAAACCGGTGCGGTGCAGCCCTCGATGTAATGCACGTCGGCGCCTTCGTCGGCGATGATCAGCGTCCGCTCAAACTGGCCCAAGGACTCCGCGTTGATGCGGAAGTACGCCTGCAGGGGCCTATCCACCTTCACGCCTTTGGGGACGTAAATGAAGCTGCCTCCGCTCCAGGCGGCCGCATTCAGCGCGGCGAACTTGTTGTCGTTGATGGGTATTACGGTGGCGTAATACTTGCGCACTATCTCGGGATACTGGGCAAGACCCTCATCCATACTGAGGAAGATGACTCCCTGTTCCTCCAACTCGCTCTCGATGTTGTGATACACCACCTCGGAGTCATACTGAGCGCCGACGCCGGCCAAGAACTTCTGCTCGGCCTCAGGAATGCCGAGTTTATCGTAGGTGTCCTTGATGTATTCGGGGATCTCGTCCCAACTCTGCTTGGATTTTTCGTCAGTGGGACTGACGTAATAGTGCATATCTTCAAAATCAACGTCAGAGAGGTCCGCCCCCCACTCTGGCATCGGCCGCTCGCGGTAGCGACGCAAACCTTCGAGCCGCAACTCAAGCATCCATTCGGGCTCGTTCTTAATGGATGAGATCTTCCTCACCACATCTTCGTTGATGCCCTTGCCGGTCTTTACAGCGGCCTCTTCCTCATCATGGAAGCCATACTTCTTGTAATTAAATTCGAGTTCGGTTTCAGTTGGGACGATCACTTCTTGGGACATAGTTGCTAAACCTTTTCTGCGACCCGCGTATAGCGGTCATAACCGGCTTCTTCGAGCTCCAGGGCAAGTTCGGGACCGCCAGAATCAACGACCCGGCCGTCGACCAACACATGGACGAAATCTGGCGTGATGTAGTTGAGAATTCGCTGGTAATGGGTGATGAGCAGAATGCCCAGATCGGGACCGCGAAGGCTGTTGACCCCTTCGGAGACGATGCGAAGGGCGTCGATGTCCAGCCCCGAATCGGTTTCGTCCATGATGGCGAGAGATGGCTTCAATATAGCCATCTGCAGAATCTCACATCGCTTCTTTTCGCCGCCGGAGAAACCTTCGTTTAGATAGCGGGAGACGAAGGACGGATCCATCTTGAGGAGGTCCATCTGTTCGACGATTAACTTACGAAAGTCGCGCGCGCCGATCTCTTCGCCCTCCGGGCGACGAGAGTTGAGAGCTTCGCGCAGGAACATGCTAAGCGGCACCCCAGGTACCTCGACCGGGTACTGGAAGGCCATGAACATGCCGGCCCGGGCTCGGACATCAGTAGCCTCGTCAACGATGTCGTCACCGTCAAATTCGATCTTGCCGGCGGTGACTTCGCAGGTCGGATTGCCCATCAAGGAGTTGGCCAGCGTGCTCTTGCCGGAGCCGTTGGGTCCCATGATGGTATGAACCTCGCCGCGGTCGACCGTGAGATCGATGCCGTGGAGAATCTCCTTGTCCTCACGACGGACTTGGAGTCCGCTCACTTTCAGGAGCGGTTTCGACTTCGACATGCGTGGATTCTCTCTTTCGAGCGGTCGGGCTGACGCCTGAGCTTAATTGCGATGGGTCGACCGGCACCCCGGCGGCTCCGGAAATGCCGATGGTTTCTGCTTGTCATTCTGCGTTCGCGTAACTTGAATCTAGCATCTGCCGGAATCAGCAACCAAATTAAGACGGATGAAGCTGTCTAAACTAAATCTGCATGCCGGGAAGGCTGGCCCGGAATGTAGGTTTGACGGGGCGATCCCGGAAGATCGGGACGGACGATCCCGGAGGTCCTGCGAGACGATGTGGTCGCGCTGGCGCAGATCGAGTGAACGGGCTAACTCCTGCCGGCTTTTCGGGCGAATTGGCGGACGATTGCTTCGTAGAGGGCGGCGCAAGAAACGACCTGGGCAATCTCCACGAATTCTTCGGGTGTGTGGGCCTGATCGATGTCGCCGGGACCGAGAACGATAGTGGGGATGTCGGCGCCGCTCAGAGTTGACCCGTCGGTGCCGTAGGGGACACCGGCGACTTCGGCGGGCAGGCCCAGTTGGCGGCCGGCCTGGCGGGCCGCCAGAACGATAGCGGCAGTGGGTGGAGTGTCGAGACCGGGCTCAAGCAGGAATGGCCCCAGGGACTCCAATCGCATACCGGGGACTTCGGCCTCAAGGCTGCCCAGGTCGTCGGTCACGGCCTGCCAGGTTGAGCGGGGGTCTTCGTTGGGTAACACGCGGCGGTCAATCTGAATGCGGCACTCGTCGGGAACAACGTTCACCTGCACACCTCCGCTAATGGTGGCGACGGTGAGCGTGCCGTCGCCACAAAGCGGATGGCGGAGGGCCGGCGGGGTGACGGAATGACGAGTCATCAGCCGGTCGATGACGGTGTTCATGTGATAGATCGCGTTGACGCCGTTGGCGGGCTTGGACGTATGCGCGGCGCGACCGTGGGTGGCTACTTCCCATCGGGCGACACCCTTGTGGGCGATGATGGGCGTCAGACCGGTGGGCTCGCCCACGATGGCGGCGTCGGCCCGAAATCCGCGGCTTACCGCCGCTTCGACGCCGCGTTTCAGGTATTCCTCATCGACCGTCGCCAGTAGAACCACGTCGCAGGCCGGCTCCGGTGGGGCGGCAATGAGGCTCTCGATGGCCAGCAGGGCGGCGACCATGCAGCCTTTGGTGTCACAGGAGCCGCGTCCGTACAGACGGCCGTCCCTGACTTGAGGATCGTTTCTGGAGACCGGGCCGTCGAAGGGGACGGTGTCCAGGTGGATGTCAAATACGATCCGTCTCGTGGCGCCGGGAACCTGCAACTCGAGGACCGCGTTTGGCCGGCCCGGGAGCACTTCGTACTGGGATACATCCAGTCCGAGGCCCCGACCGTAGTTAGCCAGATGATCGCTATATTCGCGCTCACCCCGTTCACCGCCGGGCATATCGGGATTCACGCTGTCGATGCCAACTAGTTCGCTGAGTAATTCCACGACCCGTTGCTGGTCGGTATCTATAGCCATCCTGCCTCCTTGTTGTTGCCGGTCCCAAGATGATAAATGGCGGCGCGTGCCTGGGGGAAGGGCGGGCGTTGGCGAGTATCGATAAGATTTAGGGGAGTCTGGTTGGTGCGTATACGGAGATGAGGACGGCGTGGACAAACGAGTCGAAGTTTCGATTGATACACTGCGTGATTTCGGTCAACGCGCTTTCACAACGGCGGGTCTGGACGCGGAGGTGGCGGAAGTCGTCACTGAGGTACAGCTGGAGGCGGCGATTCGCGGCCAGGCGACCCATAACGTCGGCGATATTCCGCGGTACTCCGACCAGGTGCGCAGTGGCTATATCAACGCATCTCCGAAAATGACGATTGAGCGGGAGTCGCCGGTGCACGCCCTCTACGACGCGGACCGTGCCCCGGGCCAGTACGCGGGTGTGATCGCCATGCGCAAGTGCATCGAGAAGGCGAAGGCTCAGGGAATCGCGACCGTCGGGGTGCGCAACAGCCTGCACTATGGCGCTTCCGGCTACTTCGCAAGCATGGCCGTGGAGCACGACCTGATCGGGCTCTGCACGACCAACGCCGGATCGAGCATGGCCCCGTGGGGTGGGGCAAGCCACACCCTGGGAAACAATCCGCTGGGCGTCGCCGTTCCAACGGGCGATAGCCATCCGGTGATGCTCGATATCGCGATGAGCGTGGTGGCGGTGGGCAAGATCGCCTTGAGCATTGCCCAGGGCAAGGGATTGCCGGAAGGCTGGATGATCGACGCCGATGGCCGGCCAACGACGGATCCGGAAGACTTTAAGACGGGTAGCGCCGTACCGATCGCAGCCCATAAGGGCTACGGCCTGACCCTGGTGATGGAGATTCTGTCGGGGGTTCTGACTGGAGCTATGTTCGGAGCGGATCACAACTGGCGAGACAAGCCGGAAGGCCCGCCCGCCATCACGGACCTCGGTCACTTTTTTCTGGCGATCGACCCGGCGATGTTCATGCCGATCGAAGATTTCAAGGCTCGTATGGAGACCCTGATTGGACACTTGAAGGCGTCCAAGCTGGCGCCCGGGATCGAGCGGATCATCGTGCCGGGAGAGCCCGAATATGAGGCGCGCGCCCGAAATCTGGCCAGCGGCACGATTCCGCTATTGAGAACGACCTATGACGCGGTGGCCGAGCACATCGATAAGTGGGCTCTGGGAATCGAGTTGCCGCTTGGGTAACGTCCCGCGTCGCCTCTGGCGAGGATCGACCGGGAGGCCGGCTGAGGGTTAGCCGCCCGCCGCCGCCGGCACGATGGAGACCTCGGCCCCTTCGGGCACCTCGGCGTCCAGCCCGCCCAGGAAGCGGATGTCTTCCCCGCCAATGTAGACGCCGACGAACGCGGATGGTTCGCCGTTTTCGTCGAGAACCCGATTCTTAATGCCCGGGTGCTTGGCGTCGAGCTCGTCCAGTATGGCGCGGATCGTCGAGCTGGCCACTTCCATCTTTCGCTGACCGTCCACGAGATTTCGCAATTGGGAGGGGATTCGTACTGTTGGCAATGTGCCTTCCTTTACCCGGTAGTTACTTGCGGGGCCGACCAGACCATATCCGCCTGCTGTCTGCTACTCATCGCGTCTTCGAACGAACCCATCGTTGGGTCTATGGTCACTGAAACCGAGACGTGGCCATCAACTGCCTCTTGGGTCTTGAGCCCATTGCCGGTGACATAGGCGACCGTGAGCTCATCTTCACCAATATCCCCGGACTCAGCCAATTTCTTCAAGGTGGCGATGGTGACGCCACCGGCGGCTTCAGTGAATATACCCTCCGTGCAGGCCAGCAACTTAATGCCTTCGACTGTTTCCGAATCGGTCACCGACTCGATCACACCGTTGGTCTGGCGGGCCACTTCGAGGGAATAATTGCCGTCGGCGGGATTGCCGATCGCCAGGGATTTGGCGATGGTGTCGGGTTGCCGCACGGGCTCGAATGATTGCTCGCCAGCGGCGAAGGCCGCAGCCACCGGACCGCAGCCTTCAGCCTGGGCGCCGGAGATGCGGACGCTCTGGCTGGAAATCAGGCCGACATCCACCATTTCGCGAAAGCCATGGGCAATTTTTGTATAGAGCGCGCCGGAGGCGATGGGCACGACCACATGATCGGGTGCGCGCCAGCCCAGCTGCTCGACCGTTTCGTACGCGAGGGTCTTTGAACCCTCGGCATAGTAGGGCCGGACGTTAATGTTGCAGAACGCCCAGTCCTCTTCATCGGCGATTTCGGAACAAAGACGATTCAGCTGGTCGTAGGTGCCGTTGACCGCTATCAGATTCGCTCCGTAGACGGCGGCATTGGTGATCTTGCCAGCTTCAACATCCGCCGGTAGGAAGACGTAGGTTTCGAGCCCGGCCTTCATGCCGGCGGCGGCCACGGCGCTGGCCAGGTTGCCGGTGGAGGCGCAGGCGAAAACCGTATAGCCGAGTTCGCGGGTCTTGGTGACGGCGATCGCGACGGGCCGGTCCTTGAACGAATAGGTCGGATTGACCGAGTCGTTCTTGACGTAGAGATTCTTGAGCCCGATGGCCGCGCCCAGTCGGGGGGCGTGTTGCAGGGGGGTGAAGCCTACGCGGACATCGGCGTCCCACCCGGAATCCACCGGCAGCAGGTCCACATACCGCCACAGGCTGATAGGTCCGCTTTCAATTTTCTCGCGGCTGATGATCGACTTGATGTAATCGTAGTCGAGGGCGACCTCCAGCGGTCCGAAGCAGAGGTCGCACACGTGGATGCCTTCCGCTTCGTACACCTCGCCGCACTCTTTGCATTTCAATCCCAGTACCTTGCTCATGCTCCCAAACTCGTTTGATCTAGTTGATTGATCGGTGGGTGACCGGGACTTGTCCGGCCGTAAGACCGCGCCAAACGCGCGGCGTCACATGCCGACCGATCCGCCGAGCGTGGCGGCGCCGGTGGCACCGATCCCGAGACGGGCTCTGGGAATATCCGGGAGAGAGAAGAAACCCCATGCGAGGGGTTCCACAAAGATTACTACTGCCAATTGTGGTCCTCTTATCTTGCAGGCAGGTCACCCACCGGAGTTGGCACCTGGTCCCTGGGGGACTGGTTGCCGGGCTTCAAAGGGCCGTATCCCTCCACCACTCTGGATAAGAAATTTTTCGGGTGTGACCACTCTCTTTAATTGTTGCCGGAAGTATATCATCGGCCGTTCGCCATCGGAACGGTCGGTTGCTGACCAGGCACCGCCCGAATCAAGACCGTCGGCGTTTTTTCAGATTGGGAGACACCAGGCTGCACCCGGGTATTTCGAGGGCAATTGGGGCAAGGTGGGAGGATCGCTGGCGGGATTGGGGAGCCGGTTCAGGCTATCCCGGCCGAGCGTCCCGGGAGGCGTTGACAGTGGCCGGGAGGCTGCCGCCGGCGACCCTGACGAGCAAATATCCCCGATGAACGCCGGCCCGGTTCGCCGCATAACGATATCCCTGTTCGCAACCCAGGGAATATTCAGCGCCGCGATGGTTGCGGCGTTTACGGTGATGGCCATTATCGCGGCCGATCTGAGCGGCAGCCGAGCCTGGGCCGGGGTTCCGATCCTATCCATGTTTGTGGGGCGCTTTCTGGCGTCGTACATGATGGGACGGCTCATGGACCAATGGGGTCGCCGGCCGGCTCTGGTCGCGGCATTCGCCATTGGCGTGGTTGGTGCGGGTTTAGCCGTGACCGCGGTGATGGCCAGAAGTTTCGGTGGATTTGTGCTCGCCACACTCGTGTTCGGGATGGCGCGCGGCGGGGCGGAGCAGATGCGGTTTATCGCCGCCGAAATCCAACTACCGGGACAGCACGCGCGCGCAATCGGCCTGATCGTCTTTGCCGGAACCATCGGCTCCATCGCCGGCCCCTGGTTCTATCAATTGACTTCTTCCGCAGCCTCTTCCACGGGTTACGACCCGAGTGTGGGTCCGTGGGCGATAGCGGCTTTGCTTATGGGGCTCGGAACGGTGGTGCTGTTCGTAACTCTGCGCCCCGACCCCAGAGAGCTTGGCCTGCGTATGGAGGCGGCCACTTCCGCCGCGGGCAACGTGTCGGCCCGGGCTATGACCACGATCTTCGCCCTGCCGCGGGTCCGACTTGCCGTAATTTCCATCGCTATTGGACAGGTCGTCATGACGATTCTGATGTCGGTGACACCCCTGCATATGATTCAGGAAGGCTTCCAGCCGGGAGATATCTCGGTGGTGATGGCGGTGCACATGCTTGGGATGTTTGGGTTGGCGCCGTTGACGGGTCGGCTGGTGGACCGCATCGGCCCCTACTGGATGATCGGGCTCGGAGCCTTTACCCTCGTGATCACGAGTGGCCTGGCCTTCGTCGCGGTGGGCCTGGAAGGTCTCGTGGTGGCCCTGTTCATGCTGGGGCTTGGTTGGAACCTGACCTTCGTGGCGGGCTCGGCTCTGTTGATGATCATGGTCACCCAGGCCGAGCGGGCCCGTAGTCAGGGTGTCGCTGAGATGATCAACTCAGTTGCGGGGGCGTTGGCGGCTCTTGGTTCTGGTCTTCTGCTGGACTTGGGCGGAATGCCGATGCTGGCTAGTGGCGGGCTGATGCTCACGGGCATCCTGGTAGCGGCGCAGGCCTGGATATTGGCAATTCGCGCGCACCTGCGACCTATCGGGGCAGAGTCAGCGGCGGTCGTAGCGGTCGAAGCGGATTAGCCGGCCGGCTTTACTTCGACCCCGGCAAGTTTCTCAAGCGGGCGGATGATTGCGCTGACGTTGTTGGAGCCTTCTCCCTGGGCCTGGGCCTCGCGATGAACGACCTCCGCCATCGTGGTCACCGCCAGCCGGACTCCCTGCTCCTTGCCCATGTCAGTGATGAGTCCAAGGTCTTTGGTGAGAAGGTCGAGACTGAAACGCGGCGCGAAGTCGCGTTTCAGGGTGCTGTCCGGGATCGTCCAGGTCATGACCGCGCTCTGCGCCACCGCGCCATTCAGAACGTCGTAGACGAGGGCCGGGTCTACCCCGGCTTTGGCCGCCAGGACGAAAGCCTCGGCAACGGCGGCGTTGGTGACACCGACGATAAGCTGGTTGGCGAGCTTCACGGCGGTGCCGGATCCGACGGGTCCACAGAGGTAGATGTTCGCGCCAACGATGTCCAGGAGAGGTCGGGCTTTCTCGAAATGCGCTTCCTCGCCGCCGACCATGATCGAGAGCGAGCCGTCTCCGGCGCGGGCGGGGCCTCCGCTCATGGGCGCGTCAAGATAGGCGAGCCCGCGAGCCGCGGCTGCCTCGGCGCAGCGGAAGGCGGTGTCGGTGCCGTTGGTGCTGAAATCGATCAAAACGCTGCCCGGGGCCGCGCTGGCGATTAGCCCCTCCTCTCCGAGGTAGATTTCCTCAACTGTTTCCGGGAACGGCAGGGCGGTCAGGATGAAATCGGCTCCGGCGGCTTCGGCGACTGTGGCGGCGCGCGAAGCGCCAGCGGCCACCAATTCGTCCACCCGGGCCTGGCTGCGGTTGTGAACGATGAGATCGTCCCCGGCGTTCAGGAGATTCCTGGCCATGGGGTAACCCATGAGGCCGAGTCCGGTGAAGCTAACCTTCATTCTCAAATCCCCCCCTGCCGGGCGCATTTTCTGGTTGTTTGTGGGACAATCGCAAATGGAATGCGGCTCTGGCTTAGGAGCGGCAGACCGTGCGGGACCGCGGTAACTTAGCACCAATCAATTGACAGATTGCCGACGCCGCAAAAGAATGTAGTCTGGTTGCTGCACTCCCGAGAAGGGGAAGGTCGGCTTTCGGGAGTCGGTCGCTGCGAGGAAGTGCACGTTTCATGGCAATGTCGATGAGATTTCGCAAAGGCATCCCCGGGTGGCTGTGGATGGTGCTTGGGGCGGGCCTGCTACTGGCGATATTCTTCTTCACGCGCCCGGCATTGGCTATCGGAACGGCGGACACCTGGGTGAAGCTGGGACCGATTCAGGCGGGGCGGGCCACGGCGGCGGAGGCATCACCGCTTTTTTCTTTTGATAACAATATATTTTTTGCGACGGATTCGGCTGGCGTCTTCCGCAGTATTGACGGCGGCTCGACTTTCACGGAAGCAAACACCGGGCTGACCGACCATCGGGTAAAACATCTCGTTATATCGCCAAGATTCGATTCTGATTCGGTGCTTTTTGCCAGTACGCCGTCGGGCTTATTCAAGTCGGCTGATGCGAGTGGCGGTTGGACGAAGGTATCAGGAGGGCTGCCAGCGGTTGAGGTCAGGGGCGTTGCCTATTCGCCGAATTTCGAGACTGATAACACGCTTTACGCCGCGGTGCTGGGCTTCGGCCTCTACGCGTCGGCAAATGGTGGGACAGCGTGGACTCTGCTTAGCACGTCGGGCATGACCGATCTGAGCCTCACCGGCGTTCAGCTTGTGGAGGGCACTTTCGGGAGCCTGATCATTGTCGTGAGAACGGCCGCGAAGGTGTTCCGATCCGACGACTCCGGGGCGATGTGGACAGAGAGGACGACCGGGCTGCCGAGCGGAGTGCAAATCGTGACGCTGGAGCTTTCCCCGGATTTTCGGACATCCGGCATAGCGCTGATCGGCACGCAATCCAACGGAGTGTACCGGACGACCGATGGGGGTACGGGATGGTCGTCAGTCGGCTTGTCGGGGGACGGCCCAACGAACGTATTTGAGTTCTCGAGCGATTACGCGGCCGACAACACGGTGTTTGTCGGCACTACGACCGGAGGTTTCTACAAGTCCACGGACAACGGGGCGACGTTTACGCAGAAGAGTACGGGGCTAGCTCGAAAGAACATCACAGCGATCAGCACGTCGAATAATTTCCGAATTGACCGGACTGTGTTCGGGGGTGGTGGGCAGGGAGGAATTTTCAAAACGGTAGATGTCGGTGACCTCTGGGTGGAGGTGGGGAGCGGTATCAATACGGGGCGAGCGCAGGCCATCGATTTTTCCAATAATTACGTGAATGACGGGACGATTTTTGTGGCAACCCAGGCGGGTATTTTTCGCTCGGCTGACCGGGGGACCACGTGGAGCCGGATATTGTGGAATTTGCCATTCGAGCCTGCGCTATCTCTGGCGGTCTCGTCTAACTACAGTAATGATGGCCACGTGCTTGTGGGTCTGGAAGACAGCGGCTACTACCGGACATTCATCGGTGCGGGGAATTCGTGGGTCACCCAGAATCTTGGCCTCGGCACACCGGTGATCAACAGCCCCAACGCCCTGGCCCTGTCGCCCAACTTTGGCACCGACCTGACTGCTTTTGCCGGCGGGCCGGGCGGGATTTATCGAACGACCCAGTCAGGAGGACAGTGGGGCCTAGTTAGTTCTGGGACGATTTTCGCGGACGTTAGCACTCTGGCCGTGTCGCCTGCATACGTCGCCGATACGACCATATTTGCCGGCACTCGCGGTGCCGGGATCTACCGCAGCACGACGAACGGACAATCCTGGTCGGCGGTGAATACCGGCCTTGACAGCTTCGTGATCAAACAGGTCAGTGTGTCGCCGGGATTTGCCACCGACCGCACGGCGCTAGCGGCGACGGACGCCGGAGTGTTTGTATCGACCGATGGAGGCTCAACGTGGTCGGCCACTTCGTTGACCGGCGGCGCCTCGGCGGTCGTGTTTGCTTCGGGAGGCGAAGCGTTCGCGGCCACGTCGGGAATTGGTGGTTCGGTCCACCAATCCGTCGATGGCGGACGCACCTGGGTGGCCATTACGACCGGTATGCCGACCAGCGAGATCGTGAGTCTGGCGGTTTCCCCGGATTTCGCCAATGACAAGAATGTTTTCGCCGGAACGGGTGGACGGGGGGCATGGGTGTATCAGGCTGGTTTAGCGGTTGGGGCGGCGCCGGCGGCCACCGCCACTCCGGTGGGTGCGGCGCCGACGCTTGGGACGGCCACGATCACGAGCGCCACGGTGACCACAAATGTCTATGTCACCGATCCGACTGGCTTGAATACCCAGCTAAATCACAACGTACCCAACCTGAACGTGCTGGTCGACGGGCAGCTGCGGAGCGCCAATTTCAAGGATCATTTCGAGGGGACCGGCGGGGTCGATCGGTGGGGTCTGCCCACATCCGAAGTCCTCGAGGAGAACCCCGGCACCCTGACCCAGTACTACCAGCGCGGAGTAGTGGATTTTCATCGACGCGATGATTTGGGAGGAATTTGGCTGGTTGAACGGCGGCTGGCCTGGGACTTTGTCGGTGGCGGGCTGGGCGGCAGCACCGATCAGGGAGTAGAGCCGCAGATCACCAACCCGAACGAAGGAGTGGTGCTCGAATGGGGCCACAAGATTTCTGATTTCGATGTCGCCGGCACCGACGTTGGTTTCCGCCGCTTCTTCGACCAGCTTGGCGGGACCAAGAGCTTCGGTTTTCCGAAGACGGATGCGCGTGAGGATACCGGCGAGGCGGGGATGCTATTG
>Ga0310121_10003599_pt1 | contig 14071 bp, 14 predicted proteins | sample CB27_Tmax_986_MG_FD_203504 | JGI IMG/M metagenome (GOLD analysis project Ga0310121, IMG submission 203504) | Marine microbial communities from Western Arctic Ocean, Canada - CB27_Tmax_986 | ecosystem: Environmental > Aquatic > Marine > Oceanic | place: Canada: Western Arctic Ocean | collected... | reverse complement strand
CCGCTGGGCCGACGGGCGGCGGGCATCCCACACTAACGCCGACGCCATCGACGCGGAGTCCGTACGTCAGCTACCACCACTGCAAGAAAAGGGCGTCACCATCGGAGACGTGACGGCCGAGCTAGAGTCCGACCTGGCCCCCTATGTCAAAAACGACGACGACTAACTAGGCGGCGTCAGCACCGCCGTAAGCGGCGCCACGGCCAGCGACGACCAGGCGCACCCCGCCTCGGGGTCTGACCACGACTGCCCCGCACAGGACGGGACCTTAACGGATAGAACTCGATTAAATCATGCTCGAATACAAGCTTTGTCAGCTCTTCGTTGTATCCGAATTCGTCGAGGTAGCTGGCACCTTCCAGAACGTGGAATGTGTAGTCTTCGCGTGCGATGCCTTCTGCTTTTATTGATGTGAATGCACCAATTACGCACATGGTCGCGGTGTTAGAATTCGTGTGCATTTTCAACGGCTAAACTTACAATGTAAATTGAACTGACCTCGAGGCGCGTTTATCTGCATCGCCAGTCGTACATTTTGGAGTGGACAAAATAATGGCAGACCGCACACCGGGAGTTGCCTACAGCATCACCGTTCGATCCGAGTATCCGAACGTTCCCGGAATGCTCGGCAAAATTACCTCTGCAATTGGTCATGCAGGAGGTAGTGCCCAGGGTGTGGATGTTGTTCAGGCTTCAAAGGGCGAGATGGTGCGTGACTTCACTATCAACACCTCTGGTCACGATCACGCAATTCAGGTTGTTGAAGCGATCAAAGAGGTCGAGGGAGTAAAGGTCCGCAGCGTTTCCGACCAGACGTTTCTGCTGCATGTCGGTGGCAAGATCGAGATGCACTCTCGTGTGCCGGTCACCAGCCGTGATGATATGTCGAAGGCATACACACCCGGAGTTGGCCGTGTTTGCATGGCGATTCATCAGGATCCAACTGCTGTGTGGGCGCTCACCGGAAAAGGGCACACCGTTGCGGTGGTCTCTGACGGTTCGGCGGTGCTTGGGCTTGGCGATATCGGTGCTGCTGCTTCACTTCCCGTTATGGAAGGCAAGGCGCTCATTTTCAAGGAATTCGGTGGCGTTGATGCCTGGCCGATCGTTCTCGATACGAACGACACGGAAGAGATCATCAGCATCGTTAAGGCCTTGGCTCCAGGATTCGGCGGAATTAACCTTGAGGACATCAGCGCACCTCGCTGTTTTGAGATCGAAGACCGCTTGAGAGCTGAACTCGATATCCCCGTTTTCCACGATGATCAGCACGGTACAGCTGTCGTTGTGCTTGCCGGTTTGATCAACGCGCTGAAGATCGTCGACAAGAAGCCACAGGATTTGAAAATCGTTGTCGCTGGAGTGGGTGCTGCTGGTACTGCTTGCACAAAAATTCTCAAGAGCTACGGCGTGAGCGACATCATTGGGTTCGATCGTCAGGGAGCTCTGGATCGTGGGCGAGACTACGGCGACAACGCCATGAAGCAGTGGTACGCCGACAACACCAATCCAGATAATTTCACTGGTGATCTCGCCGAAGGGTTAGTAGGCGCCGACATGTTGTTGGGCTTGGCTGGGCCCGGGCTCGTAACAACCGACGACCTTTCGAAGATGAGTTCGGACGCTATCGTATTTGCGCTGTCGAACCCAGATCCGGAAATCTGGCCGGAAGAGATTCCCGATAACGTTCGAGTGATGGCGACCGGCCGAACTGATTACCCGAACCAGATCAACAACTCACTTTGCTTCCCGGGATTATTCAGGGGAGTGCTCGACGTACGTGCCTCGACTATCAACGACGAAATGAAGGTTGCTGCAGCGATCGCTATCGCAGGTGTGATTCCCGATTCTCACATTTCGGAAGATTTCATCATTCCCAGTGTGTTCGACAAGAACGTAGCGAAGAGAGTGGCTCTTTGCGTCGCAAGGGTGGCCTCCGAAACAGGTGTCGCACGACGTCGACAACGTCGTGGTGATGAGGTTTACGCTGCCTTCAAGTCGTAGAACTAGTAGATAATTCGATGAGCAGATCAGAGGCTGATGATCACCGATGAAAATCTCGATAATCGGTGGTGGTATAGCCGGTTGTACCCCGCCTCGGGGTCTGACCACGACTGCCCCGCACAGGACGGGACCTTAAATTGTCTGCGGGCGTTGCCTATGTTGTGTGGCGTGACCGTTTAGCGACGCCGTAGCCCGTCGAGCGGCCACGCCACTGGCCCTTAATAACGCCTTTAGCAGCCCCCGGCGTCCCAGCGCCCGTTCCAGTGCTGGCTGCATCTTCATCTCCCGGAACTCCTGAGGGCATCACCGGGGCTGAACCGCTCGTGCGTGGCGAAGGCCAACTCCTCAGCAACCTCTGCGGTGTAGCGCCTGAGCATGGTGATGTTGCGCCAGCCCATAACTTCCAGGATGTCGCTGTCGTTCATACCCAAGCGCTTCATCTGGGCCGCTGCTGCGCGTCGGAAGCCGTGGACGCCTTTGTGCGTCACGCCACTTCTTCTACAAAGACGGCGTACTAACTGGAGCACGCCTGACTCGGTCAACGTCCCTTTCTTGCCTCTCCACAACAATCCTGAGTCGATGCCGCAACGGCGTGTATAACGTTCTAGCGCCTGTAGAGCCGCCACGCCTAGCAGAACTGCTTGACACCCGTCTTGCCTGAGACCATGACCTTGCGCCGCTCCCAGTCAGGTAAGTCCATCGAGACCAGCTCTCCCTCCCTGACGCCGGTATCGAACAGCACCACGACCATAGCCGCGTCTCGCAGTCCTTCACGGGTCTTCGTATCACACACCATGAGGAGCTTCTTGACCTCAGTCTCGCTGTACGTCGGCTGAGGTGAGACCTGAAATGCCATGAGCTTCATATCCCGCGTCGGGTCCTGGCGAACCTCACCCTCCGAGGCGAGGAAGCGGAAGAACCGTCTCAGAGCCAGCTGGCTTTCGCGGACCGCCTTCGCAGACAGCGTTTCGGTCTGCTCCAGAAAATACTCGTGTAATTGGCTCTGGCTGATGCTGTCGGGTTCACGCTCTGGGAACCGTCTAGCTAGCCGCTCAACCTCACGGCAGTAGTAGTCGCCGGTGTGAGGACGAAGTCCTTGCACTTGAAGGAAAAGTCGAAAAGAACGAATCGAACTGTGGAAACCAACCGCTGTATTCACTGCTCTGCTCCTCTTTTGAGGGCAGTCAGAGCGGATTGGGAGTCTAGTGGTGGGCCCGGCAGGATTCGAACCTGCGACCAAGCGGTTATGAGCCGCCCGCTCTGCCGCTGAGCTACAGGCCCTTGATTGGCATGCTAGCACAGGGCTCAGAGCAGACGCCGGGCCGCCTCGGCGGGGTCCAGGCAGGCCGGATCGTCGTTCTTCACCGAGTTGGCGCGTTGCGACACGGAGCGCTTCGCCAGGATGTCCTCCGGCGCCGGCGCCAGCAGCGCCTTCAACGCGTCCGTGTCCTCTTCGCGGGGGTCCAACCAGTAGTCGACGGCGTCACCGCTGAGGATCGCGGGCATGCGGTCATGCACTGGCGAGACGGCGTCATTTGGCGTCGTGGTGATGATCGTGAACGTGCGCTGCCAGGCGTCTGGCGTGGCCGGCCATGACTCGTAGAGGCCGGCGAACAGGAGGAGCTTGCCGTCCGGACGGTGGAACCAGATCGGCTGACGCGTCGACCCGGCGCCGATCCATTCGTAGAAGCCGTCGGCCGGCACGACGCAGCGGCGCTGGCTGAAAGCTTCGCGAAACGCCGGGTTGGTCGCGATCGTCTCTGCCCGGGCGTTGATCTGCTTTGCGGCGCGCCTGCCGTCCCTGGCCCAGAAGTTCACCAGCCCCCATTTCGCGGGCAGGATCTCGCGCGCTTCGTACTGCATCCGGACGATCCAGTGCGGGTCCGTGGGCGCGATGTTGTAGCGCGGTCGGTAATCCGCATCGTTGATCTCCTCGACGTTAACGCCCAGCTCCTCAGCCAGCCTCTGCTTTTGTTGATACGTGAGCGTGAAGCGACCACACATGGGATGAGCTTACAGCTCACGCAGCAAACCACGCCTGGTCATGAAAATCGATGCCGAGAAAGAGCGGCAGCCTCCGCCGCCATGCAATGGCTAGTCGAAGAACTTCTCCGCGACGATGTCTCGCTTCTCAAATCCGCGCTGGCTGACCGCGTACTGCGTGACCTGCTTGATCATGGCGTTGCTGCCACAGAGGTAAAGCTTGATGCGGTTCGGGTCGTACGGGACGCCGGTGAGCTTCTCGAAGGGGTGGACGTCGCCGGCTTCGGCCTCCTGCTCCCGCGTCGGCGCCAGGACTCTCGTGATACGTCCCGTGCTGTAGTGCCACGGGGTGCCGGCGTCCCGGCTGAGGAACATGTGGTACTGGAACGCGGGGTACTGCCGGCGGTGCTCCTTGAACTCGTCCTGGTAGGCGAAATCGGCCGGGTTGCGCACGCCGTGCAGCAGGATGCCTTTGCGGATGGCCGGCGACCATGGGTGCTCGCGAATGATCGGCACGCCGGCCGCGACGCCGGTGCCGGTAAAGCCGAAGACGGCGATCCTCTGGTCCGTCGTGTCGAAACGGAAGCTGCCCAGCGTCGCCTGGCCCAGTAGCACGTTGTTGAACCGCGGGTCTACCAGCTCCTCTTTCTCCACCACGTCTTCGAGCAGCATCGAGACGTAGGGATACTGCCGAATCAGCTTCTCTTTGTCAGGGTCGTCTTCGGTCAGTACCGGCAATTCGTTGACGTTTTCCACGGTCAGGGCGATGTAGAACTCGAGGAAGTCCTCGTGCGGCGCCGAGACGATCGAGTAGGCCCTGGCGGCGATGCGCCCCGTCACCGGGTTGAGCTTGCCGAGCATGGCGAACATGCCTGGCGTCGTGTAGTTGAACCACTCGGGCCGTTCCAGGAAGAGGCGGAAGTTCCAGGCGGAGCGCAGGGTTAGCTGGCGCACGGGGACGTCTTGCAGCTTCAGTTTCTGGAAGCGCGTGTTGTACTGGTTATCGAGGAGCGCCCAGGGGAAGTCGGTCCCTGCCATCGCTATGTTGGATTCCTTCCTGGCCGTCACAATCTCGCCGAACGGCAGGTATGTTCCAGCCCTAAAGGCGACAGCCTGACGCTATCACCAGAGGAATGGCTTTCAACCTCATGTTACGATCGCGGCGGCTTGTGAACCATTGACGAATTACCTACCCTGCGGCTTCCTTTTCAACCACCGTTGAATCACCTGCTGACCAAGGCGACCGATCAGATCCCGGCCGGCGACGCCTGGCTCTACAAGCCGAAGTAGGACTGGTTCCGCGCCCTCGTCTTCTCCGATGGCGACGCCGTTTATCTGCAAAGCCGCGACCTCAAACCGCTGGGCCGGTACTTTCCGGAGCTGGAAACTCGCCTGCCCGCGGTGCTGCCGGGGCCGATGGTGCTGGACGGCGAGATCGTCATCGCCCGCGAACAGGCACTCGATTTCGAAGCCCTGCAGATGCAGATTCACCCGGCTGAATCACGCGTGCGCATGCTGGCGGAGCAGACGCCCGCATCATTCGTCGCCTTCGACCTACTGGTGATCGGTGATGATGACCTGCGCTCGGCGCCCTTCGGCCAGAGGCGGGCTCGTCTGACCGAGGTGCTGGAGAAGGAGGAGCGCCGTATGCCCCGTGGTTCAGCCCGGGGTATACAGCGCTCCTCCTAGGTAAGAATTTCGCCACACCCAACTATCCATCCAGCCCCATGTACTCACGCATCCACGCCGCGTGATCCGTCTCGGCCATGGCCAGCGCCTGCAGCTCCTTAGACAGGACCTTCGGCTGCAGCGCCGACTGATCGCCCGTATCCACCAGGTGCTTGTAGGACTCATATAGCGTGTTGAGCGCCGCGTAGTACGGCAGGTGGCCTTGCAGGTAGAGGCGGCCGCCAAGCGCCGCGACCGCCTCTACCGTGGCGTCTGACGGCATCGCGTTGAGGATCAGCGGCAGCTCGGACGCATCGTGCAGTTCGCGTATCTGCTCGAGGCTCGTGACGCCGACGAGGAAGATGGCGTCGACGCCCGTCTCGTTGCAGATGCGAACGCGGGCCAGCGTTTCCTCCATGCCGTCGCGCAGCGCCTGGGTGCGTCCGATGATCACGAGCTCCGGTTGGACGCGCGCCGCTATCGAGGCACGCAGCTTGTCGCGGAACTCGGCCTGCGGGATCAGGCCCGTCTCTGGGCCCGCGTAGGGTCGCGGCAGGACGGTGTCCTCGACCGCGATCGCTGAGACGCCGGCGGTTTCCAGCTCCTCCACCGTGCGGCGCACGTTGAGCGCGTTGCCGTAGCCGTGGTCGGCGTCGACCATGAACGGCAGGTCGCTGCCGCGGGCGATGCGCCGCGCCTGCTCGGCGAACTCGCTCAGCGTCATCACGACGAGGTCCGGCGCGCCGAGCACGACGGCGGACGCCACGGAGCCGGCGAACATGCCGACCTGGTAACCGGCCGCCTGGGCCAACCGCGCCGACGCGGCGTCGAAGACGGAGCCCGCTGGCAAGGCCTGATCGGCGGCGAGATTGGCGCGAAAGGCGCAACGGCGCTGGCTGACGCTTGCGAGAGGCATTCGATTCTCCTGAGCTAGGCGGGGCGATACGAAAGATGGACGGTCGGTTGGCCGGGTCGGGGACGGGCCCAGTCGGCGATACGCCGCCCGCCGACCCAAACGATACCGCGCGGTGAGACAAAGAGCGGCACCGCGTCACGCTCGTCGCGTGGTACGTGGAGGTCGGTGAGGAAGTCCTGCAGCTTCCTGTGGCCCTTCATGCCGAGCGGCTGAATCCGGTCGCCCGGGAGCCGCCGGCGCACGCAGAGGCCGTCCTCCACGGCCGCGGCATCCACTTCAGCTGAATCAGCTATGGAAGGTGCTTCTGGCGACGCCGCGACCACGAGCGAGCCGAAGCGCGCTACGCCGGGGACCTGGAGGATGACCAACGCCTGCGGCAACGCTGACGGCAGATCAGGTTCCAGACGGAGGTCCAGCGTATCGCGACGCAGTACGGCGCTAACGCCGCGTGGCAGGTCCAGCCGGTCGCCCGTCTTGCCTTCCAGCACGAGGCGCTCCAGCGCCTCCAGATGACGCCGCGTCAGTTCCTGGCCATCGCCGAGCAGCGTCGCATAGGCCAGCCGTAGGGCATGACACCGCGGCGACGCGGGCCATCCGGCCAGGATTCGCCGCGAGATCCGCTGCGGGCCATCCTTCGACTCGGCAAGGGCCTCCGCGGCGACGGCGCGGAGAAATGCCACGTCTTCGCCGCTGTTGTCTGCCAGGCGTACCAACGCGTCGTCAATGCGCGGGTTGAGCTGACGCAGCAGGGGCAGCAAGTCGTGGCGTACGCGGTTGCGCCGGTAGCGCCGTGAGACGTTGCTGGCATCGTCAATCGGCTCGATGCCGGCCGCGGCGCAGTAAGCAGCCGTCCCTTCTCGAGAGAGATGCAGCATGGGTCGCAGCAGGCTGATGCCTTCGTGGCCAGCAAAAGGCCATCGGGCTTCAGCCGGCATGCCCGCCAGGCCATCGAGGCCGGCGCCGCGCACGAGGTGCAGCAGGACGGTCTCAGCCTGGTCCGAGGCGGTGTGCCCCGTGGCCACCGCGGCATAGCCCTCGCGCTCGGCCACCGTCGCGAGGAAGTCGTAGCGGGCGCGCCGCGCCCCGGCCTCCGACGCGATGCGGTCACCACGGCCGCTTGCGGTATGAAACGGCAGGTCGAGGGAGGTCGCCAGATGGCGCACGAAGCGCTCCTCGCCCTGGGCCGCGGGCCGTCCTCGCAAGCCGTGGTCGAAGTGCGCCACGGCGAGCTCCAGGCGCAGGTTCTTCGCCAGGCGGGCCATGATGAGGGCAAGCGCCGTGGAGTCGGCGCCACCCGACACCGCGAGCAGCAATCGCCGATTCGCCGGCAGCCCGCGATCCAGGAGAAGTCGCCGCACGCCTGCTTCGACGCGTTTGCGCTGCGGCTCACCCGGCGGGCGCGTAGTCATGGGGAAAGGGTAACAAGTTGCAAGCACGGAGCAACAAGGATCCTCCCAGGGATAACTAAAGCCGGGGATGCCCCGGACCCCACTGAAGTGGGCTGACGGCAGCAGGTTCGGATACGGGACGCTATTGCCCGCTAAATAGTCGTTGCCACCAGGTGAGGTCTGAGCGCTCCGGGGCGGGCTCAGGCGCCGGCGCTTCTACGATGACCAGCCTCTCGCCCGGTTTTACCAAGCCGAACACACGACGCGCCATGAACTCGACGTACTCGTCGGTGAGCAGATAGTCGCGAATCTGGATTAGCTGCTCGCGCTGCTGTTCGAGCATATCGACCCCTTCCTGGAGGCGGTTCTCATCGTTCACCAAACGGTAGGAGTGGTGGAGGAGCGTGTTTCCCCCGGACAGCAGCATGTAGCCGGAGACGATTAGCGTCGCCAGCAGGAGGAATCGTCCTGGTGAGAAGAAGCGGATGACCCGCAAGCCCAGTCCTCGGCCCGCCAGCAGCGGAGTCTAACATAAGATCAGTTTGGCTGCACATAAGAAGAGGGGTGGGCCAGTGCGTTGGTGCCGACGGCACCAGACACCGCGGCGATGGGAGTAACATCGAAGCGCCGATGATCGAGCAACACATCTCCACCGCAGAGCGACGCTGGCTGATGAAGGCGGTACGCGAGATGGCCGGTGAGCTGCATCGGCAGTTAAGCGGCGTCAACGAGAAGGGCCTGCGCTGGCGGCCGGTGGCCGGCGAGTGGTGCCTCAAGGAGATCGCCGCGCACGTGCGCGACGCTGAGCTGCTCTATCAGCGCCAGATCGAGACCATCGTCCACGGCTTCGAATCACCGGCTCGACTGCCTCACGAGCCGCTGGACGTCCTGCCATCCGAGCGCGACTACGTCGACGAGTCGCTGCAGCACTTCCTCTACGAGTACGAGGCCGGGCGCGAAGAGACGATCTGGCTGCTCTACACGCTCGGCCCTGACAACTGGCTCCGCACCGGCCTGCATCCCTATCGCGGCGAGATTTCCATCTATGACATCGTGCGCGAGCTGCACGAGCATGACCTGCAGCACCTTAACCAGGCGCGCGTCACGCGAGAGGCGGTGGACCGCCGCCGCAGCCACTAGAAATCCTCGAACTCCTGTAGGCGGCGGTACTCCTCACCGTTGTCGCCCCAGACCTCGCGATTGAAAAGCTCCTTCACGGCGTCGACGTCGGAGTCGTTGGTGAAGCGCAGGAAGATGTCCTCCAGACGCTTTTCGCTGATGTTGAGGCGGGCGAAGTCGGAGGCCGCGTAGACCTCGCTGGCGGCATCGCGGAAAGCGCCTGTGCCAATTATGTCACGTATATCGAGCAGGAAGACGTCGGCTGCCTGGTACAGCCCGTCCGATGCGAAGCGGTTTGGCAGCGGCAACCGCGGGAAGCCGGCGGAGTCGACGATTCTCTTGTGCTGGGCATAAAACGAATCGATGTCGGCGTTGAAGCCGCGCCAGGGACTCGGCGGGTCATCGTCCAGCGCCTGCAGCGACAGCGTGGCGTAGATGTCGGCCATCCCCTCGTCGAACCAGAACGGCCCCGCGGTCCAGTACACGTGCGACAGCTCGTGGGCCAGGATGAAGGCCGATAGCGTGCAGCAGCGGTCGATGCGGATGAAGCCGTTGCTGTTGTAGTCGTTGATGCCGTAGTCGCCGTTGACGACGGTGATGATCGACTCGGGCCATTCGACGCCTACTTCGCGCTCCAGCTCAGCGATGACGGCCTTGAGCAGCGCGAACTCGGTCTCGGCCTCGGCATCGTCGCCCGGCTCGTAGATTAGCAGCAGGTCGACCTCGCGCTGACGCAGCTGCAGCCGTTCGTGGATGTAGAGTTTGTCGGCGACGGCGTCCGGGTGGATGCTCTCGAAGCTCGGCTCCACTCGCCCGGCCACGAAGCTCAGGCTGCGCTCGATAAAGATCGACTCGTCCTCGCTGAGGCCGTCCTGAAACCAGGCCTGTGCCTGGAACGCCGCGATCAGGTCGCCGCGCGTCGTTTCGAACCGGGCGAAGGCACGCTCGACGTCGCCGACGCCGACGCGATTCTGGGGCCGGCCGACGGCGAACTGATCGAAGACGGACGTCGGCAGGAGCTCCAGCGTCGCAGCGGGCGTGGCGTTATCGTCACCGCCGGCGCAGGCAACGAGCAGCGCCGCGAGCACGGCGAAGGCGGCGAGGAGGTAGAGACGCATCCTGATCTCAGGATAAGCGAAGCGGGCCAAGGAAGTGCTCAGCAACTGCATTGCTGACTTATCGGCGCGCGGCTTCAGCTATGCCGGGCCCGCGACGGCTGGTACGATGACTAGGCATTGGACACGAGCCGCATCCGCAATTTCTCGATCATCGCCCACATCGACCACGGTAAGTCCACTCTCGCCGACCGCCTGCTGGAGCGCACCGGGACGATAGGCCCGCGCGAGTCTCAGGCGCAGTTCCTCGATTCGATGGACCTCGAGCGCGAGAAGGGCGTCACGATCAAGGCGAAGGCCGTCCGCATGCAGTACACGGCGCCTGACGGTGCCTACGAGCTCAACCTGATCGACACGCCGGGACACGTCGACTTCGCCTACGAGGTCTCGCGGGCGCTGGTCGCCTGCGAAGGCGCCTTGCTGGTCGTCGACGCGGCGCAAGGCGTGCAGGCGCAGACGCTGGCCAACCTCTACTCCGCCATCGAGCAGGACCTGACGATCATCCCGGTGATCAACAAGATCGACCTGCCGAACGCGGAGCCGGAGCGTGTCGCGGAGGAGCTGGAGCGCATCGTTGGCTTCAGCGCCGATGAGATGGTCTACGCCTCCGCCAAGGACGGTACCGGCACCGAAGCGGTCCTGCAGGCCATCGTCGATCGCGTCCCGCCACCGAAGGGCGACCCCGCGGCGCCGCTACGGGCCTTGATCTTCGACTCGAAGTACGACTCCTACAAGGGCGTCATCGCCTACGTCCGCGTCGTCGACGGCGCCGTCCGGGCCCACCAGCCGCTGCGTCTCATGGCCAACGACACTCGCGTCGAGCCGATCGAGATCGGCGTCTTCACGCCGGGCTTCTATGAGATGCCGGAGTTGACGACGGGCGAGGTCGGCTACGTGGCGACGGGACTGAAGAGCGTCCGGGAGGTCGGCGTCGGCGACACGCTGACAAGCGTCAACGCGCAGGGCATCGAACCACTATCCGGCTACCGGCCCGTCAAGTCGATGGTGTTCGCGGGGCTCTACCCGGCGCAGGCAAACGACTACACGTTGCTGCGCGAGGCGCTGGAGAAGCTCCACCTCAGCGACGCGGCGCTGACCTACGAGCCAGAGTCCAGCGTCGCGCTGGGGTTCGGCTTCCGCTGCGGCTTCCTCGGCCTCTTCCACATGGAGATCGTCCAGGAGCGGCTGGAGCGCGAGTACGACCTGACGCTGATCTTCACGGCCCCCAGCGTGGAGTACGAGGTGACGAAGACCGACGGCGCCGAAATCGCCCTCGACAACCCGGCTGAGCTGCCGCCGCCCAACGAGATCGCCGAGATCCGCGAGCCGTGGGTCGACGTTTCCGTCGTCGTGCCGAACCGCTACGTCGGCGCCGTGATGGAGCTGACGACGGCGCGCCGCGGCGCCTACAAGCGCATGGAGTACCTCCAGGGCGGCACCGCCACACCCGGCGAAGGCCAGCCGACCGAGATGCGCGTTGTGATCGAGTATCACGTGCCGCTGGCCGAGATCCTGACCGACTACTACGACCAGCTGAAGTCGCGCACGCAAGGCTACGCCAGCCTCGATTACACGCTGAGCGGCTACGAACCGGCGCGCCTGGTGAAGCTCGACATCATGGTCAACGGTCAGTTGGTCGACGCGCTGACGCTGATCACTCACCCGGATGAGGCGCAGGTGAAGGGCCGGGAGCTGGTCGAGAAGCTGCGCAGCCTGATCCCGCGCCAGCTCTTCGACGTACCGATCCAGGCCGCGATCGGAGGGCGAATCATCGCCCGGGAGACCATCAAGCAAATGCGCAAGAACGTGCTCGCCAAGTGCTACGGCGGCGACGTGACGCGCAAGCGCAAGCTGCTGGAGAAGCAGGCAGAGGGCAAGAAGCGCATGCGGCGCGTCGGCAACGTCGAGATCCCGCAAGAGGCCTTCATGGCCGTCCTCAGCCTGGAGCGCTGAGTCTGTCGTCCTGAGCCGGCCAGGCGAAAAACCAAAGCGAAACGTTCGCAGCCAGGACCTGTCATCCTGAGGCGACCGCCGAAGGATCAAAGCGCTCCATTCCCGGGAACGGTCAGGCCGGGTTTGAACGCATCGGCTTGATCCTTCGCCTTCGCGGCTCAGGACGACAGAAAGTGCCCCTGCACCCTTAGACCTACTGCATCCAAGTGCTAACGTCCTTTTTCATCACGAGATGCGGAGGCAAGACGTGGCGATCACACCCGACGGCTGGTTCGACTGGATGCGGCGCGAGCCAGGCCCGCCGGACAAGGTCTACAGCCAGCCCAACGCGGTCGATTTTTACGTAGCGCACTCGGCCGTCGGCCATTACGGCGGCTGGGCCAGCCGGCTTTTTCTCCACGGCGCGCGACACGTCGGGTCGCTACACCGCCTATGCCGCAGCCTCGGCGCACGGTTGGGTGCCATACGACGGCGCCTGCATTCAGCACTATCCCTTGACGGCGTCTTGCTGGACCAGTGGCAGCCGGGAAGCCAACACGCGTGGTGTCGCGTTCGAGATCGAAGGTGGCGCACCGGGGCGCGAGTCGGAGCCGCTAACCGAGGCGCAGACGCGGGCGCTCGAGCGCATTCTCGGCGACATTGCTGCCTGGAAGGGCGTCACCAACGACTACTGGTGGCGTCCTCAAGGCGGGCGCGACCTCAAGGCCACACTGTACGAGCATCGCGAGTGCCTCCGCAGCAACTCGTCCCACGGGATGCGCCCGGACGGGCAGGCCGGGAGACGGCTGGCGGGCGGAGCCACTCTACCAGGTGCTGTACAACGGTTCGGCGCCCGTGTTGAGGATAGGCAGCGGCTTACCAGGTCGCATCTCGAAGCTGTTCGGCGAGCGCTACTTCTGGCTGCCCTTGGCGAAAAGGCGTAGCTTACTGCTCTCGGAGGAAGGAGACTAGAAAAACCGGCGAAGGTTGCCTCGTCGGTTTTTCTTGGTGTCTAGACGGCGGGTTTATCTATCCTTTTCCGATGCGGTACATCTTGGTACCGCAGGTTGGACAGACACCCTGAGTTGCCGGCTTGCCATTCTTCATGGTGACGGCTTTGGCGTCCTTCATTTCACGCTGGGTCCGACATTTTAGACAGTAGGCCTGGGTCATTTTTGCCTCCTTTGGTGAGAAGCTATTTGTTCTATAGCCTACGCGCATTACTAACTCAAGGTGAGTAATACTTGAATCATACCGGTTTCGATTCACCTGTCAAGCTACATTCGATTGCAGGATCGCCTGTTTCGGCTTTCTAAGTGTCCTTGTCGCTCCACCAAGTCGCTGGTTAGAATGGCTTTGGGCGGAGGGATCGCATAGTGGTCTAGTGCGGCCGCCTGCTAAGCGGTTATCCTGGGAAACTGGGATCCAGGGTTCGAATCCCTGTCCCTCCGCCATAACCAAAGTCTCATAACTAAATCTCACCGTTTCCCCTACAGCGCTGCGCAGGGCCGCTGCAAGCCTCCTCCGCCTGGTGCCTAGAGGGCCCGCGCCGCGTCCTAGGTCCGCACGCGTTACGATTGTTCAAAGCTCACCGGTTCGCAGCTTCAGCTTCGCAGGGCCGCGTGAGAATCCTCCTCCAGCCTGGTGCCTAAATGGCCGCGCCGTGTCCGAGGTCCGCACGCGTTACGCCTGTTGAAGCTCACCGGCCGCTTACAGCGCTGCGCAGGACCGCTTCGTAACTCCCTTCGGGCAGCGTGGCTACACCCCCCGGCGCAGTTGGGCGGCAGCACGCGCTACGCCGGCCGCGACCTCACTGGCCAGGAGACCGGACGGCCCGTAATCCGTGGCGTATAGCTCAGCCGCCGCCGCGTGCAGATAGACACCGAGGCTGGCGGCCTCGAAGGGATCGATCTCCTGCGCCAGCAACCCCGCGATCGTCCCTGCCA